>Ga0099824_1003144_pt1 | contig 24127 bp, 11 predicted proteins | sample SiratrowhiteBW_FD_76837 | JGI IMG/M metagenome (GOLD analysis project Ga0099824, IMG submission 76837) | Root nodule microbial communities of legume samples collected from California, USA - Siratro white BW | ecosystem: Host-associated > Plants > Roots > Nodule | place: USA: California...
TCTAGATGTGTATATACATGTTTTTTACTTTAAAAGATTTTCTTTGTTTTATATTATAAAAATATATATAAATGTATTTTAAAAGATATATATATATATATTTATATATATATATATATATATATAAACATATATGTGTGTGTGCAAAAATATATCGAAAAAATAGATATATTCTAACTTTATTAGTAATTTAAAACATGTAGGATTAAGATATTAGGTGGTGAGAATTTAAAGAAAGTTTATGCATCAAGTTTTATATAGTAGGTGTAATGAATTATCTATAGTAAGAAAGTTAAGATGAATTTCTAATATTGTTTTTTTATATGTTTAATACAAATCTTCCAAAAAGCATTAAAGAAAATTTACTGAGAACATATATTACTCACTCAACAAGTGACATATGAGAAAAACAACTTTTACCTTTTGAAGTTGTCTAACAAGACATCATTTTCTTGTAGAAAATTTTCATTTTATGAGCATAATACTAAAGGATGATTTTGCTGACAATATTACTTTTCAATGGGTTGGAAACTCATGTGTGCATTTGTTAGTAGAAAGATCTTAGGAGTGTTAGTGGGGACATGGAGTTAAGATGATGGTTCAATGATAATATAACTGGGAAGTTAGGCAATGGGAATAAAGTTTTGTTCTGGGAGGATAAGTGGGTGGGAGAACAAAGTCTTAAAGTTAAATATTTGAGATTGTTCGTCAATTCTACTCAAAAGGAAGCCTTGGCAATGAAGGTTGGTGAGTGGCAAGAAAACCATTAGGAATGGGCATTGATATGGAAAAGAAGATGGTTTGAATAGGAAAAACCAATGGTTGAAGAGTTTATATTGTAGATTCAAGAAAGTAGGTTCAGAAGAAATATAGATTATGAGTGGTCGTAAAAAGGAGTCAAAGTCTAGTATATAATATTAGATCAACTTATCATAGGGTTAGAGGTACGTATGATGATATTAATAATTTCTGGACAACAAAAGCATTGCTGACAACTCAATTTTGTGCTTAGAAAGTTTTGATAAAGAAGGTCGCTACGAGGGACAACCTTACTATAAGAGGATTACTTTAAACCGATACATCGTGTGTGATTTGTAGATTTCGTAAAGAATTAGTTAGTCATTTTTTCTTCACATGTGAGGCAGTCGGTTCAATTTGGAAAATGATAGACAAATGGATAGGAGTAGTGTTGACACATCATTTTTCAGCTAAACAGCATTTTCTAGGCTTCCAATTAATGGATTTCAACAAAAAGTTTAATCAAGTATGGAGCTACATATGGTTAGCTTTCATATGAAACATTTTAACTTACAAAAATAATATCATTTTTCGGAACCTCGAGTTTGATGTAGAGGAGGTTTTAAATCTTATTCGAATCAAGACTTGAACCTAAGTCAATAGGAAGTATATAAATGCTTATTTACATACTTTGATTGGTGCTTAATCTTACATAATGCATTAAATAGATTATCTGAAAAGAACTTACATAGAAGATATTTGTAAAGGCAGGGAAGTAATTATTACTATTTTAAAAATGTATGCACGTGGTGGTTTGATAATAGAAACATCACATACGCTAAATATTGGATTTAGCAAACGAAGCTTAGAGTTGTAATGCATACGCTAAATATTGGATTTAGCAACAGAAGCTTAGAGTTGTAATGCATATGTATGCCCCCAACTTTAATTGGGATATACTTGTGCTGCTAACCATCTCTGTCAGACTTTATAACCTAGATATGTCCCTATATGGATTTACAGGTGAAAAGTGAAGGAAGTACGAAGGAGGATAGGAACCTAATTTTTGTACAACATGTCATTAAAATGAAAAGCACAGTCCAAGTGTTTCACCTCCCAAGGATTACTATGATGTTGGTTAGGGTCAAATCCAAGGATTAAAATAAAAATATGATAATTATCGATGGATTCAAAAATTTGTAAATAAAATTTCGGCGATAATTTAATTTCTTTTTGTAATGTATGATGTTGATTCTCTAATATAGGGTCAAATCCACAACTTCCTGCAGATTTTATATTTTCACTGTAATGTAATGCAAAGAATAGAAGAATTGTGTTGATATGGTTAAACTATTCCATTCTTAGATTCTACTGATAAGGAATAGATAAATGATGGTGTAGCTTACGTAGTTTCTTGCTCAAAGATCATGAAGATTGGGGTAAGCTAGTATAATTTCATTTATTAATTGTTGTAGATGTATTCAAGGTAGACTTTTTGTGTAAAGAGTTAGAGGACGGGTGCTTTCTATTAATTAATTAATATTTTTTTATTGATAAAAAAATATAAGTAGGGCCTGAGAGAGACTTCTAATTTTTTTTTTCTTACAATTTTATAATATAAATGTATTGTGGATTGAATAAATAAATTGGAGAAATTTTAGAATATATAAAGTTAAGGTTAAACAATTAAAGGATTTTATATTAAACAAAATTTAATATCTTATCATTCATATTACACACAAATATTGTGTCAAAGAGAATTAAAGATTAATATTTTACATTAAATTTTAGATTTTTATAATTAAAAAATTAAGATTAATTTGAGTAAACTAATAGAATAAATTAACACTATAAAAAAATAGTTAAATAACAACTTATTTAGAGACTAAAATAACTAGTCATTATATTAACTAATTTAGAGACGAAAAATAATCATTACTAAAAAATCATTAAATAGTAACTTATTTAGAAATCAAAAATAATTAGTCATTATATTAATTAATTTAAAAATAAAAAAATCATTAAAAATTATTAAATAATAATTAATTTAAATAAAATAAATAAATCTCATTTTATAATTTAAAAATTTATTAGTATAATTAGATACTAAATTTTTTTAGTAGTTAATAATCATAAAATAATTATCTATTTAGAAACCACTTTTTTAAGTCTTGTTATAAAATGTAATTAGAAATTACTTTTTAAGTAATTTTTATTATATTTTAAAGATTAAACCTAACACAATTAGGATTTTGGAGTGAGTAAGAGAAGTGGGATTTTCAATGAGAACACAGAGTTCACTAAGGAAATTTTTACTCCTTTCATCTCTCTGTGCTTTGACAGCATTTTGGTTGGTCTCAATCTTTTAATTTTTAGGCTTGGAATGCCTCTCAACCCAAAAGCTCTTATCAAAAGAAGCAGTTAACACTTTCTTGTCTTTAGATTCTCTCGACAGAGTTTACGTAACATTCTATTGCTATCGCGCAAACGTCGACTCCACCTACAAGCTCCAGCGACTCCACCAAGTCCACTGCTTCCCACACACTTCTGATTTACAATTATAAGTTCCCTTCTAATTTATTCCTTTCTATGATTCATTAGTTTTTTTTTCTTAAATTAACAAATAAATTTGGAAACCATGGATTTCCTAGGTTTTATTTCATCCTCTTTGTAATAATAATGTACCTTCTTTTGTTTGTATCAATTTCCCTTATCTTAGTTAGGGTTTGCAAAAATTAGGGTTGCAGGATCTTCGGATGGTTGATGTATTTGGATAATTTGATTGTGATTAATTGTTGTAGGTTTATTTTACTCTGTGTGTTCCATCGTGTGTTGGGGCCTACCTTCATGTCCTCTTGAACATTGGGAGTTTTCTTAGTATGGTGACGTGTGTGCGAAACAGTGTTGGTTACTCTAGTGCCTTCTGCACCATAGATAGTTATTGAGGAAATCTATTCAATAATCATCTTTTATTGTTTAATAATCATTATTCATTATTTCAGGTTTACTTTCATGTCTATTTTTTTTGAATGACTTTATTTTTCAATCTTTTTGTAAATGTTGCATCCACTGTATCAATACATAACTCAAATATTTTGCTTATGCTTGGTGTTACGAAACCTTAACTGACAGCATTTGCAATTAAATTTTATAAAATTTAAAAGTTTAGTATTAAGAAATTAAGGTTTGAGTAAATTAATAAACTAAATAAAAGTGGTATACTAGAAATTATATTTACATCTTAAATATTATTGAGTTATTAAATTTATGAAATCTAAAATCTCACTAATAATTTTATATGGTTATTGACTAATTCATATGCTTATGAGCTATTTTAAAAAAAACTAAAAAAATATATTATTACTTTATTGTCTTACCGTTAAGATTGTATTTAGTTTCTTATTACAATAAGTTTGAATTAATGTTTTATAGTCTTTATAAGTAAATATATAAATTCTCTAAATTAGGGCAAATTTTTATAGATAGAAATTTTTTATTCACATATATTTGCTATATTCTATCTCTAAATAAGAGAGAGTTTACACATAGTCACTTGAAGCTTTTGAAAAGGGGGAAACATATATCAGTGATACCGAAAAGTGCAGGGTTAGCACATCACATGTCATGAAGATGCAGAAGATTATGCAATATCTAAAAGGACAGGGTCAAAGAACTAGGAATATTTAGAAGGATGTATCCATCTCTTATAGAAGGCTAACTGATGTAATCTGAGCCTTTAGCCTTAGCTCAAAACTAGGGTTTTAGATGTTTAAAGGATCATATAGGATATGTAAACTGTAGTATATGTTGTATTAAAAATAAGATTAATTTACAATATATATTTAAATTTAAATTTTATCTTCTAAACTGGTTTTTGTGAAGATAAAAATTATGTTTAAATTCAATAACTAATAATTAGTAAGAAAGAGATTTATTAGTAAAGAGATTTGATAGACATACACTGCCATATTATAGTTTTGAGGAACGTGATAGATATTATTGTCGAAGGATTGCGTTTAAAGTTGCTGTTGCACCAACAATTGCCGCCGGATTCACATAACGCAGCATGTGATCGAGTGAGAAAGTTCACGTGTCAATGTTTGCAGCCAGAAATCAATTCAACAAACCAACATATCCTTAATCAACCCCAAAATATGGGGTGGTCGGGGACGAAGAAGATGTGAAATTCATATATATACAAAATATACTCTTTTTAAAAAAATAATAATTATCTATATTAACAAATATTTATAAAATTTGTTAAAATACATTCACTATATATATATATATATATATATATAAGTTATAATTTATCCTTTCTTTAGGTTAAAACTGCACTGACTAGCTAAATAAGTTAAAACTAGCTAAATAAGTTTAAAAATCTTATATTATAGGGATGTATTTGATTTTTTTTTTTAGTTTTAGATTTTAAAAACAATTTTATAAAATATTTTTTTAAGAATTTTTTTTGGAAAGTAGAAGATGAGTTAACACAAATGACAATACATAAACACAAATAGAAATTAAAAACAAAAAAAAAAAGAAACTTAAATTCTTTTATTTTTATTTAAATATTATAGTAATATATATATATTTAAAATAGTTTTAAAAAACGACTCTTATGATATATATTTTATTTTTCTCAGAAAAAAACAGAATAATAGGAATTAAAGAGACCCTAACTCTCGCATCATAGTTTAATAGCAAAAAATTATCATTTATACATTTTTTAAACCAAACAGAAGGACTATTTTATTTATTATTGTAAAGACTTTACGTAATCCATGAAAATAATTTCATTAATGATTTCCCCATTATAAATTTCAACATGTTTATCATACACAAAAATAATAGTGTAAAAGAATAATATACAATATGAGTATATTCTTGTGAACTATTTTTCCTCCTCTATCTTCCATGGAAGCTTCTCCATTGCATTATTGAACTTGAACTTGAAGACAATTATTGGGTAGATTAGTAAATTGCATGAAAACCGTCCTTTGCATATCTTAAAAAGTCAATTATGAAATGATCCACTTAATTATGTTCTACTCCATATTGAACCTAGACGATAGCAGTAGGCATAAAATAAAATATTTGACTTTTATTTATAAATACAATACTGAATTTCAATCATTGAATAATCGAAAAATAGTAATTAAAAATGTTGATTCACATTCTACCAACATTATTTTTTATATAAAATGGTAATGATGGGTGCAGAAGTATCCTGTCCAGATCATTAGGTGTCTTCGTCGATTATGATTGCAAATTGAAGGAAAATGGTAGGTCAAGATTCTTCATAAAGCAGGGGTAACTATGAGTAACACACATGATTTTATTTTTTATCAATTATGTTTCCACAATTTGTTGAATACTATAGGTGATGTAAAATTATATATTAAATCAAGTGTATAATGAATGTTGGAATAAACTTATCTAAAGTTCAAGTTTAATCTTAATACAGGGCGCGTAAAAAGTTTCAATAAACTAAATAACATTTTAAGTATGAATTTTAAATATTTATGGCAAGAATTAATTAGTAATTTTCGTAATATGTCATTGTATGTTAAATTTTATAAATCATGTTTAACAAAGAAAATGTTAAATTGTGAACATGTTTTTATAGATGAATAAAACTTTAACAGAAATTTGTATCCTCATTGTAGCACGATTTTTAATATATAATTTTGAAAAATTTAATACACACAAGTCAGTAAAGCTTCTTTCTGTAAAACAAAATCTATGAAATAATATCACATAGTTATAAATATCGTACACAGCTTGTCTAATATATTGAAATTTTGTCTCGTATCAAGTATCATACAAAAGAATATATAAACTTATATATTGGCAGTGTTTTAACGCAAATATTAAATAACAAATATACAAAAGAAATACGTACGTACCAAAAAGAAATGGCAAAACCATGTCGTGACATGCAGATAGCTATTTATGATTTGTAAATGGAAAGCTCCATATTCATACCACTCGTGAATTTAATAGACAAAACTACATCACTTTCTTCACATAAAAATTTTACATTTCAAATCGTTTTTGTCATTATACTCAAATTGACAAAATTATTGGTCCCAAAGGAAAGGAAAGCAGTATTTCAATATAACACGAAATTTAAAAAAAAAATATTATGAAATATCAAACAACAGATCAATGAAGCCATTAACCTACACAACGATTGAACAACCACCCAAATCAATGCATATTTGAGACAGTTTTTATTATGAGCTGAGAAATTTAGCCAAAAAGACCATATATGACTAATGAGAAGAAAGACAGAAAGTCAGATTATTTTTGTTCTGAAGCGTGGTCCAAATAAGCAGCAACAAAGAAAGTGAAAAGCAAATATTTTAGTGAGCAAAACTGAGTCACAAAGCATTCATCTTTATTATCATATCCCATTTTTTTTTTATCATCATTGTTATTGTTAATCACAATTGGTTATGACCCACTAACTATGCCCTATGGTGCGCCATAATTTTTAGTACATTATGGTCTTTAAAATCTTCTAACAGAAATTTATACTGATACTATTAACATATTGAAAACAAATTCTTTTTTTTTTTTTTTGTGTGTAAGAATATTTTGACCTTTTACAGCACAGATGTTCTTGACTGCTTTATGTAAACATTAGATTATCCAGAAACACTGTATACTAAAGAATATGATAACTCCATACACATCTCAATCAAATCAATTTAAGAGTAAAAAAAAATATTTATAAATAAGTGGTAGCCCCAAGCACATCTTGGAAAAAAAAAAAAAGATTATTGTGGTGCTTTAACAGTGGCCAAATCCCGTATAAAGTTAGTTTCTTCTTTCTGTGACATCACAAGCATATTCTTGTCCAATTTTTCACTGTACCCACATCACCATAAACACTTTTTTTTTGTGATAGTATGAATCTCATTTATTCTTTAATTCTCAGAAAAAATTATATAGATATCCTAGAAAAAAATTAACTAATAATTATTTTAAGGATTTAATTTAATTATATAAAAGTTATCCATTGTGGCTATGAGTTCTTTATTTTTTATTTTTTAAAAAGAAAGTTTTTGGCATGATCTATTTTTGATTGGTTAATTATGCACATTGTGAGGTGGGAAACCTTTGTAATTATGGATGCACATGTTTATATATAATACTGTATATATATTAAGAAACTTGTTTTAAAAGAGGTGGGACTAAAATTATATAATTGAAAAGATTAAAAAGAGTAGGTATCGGTACATGTTGGCTTTGGCAATATATGATATGAAAGAGGTGGAATACGTACATTACCGACGCTATCTGTTGAGAAAGGAAGGAGGTTGCGGGATTAATTGAAGGAAGAAATCCTTCTGTTGTGTTGTGTTCTTGTGTGGGATTTACAACAGAAGGGTGTGGAGAACAAGAAGTCCAACACAGGCACAACACTATCAACTGTTTCTGTGCACAAAGAATGGTGGAGTCTTTCTGGGTGGGGAGAAAGACATGATCTACCTGTGTTCGCAGCACCACTGTTCCCCTGCCTCACCCTTATGTAGAACAACGACCACACACCCTTGCCACAAAGCTATAGTAATCCCTTAGTATTTCACCGTTTTGTGAGTTTCACATCTTTTTCTCTCTTTTCCTCGCTACTTGCATTGTACTTGCAGCATAGGTTGCTTCTTCTTTTTTTTTTCTGGTGGCTTAATACAGTGGGGATTTCTTATTTCTATTTTTAAGTTTTGTCTTTCACTTTTCTCTGGTTGGTTTCCTTGGTCAAGGCTGAGTTGTTTTCTGTCCTACGTTCTTTTTGTGTGTCTCTCTCTTGTTTTCCCGGGGAAGGACTTTGTGGAGTGTGATTAGCTGACACGACCTAAAAGTTTTGTCTCTGTAACGAAATTTGCGGCAATCTTTGCGGTTTAACTTCTGGGGTGGCGGGGTGGAAGTAAAGTTGGTGACTTTGAGATCTGGGGGGCTGATATGCAGAGACTACGGGAATGAACAAATTGGGTATGTTATTCTCTTTTTTGGTTGAGACAATTGTTAATTTTCGTTGGGAGGTTTAAGGAGATAGAGAATTGGTTTGGGTGGAGTGGACTTGTTGATTTTGGTTGGTGGTTTGGGAAGAGGGACTCGAGATCTGGGGAATAGTATGATTTTAGGTTGCTCGAGCTAGATAATCAATTAAGGGGTTGTTCAGATCTAACGAGAAATGAAGTTGTCTTGACTGAGACTGTATATAGGATTAGAACTTCTCTCCGAGTACTTCAGATCAGAAGATTTTGTAACACATAGGATGAGTTATCTTTATGCATTAGGCAGAGAGGGTTCTTGCTGTTTTACTTTCTTTGGGGAGGGAAGAGCAGAACAGTTTTTCCGGTTATGTTGATAGAATGGCATTCTTTTGTTCTAAGCACTTGTGCTATGTTGGGGAAAACGCTCAGTTGAACTTAGCTAACATTTTTTTTCTTTCAATCCATCAATATTGTTGCTTATCTGTTTTGTGCTTTGGACGGATGCATGGTGCCTCTAAAACTTGAGATCCAACGCTTAATTGTATCATGTTCTAAACTGCGGAAAAAGTGCATTTCAATAAGATTTATCCTATTGACGATTGTTCATTTGTTTGCAGTTTGGATATGGGTAGTCTTGCGGTTGAAACCGAGGATATAAACTCTGATATATACCTTTCATTGGGGCTTAAGGAATCAGGTAAAGGAGGAGGAGCTCCTCGGGTTTTATCTCTTCTCTCTTCTCTTCTTGAGAGATTAGTTCAGAGAAATGAAACGCTATTGGAGGCAAATCACATAAAAGATGTTGTTACAGTATTTCATGGTTTAAGAGCTCCTACTCTGAGTGTTCGTAAGTACATTGATCGTATCTTCAAGTACTCAGGTTGCAGCCCATCCTGCTTTGTTGTGGCACATATATACGTTGATAGATTTATTCAGCACACAGAAATCAAATTGACTTCACTTAATGTGCACCGGCTTTTGATAACAAGCATTATGCTAGCCGCAAAGTTTATAGATGACGCGTAAGTGCAAGTTTTAAACTGAACAAGCGCACATAATATCTAGCTGTTTTTGCATACATTATGTATCTTGAGGTGGATATGCTAATGCTACATGTGAAACTTATCTATTTGTGGGCCTCATATTGTGATATTTATTAGTAACTGCTATATATAGCCGGTTGATAATGACAACCTTAACAGTGTTAAATATGCGGAATCAATTATATATTTGACATAAGAGATGATTTTAAAGAAAAAGAATAGTTTTTCATACTTTCCACATTTTGGGTAGTTGTCATGGTCTGTGTTTTTTTCATTCAGCTGAAGCTGTTAGCTCACTTTCCTGTTTGGTTTACAGATTCTACAATAATGCTTACTATGCAAAAGTTGGGGGAGTAAGCACTTCTGAATTAAACAGGTTGGAGATGAGTTTTCTGTTTGGAGTAGATTTTAGACTTCAGGTTAGTGTAGACACGTTTGGAAGATATTGTAGGCAATTGGAGAAGGAAGCCGCAGAAACACTACAAATTGAAAGGCCAATGCAGGCTTGCCGAATTAAAGAAAGCTGGTCAAACAAAGACGACCCAACTTGTGCTTCCACAATTGCAAGATGAAGATATGCCTGCACCAATGTAATATAGCTGTCCGCAATTAACGGAGACATTGAAATTTGAAGTATTTCAAAGAGAGAAAAGATTGTTGTATACACGCTTTTGGAAATTCAACCATTCTTTCACGAACACGGTTGTGGTTGCTTTTGCTTCTTTTTTTTTTGTATTTTGTTTGCCCTTGTTTGTAATTGCAAGCTTGGAACGAAATAGAGATTGTGATGAAATTTTATCCCTTACAATTCATTTGACTTTGCTCCAGTACTTGGTTGGTTATGTTATGGCCTTAACGGTAAGCACTGTAAAGAGTAGACTCTATCAACGGCATAGATAACTTACTGACAGCACAAAACTGTTAATAACCGGCACTTTCTAAGTATCTCAAACTCCAATGGACTAAGTATATATACCATTCATATAGATATTCCCACTTGTTATCCACTCTTCCCCTTTCTCAAGCTAAGTGTTACGATGCTGGTAAAGATTACATTGTGCTTTTATTCCTTGAGATTTAGACAAAGAATCACCAATTATAAAAAGGTGAGTGACTTAAAGTATGGGCTTAAGAATGAAAATGAATAGACTATCAGATTCCCGTGGGTTCCAAGACATTTATCCAATCCATCTTTTGAAACCAATAGTATATCTTAATGTTCCAGCTCCATGGAATGTGATTTTTTTTTTGCCGTAACAAAGAGCAAAGCTACACCATTTCGCCCTGAGATAGGTGGGGGCAAGACCAGGAAGTATATGTATGTAATAGAGCAAGGCTACACCATTTCTTCTTTACCATTTTATTGCTTTGGCTCGATCATGTTTATCTATTTAGCAATATGAACTAGACGATCATTCAAAAATGTATAAGCATCAACCATAATTTTTAAGAAACATTTCCCTATAATAATTAAATATATACTACCATATAAGCTTGATGCATACAAACTCCCATTCCATGGCACGCTACTAGTTATATACAGACACGGTTATGCATGACACCAAATTACATAGCAGCAATGGCTTTAAATCCTTTCTTTCGTGTGCCTCAAGGCTCCAAATGTAGTCTTGTGGGAACATTCACCTTTCTCTTCCAGAATGTCATTCATAACCACAATTCCACATTCATCTAATCCATATGGAGTTGTCTTCTGCAGTCAGTTCCAGGAGGCCTCATAATTTTCAAATCAAGTTTCGGAGAATTCTGCTTTCATAAGCAAACATGTGCCTTCACCTAGAGGGCCTCTCCAATGCAGTCCAACCAAACTTACCTTTTCTAAAATCTGCTAGGACACGGAATGCTGCTTGATGAACATCTCCATTGAATACTCGAATCGCAAGCTTCTCTATGAATCTGCAATTTAGTAAATTAAATACACTATTATGTTAAGAAGAAACTATGTAAAAATATGAAGATCACCACGGTCTGACCTCTAAATGCAAGACATATACCAATGCCAATTAGAAGAAAAAAAAACTTACATTTTACCGTTTTGACTATCTACATCAATCTTGTACCGTTTACGAAGAGTGTCTCCTCCTGCGATCAAATCAAAGACTGAGAATTGGTAGTTTCAGAGGAAAGAGAGATCAAATAATGTAATATTGGCCACAGCGCTGTGGCACTTTATAAATAACCGAACACATGTCGGAAAAACATAACGCGTCACGTAAAATGTCAGTGAAACAGCTGACATTGATATCATAAGCAAGGTCCCATGAGAAAGAAACCCACCCACTGAGTTCTACAAAATGACGTTTTTCTCAACTAGAATAGGATTCTCTGTCACGTCACATACCTACTGTGGGAAGCTTTGTGAGCATCTGCACAAGAATTGCAGCAACATCAGCCACATCATAGGACCTCTCTCCAATATCATCACATATGGCGAGTTTTATAGCAGCTGACTGATCACTGATTCGCATTGGGAGTATACCAGGAGAATCCAGCAGTTCAAGATCTTTCCCGAAACGAACCCACCTATCACATTAAGAAAGAAATATGACAAATTACATATTCAGCACATGTAATGAGAGACCAAGTGATCCACAACTGTTTTATTGGAGCTTAGACTTGTAGCCGGAACAAATCGGTTGTAGCATACTTTTGCAGGAAACTGTTTTTGACGCTATTAGCACTTGAACAGAATGTACTTTATCATTAACTTTTTCTTCTATTGAGCAAAGAAAACCCAGAAGCTTAATTTTCAACCTTTGGGATGAAAATTTACTGATGAAATTCAGAGGACAGGATGCATCCATTAGATTTTGTACTCCATTCCTTTTGTCATTTTAGTTGTCATTTAAGAATCAAGAATAGATGACATACAAACTTAAAGTTTGTTCAAGTAATAGGTTAAACAAAATACAAAATTAATTTATGAATAAAAAAACTGCTGCAAATTTTAAATACTCTCAATTTTTCATTAAAAAGAATTTGGTTAAACAAAATGAATAACCTACCTCAACTCTCTTGTAACTCCTGGTCTGGGTGCTGCTGGGCACATTCTTCGCTTTAACAAACGGTTGACCAAAGATGATTTTCCAACATTAGGGTATCCAACTATTCCAGCTCGAATCTATTAGACAGTAGCATACATACTTTAAATAAAAATAATTTGATAGGCAGTCAAGTAAATGACAACAATCAGCAAAAATTTTTATTTATCATACAATTTACTGAGCACATTTTAAATTAGAGAACAAGGGATCAACGAGAAAGAGTGCTGTGACTTGTGGAAACAATAAGGTATCCATCTCAGCTTTCTCTTACAAACCATGTGTTGCTTTATTTTTTATAGATGGAAAAGTAGCCCTTTTAAGTTACAGGCGAGAAAGAGAATAGCGAAAGCTAGCACACAGTACTGTTATTTCTTTCTCCGATAAAAGGTATGTTTTCCTTATTCTTTGAGAAAGAAAAGTAAGACTTTTACCAGAGAATTAACAAAAGACAATAAAAAATGGGTATGCAATTGCTAGGAACAACCCACCGCACGAGGAAGTAGCCCTTTGGCTCTTCGCTTAATATTTACATCAGCTGCTAATTCCTTTGCTAACCGGCCTAGCTTCATCGTTCCCTGCACAGACAACACTTGATCAATCATCCTGTAGATGAAACTTCAGAATATGGAGAGCTATGGGAGAAATAAAGATAGTGTGTCAATACCATTCCAAGCTTCCCATTGGAGAAGACAGCCTTTGAGCCATTCCTAGTAAAATAATCTGCCCAAGCATTGCGGTCTGCAGTTGATATCATGTCTTCTCTATTTAAAACCAAAATTCTCTTTCTATTTCCAAGCCATTCATTCATCTACAAAACAGAAGTAACAGTAAGATGAAGACTAGGAACGTATCATCCTAGAACATGTGGCCTCAATATGGTATTGGGATGTAATGTCTTATACGCTTACTAATACTTCATGTCCCAATATTATGTTACATTAACAAAACTTTTTAGCATTGACACAAAAGAATAAACTGCTATTCATAAAACTAAGAAACCATGTAAAATGACTATAATACTTTATAACTAAATTACCTGTTAAATAAAGACGCTAAGACCAACAATAGAGAACTGCAAGAAACAAGTATATATTTCTTCAACCAAATTGAAGATGATAAAAGAAAACCTCTTAGGCTTTAAATAATACGAAGGAGTGGGGAAAACAAAAAAAAGTTCAATCAAATTCAATCACAACTATTTTTGGCTATACTTTTCAAGAAGCACTTGTAGCAGAAGAAAATAAAAGGAATCAAGTTGTGCACCTCAACTTTTTTCCTCACCAACATTACCACAAGTGAAGTGTAGATCTTCACGTATTCAAGTAATTTAACTCGTTTACTTTCTACTTCTGTGTGTGCTGAGAAGTTTGTTCAAATTGGCTCTTAGTTCAAGATAACAACGGATGCAAAGGATAAATGATAGATTGGGCCTCCTTAGGCCCAAGAAAAATAAAATTAAATGGCTGAAGAATTTTTTTGGTTGGGCTTGAGAAGTTATTTCTAATATTATTTTTACTTTAATTTCAATTCCCTAAACACTAGGTGATGACACTTGTAGGGTTGTCATCCATTTAGCTAGCTATTGAATTGAGGATTCCGTAATGCGTAACGATCAATGCAAAATACGAAAGTTTCAAAGCAATTTCTAGTTTTAGCATCTTCTATGTAGCCTTCTTCATAGCATAAGAGTAGCTATAGCTATCAATCGTTCTATCAATACAAGTAAAGCACAAACATCATTCATGTCAACTCTAAGCGGTTACTTAACAAAGTTAATGTTTTCGATTTCTAAAAAAGAAAGAAAGATACTTGCCTGTGGATGACTTGTGGACATAGGAATTCGTCCATCCCGCACCTCTATCACAACATCCATCAATTTGAGCTGCTCCTTCAGTTCTTTTTCTGCTTTTGCAATATGACCAGGAAACCACTGCCCCATGCCCCACAAGAATATCAGCACTCCGAATTGTGCACTGATGCAACAGTACACAGTGCATATAAATGAGGAGACACATAAACAAATACCTTACCTGCACAGGGCGCAAGGCCTTTGTCCAGTGATAAAGATCAGTGTCAAGGTCACTCCAATGATCACTCTCTCCTTGACACCCATCAAATAAGTTGCCGTTGGGATTGCCATATCCGTTATCCCTCCAACTGGGGCCTCCCACACTAATTATCTGCATCACAAAAATCGAATATATTACGAAAAAAGATGAAAAGTTGAATTTCTCAAACAGCAACCCATAAGAAATAACGAAGCCCGAGAGATGCAATCTCGGGAGGTGAAAGTGCATTGGAAAAAGATAGAAAATTGAGTGAAAAGGGGAAAAGGGTTGCCTGAACAGTGGGGGATTGGGATGAGAGAGCTGAAGCGGAGAATCTGCCACGGTTGGGAAGGAAGTGTGGGGGAATTGGTGGAGAGTTGGGGACCCATAAACCTGATAGCTGAACACTCATCACTGTGCTATGCAACTACTCCCTCTAACAATGGCAAATTTTTGTTTAGGATAATAATGAAGGAGAAGGGAAGACGTGTCAATTGAAAAGAGGGGATTTTTTTTATCTTACCAAAATCAAGTATTCTCTTTACCATCATCAATTTTGTTCACGTATTTATATAAATCGTTTATTTATATAAATTTATACAATTTTGTTTTGAAAAATACATTTCTTTTGAAAGAAAATAAAAAGGTAATATATTTAGTATGTCCACGAATTTATAAAAATATAAATGTTATACTCCATATAGTTTGACTTTTTTAATTCAAATTAAATTTGATTAGGTTACAAATTCAAATCAATTTAATTAGTATGATTCGAAGTTTCAAAGTAATTTGAACCGATAAGCAATATTAAACAGAAAATAAATAAAAATAAAAATATTATATATGGTATAATAATATAAAATTAGTGTTGACCATATTTTTAATAACTTATTTTGTATCGGTTGTTGCTTTTATTCTTTTATAAATCTTTATTTACCTCGTGGCTTTTCTCTATTTAGTTTTATGTTACCATTGTTAAGTTCTATAATGGGGTGAATGGATAAGTTTGGTTCTAAAGTTTACGACAACTAAAAGCCGCTTCATTTGAAACGGTCAAGTATTTAAAAAAATAAACAAATTCAAATTAAAATAAGTAATTCCCTCCATCTAAATTTGTAGATAAATGAAATTTTAATGACTCTATAAACTATTAGATAATCTAACTTTATGGATAATATAGTTATTAAGAAAATTATTTTTATATTTATGAAAGAAAAGAGAAAATGAAAAGCAAAATAATGATTGTGTAAGTATAAAAATTTGGTGGATGTAAAAGTATTATATCATGGTACAAATTTCTATTGTGGGTTTTTATTGTGGGTTTTTATTGTGTCTTTTCAGGACATGATTACCATTTAATATTTGTTTTCAGAGTCTATAGGTTGAATGCTTTTGCTTAAAGCATGAAGACTTTTTGTTATTAACATTTTGGATATCTTCTTGTGCATTCAACACATGAGATTTGGATATTTTTAGCCCGTCTCCAACCCTCAGTTTCTGATATTGTATTGAAATGAGCTCAACCCAATCAAAATTTGAACAGGTTATCACTACATTGAGAAAGGCCTAAGGTGAAGACTCATGTACTGTAAAAATGATAAATTAATAAAGTTACTCAACAAAATTACTATTTCCCCACTACATACTCCAAAAAAAGAATGATCTGAACTTTCTATATCCAACTAACATTTACAGCTTTGTACATTTTCGCCTTTCCTCCTGTCATGGTTCAAATCTAGGAATCCTCACAAGTCAGCTGGATGAGACTTGACAAGTAAAGTTGAGAAGAACATGCATATATTTGGAAGAATGTGATTTACCATGGAAAAATACCTGCATATTGAAAAGATGAAAACAAGATATAATAGAATGATGAATGAAATGAAAGTTGGGTTTCATGGACTGAAAGGTCCCAGTACACCCCACTATATAAACACGGTAAAGTATGAAAGTACTGTACAGATTGTAAAAATTGTAACATACCATGGTTCAGATCTCAGTACATCAAATTTCTCCAACATAAACAGTATGCATGCATGTCTTAATGAAGTAGCATTGAAATCTTCACCCATCTTGTACAGTAGTGCAACATTTTCCACTGAAATTTCCTGTAAAATTAAGTTGGTTAGCATTGAGTTGAAATTAAGCCATTAAAAAAACTTTCTATAAAAGCAAAACAGAAAAAATAAATACTAATCTTGAAATACAATTTTGGTGGTGTACCTGAACAATAGCATATTCACAGATATGCTTGAGACCGTCCAGAAGATACTGATCTGCCGCTCTGAGGAGATCCTGAGCCATATCCAAACTGACATCTACCGTTCCGGTATATATAAATCTAGAAGTTTCAACGTAAAATTAGTTGTGATTTTATTGCCAAAACAATAGGAAAAGATGGCTGAAAACGCACCTCATCATCAATTCAAAGACATCCCACTTTATATTTGGAATCACTACATTTTTTGCTTCCCTCTCCTGCACCACAATTCGCAAGACATTACATGAGTATGGATATTTTACCTAACTGACGACTTCAGTTCCACATATCCACTGGTCTTATTTTAATTGTTACAGCTGATATGACCTTTTACACATTGAGTAAAAGTTGAGCAAGAAAGGATGAAATTCTTTTATTGGTAGACCATGTCCCAACAAATAAAAAAAAATGATGACTTGAAAACAAAGCTCAATACAAATAATTGATGCTTACCCTATAACTGCCATCAAACATAGCACGAAATATGTCTGAAGAAACTAAACAATCTCTATGAGCATAAAAGCTTCTACCTGAAGAAAGGAAAAGGAAGTAAATTAGTATATATATCGAAATCAGAGTGGATATAAACTAAACAATTAATAGCAGGAGAAAATTTAACAGCAGATACTCCACCTTCAACCAGGAATGTAACGTCAGAAAGTTTTGGCTTGTTTACATATTCCTCGCCCAAGTACACCTACAGCAAATATTGTTAGTTAACAAAAAAATTGCGAGAAAGAAAACGTCAACATCCCATTTTCACCCCCTTAACACATGGACAGCAAAATATCAGATATTTAACTTTGAAGACAATAACTATTCTAATTCAAATAATGCTTTATGATAACATAGCACGAATTGTTGAATCAAAAAAGGAAAAGTTACAAATAAATGAACGTGTTAAGCCCGCAAGTGAAGAGCAAAGTACCTGGGGACTTGGTGATGGAGGAGGAAGTTCAAAAAGGGAGTCAACAGAAGAATGGGCTTTGGCAGCCAATTTGTGAAGCGCAGCTGAAGCATCACCCTTCTGCCTTACGTTTGGAGATTTGAGCATGTCCAGCAGCAAATTTAATCCTGAAAATTTAGAACCGTACAGAATGAAATACATGTACCATACGGTGAGTGAGAAATTTAAAAGAAAAAAAAAAAAACAGAGATCAATTATTTACCTCTATTGTCAATGAATATAGTTTTAATATCACGAGGAGAACATAAATATGCAAGAGCAATAACTACACGTCTTTGAACCATTTCTTCAGGGTAGCACATAAGACGTATTAGGTGTTTCAACACCTGCCAAAGAGGAATAGATATAAAAAAACGTATCCAATCCAGTAACATTAAAACAAATGGAAAACATATACAAGTCACCGCACAAAGAGTTTGTAAGAAAACTCACTCGCCCTTGAGTCTTTTCTTCTAATCTTTTTAACGTCTTCATTGCACACTCTACAGTTTGCTGCCATTTAAGTGACAATCACAAGAATATCCAATTAGTAAATCGGAGGAGTTGTGTGTTTATATTAATTACTAAATTATCGTTTAGAAAGAATGCAATCATATATTAAGTGCAAATTTATTACTTTTATCGCAAAGAATAAATGAACATACTTGGCTTTTGAAATTTGCTGCCTTCAGTCTTTGAAAACCATCAGCCTTAATAATACAAACAACATTGTCCTATCATGAAAAGTAGTTATATCAGCGACAACATATCATATTATCACTGCACATCAATGATTGATTCCTAAAGGACAACAAACATTGTTGACGGAGAAAAGAACAAGGAGATTAACTTCACCTCATTATCAGCAAGGCCATAGAGGGCAAAAACAACATTTTGTTGGACAGGCGTCTTCTTCGAGTCAAGAAGTTTAAGTAGAGGCTCTATACCTCCACTTTGAACAATACCAGCTTGATTATGCGAATCCTAACGTTTTAACGTCATGAGAAAAAATAAAAGGTTATGATAGAAAATGGCAAAGGTTAAAACCAGCGCATAAAATTACAGAAAAAATAAACGCTAACCATATATAAGGTTGCGTATGCTACAATAGAAACACACCCGTAGTTATCAATTTGAAATAGTGGCGCATAACAGTTCTAAAAAAGTTATAGATAATAACTATTTTAAGTAACTTTTTGAGGAATATTTTACCCAAAAAATGATGTTCCATGAGTAAAAAGGGCATAATGCCTATTAAATATTATTTTTGAATACATGATTACTTGACAATCCTGGACCGGGCTGATCAGGAACTGTTATGTTATGATAATAAAAAGTTCAATTTGGACTCTTCAATTCTAAACTACTTTTATAAGCACATGGTTAAATGGTTAAGGTTTATCACCTGTGCCAACCTCCCAAGTGCAAACGACGACATTTCCTGAAGCTCGGCATCAGAACACTTCAGCATATCAACCAATGGAGGAATAGCCCCTCGTTGGGCAATATGAACCTGTATGAACCACAGATTACGAAAGTCAACAAGTGAACTTTATAAATGACTGATAAATCATATTACAAGTTTGCAAAGCTACTTAATCCACCTTGCAATCTGAATCTGTTGTGGCAAACTGACCAAGTAAAAGGGCTGCTTCTCTTCTGCTCTCCGAGCAACCGGAACTATAATTGAAATTATATACTAGGGAAGGTTACTTAGAAGGAAAAGTACCACATTACTAAATACTAATAATAAAGCAATGACTCACTTTCAGCAGATAACAATAATGATTAATGAACATATCATTCGTCTATGGATTTCTAACAGGAAAACCCAAGACAGAAGTACAACTATACCTAAGTGAACAAATGACAGGTTGTAAAGCACCAGCTAAGAGAACATCTTTCTTAATATTTGGCGAAGAGTGGACCAGATTTCCAATCACACCAATCTACAACAAGCGTTAATTAAGTTGTGTGTTAGTAAGAACTCTGCAAGCAACAAACTACCAAACACATTAATCATATGAAGTCATACAAGCATCTTACCGCCTCAGAATGTATTTTAGAATCCTCTGATCCAAGCATTAGAACAAGAGTGGGCAATGCATTGCATTCAACTATCTGCAATTTTTTATCTTGTAAACAACCAAGACAACAAAATTTATCACATCAATTTAATGCGGGAAGTTAACTACCTGATTTTTATTGCCATCATTTTTAAATGCAAGAGTTCCCAAGGCCCGTGCAGTTGCTCTCTGAACTTTATTATCATTGAATTCAAGCAATTCAACCAAAGGAGGTATACCACCTTCCCTCCTGAATATACCATATGTATATAAGTATAATGAATACAGTTGTAGAATATATATTACTGAAAGTACCAAAAAAGAGAAAAACCTGATACAGGTCTTGACGTCATTATTTTCATGGGCTAAGCTCGTTATTGCATCAGCTGTTCTCTTGAGAAGATTAATGAGTGGCTGAGAAATAGTGCAGATCTTGTGTATCTTTAAAGATTCTACTAGACAAGGCAAGGCTCCAGCACGTACTATGAGTTCCTGGTATTCTTGCTGTTTCACCATAAAAGCAAAGCAAATTAAAATCAGAATTCAAATGTTACATTATCTTGAAAAAAAGAAAAATGAATTAGAAAATAAATACCCTGACTATAATTATGTTAAAACATCTTGTTGTCATTAAGAGTGTAATTTATCAAGAGTGTAATTTATCGTAGTTAAAACATCAGTAAATCAATAATAACGTTTACCATTCATTATGTTAGAAATAAGTAATTTTTTCTTTAGATCATAACAATAGCTAACTGTACTAGAAAGTATATAATACATTTCATCTAACATATGACAAAAAATATTAACAAACAAATATCCCATCTTCTAAATTCAAGTCCTTTTATATAATACACCTTAAAAATTCCAACTTGGATGAAAGCACAAAAGCCAACCAATCAAATTTTCATTTCTTGTTTCAGAACTGAATTACAAAAGAGAAAAGAATGGTGGAATTTAATTACTTTGACAGCGAGAAGGTCGAAGATGAGCGCACATCCTTTGGCCACCTCAAAGTCATCATCCTGGGTAATTCCCTCACTACAATCTTTACCCAGTTCACCATTATCATCATTCTGCGCATCCGGTAGTTGAAAATGCTTCATCAGAGCAGGAACAACACCGCAATCGAGTACAATATCCACATTATCCTCTGGTAAAAAGAAGCAGCAATGAAACAAAAAAAAGTGAAACTCAGTAACAACACAGACACAAACCAAAACAGTTAGCAATGTAAAACAGGGGGTACCGTTTTCTGCTATTAGAGCTATGTTGTGAATGGCCCTCTTAATGGTATCACAGTCGGAGACATCGGAATCAAGAAGAGAAACCTGATGCAGAATCTTCTTACGGATCTTTAATGAGAGTTTGGAATCTGGTTGGTCCTGGCTTTCATCTCCTTCAAGTTTTCGCTTCAAGCCTCTTGACACAGACTGAGGGTTTTCCATGGAATCTTGAAAAGGAGAAAAAGGGTAATCTTGAGAAAATGGAAAACAGAAGGTGGAAGATGAAAACAAAGTTGGAGGGAAACCGAGGAGCAAGATCTGTGGGTGTGTCTTAAATAGAGCTTTGTTTTGTTTCAATTTGAGTTTCGTCTTTTTGCCGCTCACTTTCCCGCCAGATCATTACCGCACTTTCTGTGTTAACATTTTATAACTTTAAATATGTGAATTATCTTAAATTTTGAAATTTTACTTCTTTCTTTTTCATTTGAATAAATAGTAAATTTGGTCCAGAATAATTGATTCTTTTAATATTTTTATTTCCATTTGAGGCCCTATAAATATTAGTGGTTTTATCAACCAAAGTGTTTAAAAAAAAATTACATTATCAGTTAATTATTACACTGTTAAATATAGATTTTTATTGGAGTCATTATTTGAAAAAAAATCTTTTTGCCATTTAAGATATTTTTGTCAAAATATTTACTTCCAATTTAAGAATTTCTGATAATATTGAGTAAATATTTCATTGGATTCTTAAAACAATTTCATTTTAACTCTTGTTTGTTTCAACAAATGAAAATGCACTTATGTGTACTGTATAACAAGAAAATGAAAAAAAAAACTAAAAAAACGAGAAAATAGTAATTTTAATATTTCATCTAAATATAAAATATTATATTTCTATATATAATTAATTATAAAACTAGGTTAATTGATTAGTCTTTTTTATATAATTATTTTTATTGATAATTATATGTTGTAAATAAATAATTAAAATAAATAAATAAATAAAATTAATTAATTAATTTAAATTTTAATACCAAGTAAAATAATTTGTTGGAATATATTATTCTTTTAAAATCTAATTTATATATATTAAAAATTATATTCTTCAATTTAAAATTAATTTATATTTTCCAAAACATTAATTTTTATATTAAATTAATGTTAAAGATTTTTTTAAAATTATCTTTAAAATAAATTAAAATATAACCAATTTTATTTTATTACACTAACCAAATTTATTATAATTTTTGTTGACTTTTTTTCAATTCAAACTGTATCACTTACAGTTTTCTTATCTTTCTTTTCTATTCTTTCTTCAATACAATTAGTTTTTTTTATCATAACATTAACTTTCATTTGAACAACCTGCTTGTATATCTATTTTACAAAATATAGTTTCTTAATTACTTGTTTATGGTATGTAGATAAAAAATCACATAAGACTAAAAAATACTTTGATTTCATGTAAGTTGTTGGTGTTAGCAAATTATTTAAAAATAATTTTTAAAATTATTTCTCTCACACACGATTATATTATATATATATATATATATATATATATAATATGTTTATTGTCTTATTTGCTTGGTTTATATGAATAATTTTTTGAACAATGAACTAATGTTTATTCATTATTTATTGGCAATAAAATAAGTTAAGATAATTTTAAAAAAAAGGAATAAATTGTCATAAGCATGTTTTTTCTTTTAAGAAATGTTGCAAAAACAAGTATAAATGAAGTGATACAAAATAATACGTGAAAAGATATTATATACATAATAATTCACTTTTGTATGGAAAAATATATTTATTGTAATTGTACTTATATAGACATAATAATTATTTTACATAAAGTCACATAACTGATAAACTTTACAGATTACCTTGTCTTTATCAATATTGAAAGATGATAGTAATTCATTTTTTTGTCTCATGATACTGTAAAAAACTTTATGTTGATATTTTTTACTGACTCTTTTAATAATACATGTCTTCATTTTGTAGATATGGATTAGTTCAGGGGAATCTCCATCTGAGTAGGCATGATCACAATGATGTGTTAATGTTACAATATGTAATGTCTTATCTAACTCTTATTTTGAGGTTGCAGGAGATCATTTACCTAAGTTGACATGATGATAACCTTCTATTGATTTTACAACTTGTAATGTCTTGTCAAACTTTTCTTTTGAGGGTGTAGAGATCAAATTGTCATGATGTTATGTTTTTGTTGCTAAAAATAGTTATTATTTTATGTTTTGTTACAATTACTTTATCTCTTATTTATTGTTTTATTTTTCTTTTATTGGGTTATTATTTTTCATAGTTTAGTAGGATATTTAATGGATATTTTTATTATTTTATAATTATTAGGGTAATGACATATTTTTCCACATTTCCACCATATATTATATTTTTTCTTAAGTTTTTTATATTTGATTTTTCTCGTTGATTTATTATCTTAAAGGTAGTTAACAAGATTATTTTTGTAAGTTTTTTTTTTTCCACTCTTTCTTCAATACAAACAAGTTTCTTTATTAAAACATCAATATGTTAGCATGTATATTTTTTTTATGTATAGTATTTAAATTTTTACTTGTAACTTATATATTAATCTTTTAATTCTTTGTCAATAAATTTTTTTTTATTTAAAATGTACCCACAAAATATTGAAAGAGTGTTATAAAACTTTAATTTGACGTAAATTATTGATACGAGTTATGAAAAAA
>Ga0099824_1003146_pt1 | contig 24121 bp, 7 predicted proteins | sample SiratrowhiteBW_FD_76837 | JGI IMG/M metagenome (GOLD analysis project Ga0099824, IMG submission 76837) | Root nodule microbial communities of legume samples collected from California, USA - Siratro white BW | ecosystem: Host-associated > Plants > Roots > Nodule | place: USA: California...
CACTCATTTAGGTTTTCATGCTTTTTGACTTAGGAAAATTGTATAAAAATTTTAGCACAACATCTAAGAAAATTATGAACAAGTAAATGACCTAAACAATAACCTAAACAACTTGAAAATATTCAGAAAATTAAATTTAAGTAACATGTTAAAAAAAACATTCAAACTATGAAAAAGTAACTAACAGAATATGTAATAGAGTTTCCTAAAACAACCTTAATTTAAGAAATTTGGAACTAAAATTTGAATCAATTTAGAACAAAATTTAACAAGAATGAAGAAATTAAACTGCCCTAAATAAAAAGAAATTATAAATAAGACTTAAAACTAACACAAGAAAGGAGGACTTATCTCTTATAGACCTCCAAGCCCGATTTTTAATGCCAAAATGGGGGAAGCAACTTCAAGCAAGCAATGGAAGACCAAGAAAATTCTTAGGACTTTCCAAGTTCCTTAAAGAACTCATATTGTTCTCTCCCAAGTAGGTCTCCTAGAGAGAATGAGGAGAAGATTACTCACATATTATGATCCAGGAGAACAAGAAGAAAGCATATAATAATTATATTCTCATTCAATCAAACATGAATTATACATGGACTAAGAGATCTTATTTATAGATGCCTAGCTCCTTTGCACTACATGACACAAAAATATGGGACTAAAAAGTTAGGGACGTCACACACTTGAGTTCCTAAGGCTAGAACCTCATTTTAACCTATTTTAGAATTATTCTACTTGATGAGGGACCACATGTCTTATATGTTTCTTCTTCTTTGCCTTTGACAAAATTGACCATGTTTCCTATTGACAAAACTGACCATGTTTCCTAGGTTTTCTTTTTACTTTTCAAGTCCATATTGACATTGTATGATACAAAAATGTGGGACTAACAAGTCAAGGACGTCACGCACATGAGTGCCTCTTGCTAGAGCCTCATTTTAGCTTGCTTTAGATTTAATCTACTGGGACTCTAAGCTTTATGTGTCTCTTCTCCTTTGTCTTTGACAAAATTGACCAAGTTCCCTAGGTTTTTTTGTTGACTTTTCATGTTCATATTGAGACCCAATTAAGGCCTAAAGGAAGCCCAACTATGTTCCTGCAAAAACCTACAAAGAATACAATAGAAAATACACCTATGCAATTTATACAAGATTACGAGGAAAGAAGAAAACTCTAGTATTTAACTCTCCATATGTAAAGTCCTCTTTTATAAGACTTATTCTTCTTCTATCCTCTTAGCCAAAGGTTTTGGGAGTATATGGTTTCCATAAATATAAATGTATATTGTAACAACACTAGTGCAATCAACATATCTAAAATCCCTATCCAACACTCTAAAGATAAACATATACAGAAGTAAGATATCAGTTCATTTGTGATTATGCCTAGAAAATTATCTTTGAACGTAAGTTTGTTAAGACAAATCATTAATAATAGATATCGTTAGATTAATGCACATTTCTCGAGACACTGAGAAAGGAAGCATAACCAATTCTTGAGTGTTTGGATTTTAGAAATAATTTTATATTAAAAAATCTTTCACATTCCTTACATTATCTTCTGTGCCCTAATTGCATTCTAAATTTTTACTTTCTCTATTCTCTTTTTGTCACCGAGCTCTCTTGCAGAAGCATTCACGACATCAAAGAATAAAAAATTGTCATATGCCTTCAACACAAGTGAAAGGGAGTTCAACTCATTTGAGAACCCAAATCAGATGAAAGATGACTATGTTGACATGAGATCATGGATTCTACCTCAGTTACTATAGGGTCAATTGTCCCTTCTACAAGGGTTGAGGCTGATTCAAGCTAAAGCATCATAATCCACCTAATTGTTAAAATCACAGAAACAACTATACAAATCTAGTTATGCTAGAACTAGATTACTTCCTTCGCCATTATTCATCTGTACAACTAGCTCAACAAGAAGTAAAATGGATTAAGTTTCTTTCGAATAAGAACCTTCTTCAACTTTGCACACTCTCAACGAATATGTCAATAGAGAGTTAGAGTTCAAAGTTTATTTGTCATGCCTAAACTTTTCTCTGTATCATAAAAATCTCACCATGTTGCACTTTCCATCTAACTAAACGATATTTCTTGAATGGCTAGATCTTTCAGAACACATAAATCTTCCTCAACAAATTTCTCATTTTGTGACTCTCTGAGCTAAACACAAATAATCATTCTATCTCACTCTTTACAACTAATCATTTCTTGGGTAAAACAGATAGTTTTTAAGACACATAATTGATTATTTCTATTCCATTTTATTAATTTTATTTATATTTATTTTTTATATGATAATGTTTGACTCTCTGTTTTAAGCGTTCAAAATTATGTAAATTTTTAATTTATTGAATAACATAAAAAACTTATCTTTTATTACGTAACACTATCTTTAAAAAAAAAGGAAAATTAACACTGCCTGCGTTCTTCCAAAGTTATTGAAAGTTTACATAATACTGCATAGTCTCATAAGAGTTTTAACTCTTCCCCTAGGTAGGATTTCTTCCAAATGAGAATAAAAGAAAAAAAAAATAGGTATGTGAATTAAAATGTAAAGGTTAATGGCGTCATGTTTAACCTAATTCCTATAATTTTTCTTTTGTAAGAAATGTTTATTTAGGAAGTAGTCGTATTAGAACTAAATATAAGAAGAGAGGACTTCTTGAAGATCTTATCAAAGATTCCCTTCTCATTGATGAAAATATTCTATCTTTCCAACTACTGAAAACGAATGAAACACTATTATTAAAGAATGTGTTCACATTACTATACAAGACAGAACAAGAGTCGCTGGCAATGATGTAGTGGAAGGATTATGATATATAAACACATTCATAGTCAATTCTTTAGTAAATAGTTCAAAGAAAAAACCTTGTTGATATGAGCTCAAACACTAGAAAAGAATGGAAGTTGACTCATTAAAACTATGCAATAATGATAAATAAAAAGAGTGGCCTAACATCACTCTATTTAATTATGATGTATACTTGTCTTTCAGCTGGAAAATTCCTATTCTCACAACAAATTGCCCCTTTTAATATATGTTTACATCATTTGACTGAGAAAAGTATGTTTAAACACACAAGTCAAAGTGCATCAAATTGTTCAGTCACACAAATTGTTACATATTCTTTGTGAAAGTCAAGAGGAGTTACGCTGTTTTGATATTATATGAACCAATCAAATACTAATTCATACATATAAGACTTGCAGAATGGGAGATGGAAGTTGTTAGTTATGAGGTCAACGCACTTAATTTAAGTTAAAATATTCCAAATGGGAAAGAGACTAATAACCAAAGACTTAGATTGATACAGCACCCAAACTATTCTTAAGTAATGCCACTTGCATTCTAGGATCTCTATATTTATGACTTCATTTTTGTTCACAATCACAATTCTCGACAAGAACCAAACTCCAACAACAACCCCACAAAGAATTTAGAGCTTCTCTCTTTTTTTTTTTTTTTTTTTTTTTTTTTTCTGAAATGGCTTTTTCTAGAGGGTGTCAATGTTCCATTCCTTGTTTAATGTAGCTGCATCATCATTTTCCTACTTCTGTCATAAGGTAATATTGTTGAATCAGTGGTGATATGTTTTTACTTGTTATCAGAATGTTTAGGACCGAATCATTCTGAAAAGAATGAAAAAGTGATTCAAAAGATTAAAATTGAAAAGTTTTTTGTCAATTTGAATTTTTTTCCAGAATAGTTCGAATTTCTCGAATTGGTATGTGGTTTCACCCTTTAAAACCAACTCAAATATTTAAATATTATTATATAATTTATTATTTTATTGATATATGAGGGATGTATATAAGATGAAAATTAATAAAATGTATTTAACATATTTTTTTTACTTCTGAGAAGAGTTCTGCACGTAATTATTAGTCCTGAAAAAAAATAATGTTAGAACAAAATAATCACATATATTCCTTATTGCATTTTGTTGTAAACATGTATATTCCTCTTATACTTTTACATATTATTGTAGTAGTTTCTTTACATATAAAAAAGAAAACTGTTTCTTTTTATCCGAAAAAAAAAAACTGTTTATGTATATAAATTATTTAATAGTATACATGTTGAGGAAAAACAAATATTTAACTATAGTAAAGTAGAAAGTAGAATTATTTATCATTATATATCATTAAACTGTCATGTCAATAAAATAAAATCAAATAAATATAATAATTAATAAGAAATTATATTTAAAATTTTATTACTGATCAAATTCAAATAGTAAATAATCAGTTTGATTCAATTACTAGTTCGTATTTTTTTTAAACAAATGAAAATTGAACCATATAAAATTTTTATATTTAGTTCAAATGTATTTGTAACCAAAAGTCAAATCAAAGTGCATTATAAACATTTTACTTTGTGAGTGCCTCACGAAACCCAAATGGTTTAAAATAGAAGTGGTAGAGGGATTTTGTTTGATGGGTTTCAGATATGTTAGAACATGACGATACATTTTATGATTATCATGGTTTTATTTAATCATCACCAAAGAAATATTGGTAACTTGTATATTTTTCTATTTTAGATTTCCTTCTAAATTATACAATGATATATTGACAATTTTGTTTATACAGCCAAGCATGTGAAAGAGTAGAATTGTACGCTACAAATAAAGTCATATATATCAATTTTATTTAGTTTATCACGTATTTATTTATGAGTTTTTTTAATATATTCAATAAATTATATTTTAATCCAACTAAATGAAATTAATATTTTTTAATTAATATTTTAAATATAAATATAGTTTTATTCTCAAAATAGTTCAATCATATCTATTACTTTTTACTAGTAATGCAATTTTTTTATCTTGTTATACCTGTTAACTTACATAATGACATATTGTGCTATGTTTTTTTTATAAAGGATTCGAAGTGATCTTCACAGAGCTCCACCTCCATCATCAAGTCAAACACAGTGTATTACTACAAAATTCCGATATAAAAATACAAATGTACGTATTCGTCACTAATATCTAAAAATATTTATTATATGTATCTTATTAGGTATATATGGTGATCTTTCTTTAAGATTTTTTTTTACTGTATTCAGTAAATCTATTTTGAATTTAATTTAATTGAATTAATTAATTTTCCCTTCAATAACTTCATATGTTAGTTTAAAAGTATATATAAAAATATCAGTGACATTTTTACTAAATAGATAATTTTTTAAATTTATTAAGAAAAAATACTTAATGAGTTTGGTATGATAGAAAGAGGAAGAAGATGAAGAAAGAGACAGAAAATTATAAAAGATGATTAATTAGTAGAGTAAGAATGAGTGAAAAATTACTTATTTATTTTATTTCTTTTAACAGGAGTCAAAGTGATCCTCATCCTCCTCCATCTTCACCACCAATTCAAACTGAGATTGCTAATCCTATAGTGCAAGAGTATGTTATTAATAACTCAAATATTAATTTTATATAAAAAAATTACTGACAGTTTTTTGTTAATAGGAACCAAAGTAATTCTAATCATCCTCCATCTGCATCACCAGCTCAACCAGCTCAAACTCAAGATAATGTGTCATGCTTTACTAATCTTGTGGTGGGAATATCAATTATATTCCAAAAAATTATTCATTGTTGTTTTAACAAGAATCAAAGTGATTCTCATCCTCCACCATCTTCATCATCAACTGAAATTTAGAACAATGTGCCAAATATAATTTCGATCTCAAAGTAAACAGTACGTTACTAATAACTCGTAAGACTTTTATTGATTTAATTTTTTTATATCATTAGAAATTAACAGAGAATAAAAGTACTAACGAATTTTACATGGATTGCTCAGGACTCAAGAATCTTCTTCATATTCCTTAAAGATGGAGACAATGTTTCGCGATGAACTCTAAGAGAAATACTTGAATATGTTATAATGTTCTACAAAATATAGCATTGCTTATGATTGAAAGAAGTAAAAGGGTGTTTTAACACCATTATGGGTATTTTTCAAACTATTTTTTATCATTTTTCTATCACTTATAGTGTAACAGTAGAATGTGATATGTTCATATTTGAATTTCTTTTAATAAAAAGTTATTCTAGAAATTGTTGTGGAGGTTATTGGATTGTAAAATAATATAGCATTGTTTATGATTGTGTAATGATAAGTAACTTGAATTCTTAAAAATATGTGACACCATTGTCGATATGTTTCATATTTTTTTTTTATCTTTCAGTTCACTTGTATAGTAAGAGTGTATTGAGATTTGGATTTCTTTTAAAGTTATTTTAAGAATAGATATAGTAATTATTGGAGTGCAACTCATGTTTTATAAAGATTAAAATTTTCCTAATCATAGCCTACAACGACCAGACATAGCCTTTAACTGTCATATACATGGAGCTATATAAAGTTTTTAAGACGAAGATCATAACAAAAAAACAATAAAAAATACAAGAAGTATAAGAAAGACAAGTTACATAAAAATAGCAGTTTATGAGTGTCATATAATATATGAATTTTTTTAGCATCTATCCGTCAAATTCTAATAAATTCTTTACTTAGGAAAATTATGCTCTTGTGAGCTTAATTTGTGTTCTCTTTGAGAGTATTTTTTTTTCTGTAAGAGTTCTTAGTCTGAGGAGAAGATTGAGAAGAATAACTTATAAAAATTTGTGTACTTACGGTAAGCTACAAAGGTTGTGTACTTAGCTAACCTTGAGAGTTTGTATCTCAAAGTAATCAGAGTTCTTGTTTAGTGAAATCTCTTAAGCTTTGTGCTTAAGGGAGACTGGATGAAGCCTAGATTTTGATGAACAAGTATAAAATTTGTTTGTTATTTTCCTCTACTTTTGCTAGATAGTCTTGCTTACTTGACTACACAATCTGTTAGAATTTTTTATGTTTTTATGCTCTAACTAAAGTTTTTAAGACTCTATTCAACACTCCCTTCTAAAGACCACTATTATTTGGATTTTCATTTAAAAGTTTCGCTTAAACAATTTATATGACTCGTTTAAGCAATTGCCACTTAAGCGAGATTCATTGTGGCTTGAAGAAATTATGATTAAGTGTGTTGTACCAATTACTTAAACGGAAGTTGTTTAAGCGATATTAAGTGAGATTGTATAGCATTTAAGTGATCAATGTCCTTGCTTAAGTTAACTAGATTGTGATTATGACATTTTTTTTCTTAGATTACAAGGTCAAAAACTATTACTAGAGCCATGGAGAACATTAAGTTGCCAAGAAATAGTGTCCCTCTTTGATAGAAAGTTCTTCATTTAGAGGTGATGATGACCGTGAAAATGCAGAATCTCTAAGAGCATTTTATTCAACACATCATGAAGCTCAGTTTGAGCTGATAAAGAAAAGAAAATCTATCCTTGAGAGAAGGGTAGAGTTGCAACAGATGAGTTTGGTGCTTTCACATATAGGCTTAAGGTAAGAGGGTGTACTAAACTTCAGTGAGCATACTGCGAGTGTTTTATGCTAATGCATATAACGAGAGGGCCATATGAGAATATGTAAAGTTTAAGCCATTACTTAGTATCATGCATTAATTATCAATGCATACCTGGAGAAAAGCAAGTAGCCCCTAGGCTACACATCATAGTATGATTGATGGCTGGATAGCCCTTGTCAAGTCCCAAAATTGAAGTGCACACACTATGTCTTAGGGAATGCAACTTTTAGTTATTTTTCTTCTACTCCAAACTTTTTTAAATTCTTCTCTAGACTCATCATCACTAAATCGTCTTTTAGTAGAAGGTGCTCCCGTAATTGTTGGAGCCTTTCTTTTTTTGGTGGTTGATCTCTTGGTTCTTTTCGATTGTAATGAAGTGGTCATTTTAGCAGAATTTTGAGAGGTAGGTAGAAGAGGAAGCGATGAAAGGTAATAACACACAAGGACAATTAATTCAGGATAAACAAATTGTAAGTTCTCATGTTTAAACACTATTTAGAGATGAAAATATAACCGTTTTAAGCACCATAGAACAATGCATTAATTTGAGATAAAGATAGTCATTATAATTGGTTATATTGTTAAAAAAAGATAACTTTAATTGGTTAATAAGTTCTATTAATTTATTAAATTCATTCATCAATTTATAACTGATGAAAATAATATATTATCTTAATATGGTAATTAATTAGAATAGAGAAGGCACACAAAAAATAATCACATAAATGTTAATTGTTAATAGAGACGAGAAATTAAAACAACACACAAAATAATTTGTTATAATGATTCCTAATCAATTAAACTACACCATTTTGCAAAAACGTATTCAGAACAATCAATTATCTTTCAATATAACAGATTAAACTGCACAGAAAACATTTTCATACAATACAATTAAAGAAAAAAAATCAATTTTTGTTTTTTGTTATTAATCTTTATTAACTCCTTTCCTGAAAAAAAAAAAAAATCATCTCACTAAACAAATTTGGGTCCTCTCATGTTAATGACACATTTTCTATCTTTACTAACACAACATTTATTAACAATATACTCTTTCTTCATAAGCAATAGACTTAATATGTGAATGACTTCCTTTTGAAATTGTTTGTTCTCTTGGTTAGTTGAAATCCTAATCAAGATTTATCATTTACAAGTCTTTAAGAATTGTAGAGGGCATCAAGATCATACTTTTCAATTCCTAATCTTGTCATTTCAACTTCAAGATATTTTACTTTTTTTTCTAAAAATTTTCAAGATTCATAATTTAAAAGTTTACTTTTCAACTTAGTATAGCAATTGCAAAAGACTTTGTAAATCATTTCAAGACTTTCCATTTCTGTTTTGAAATTAAGATTTTCCTATTCTAATTGTTTCAACTTGACCATCTATTCTCACTCTTTAATCTATTGTATGAGAAAGTCAATCTTTTTGCTTCTTCATGCATTTCATTGAATGCATCAAGAAGTTAGGCTTTATTAAAACTTAGATGAATTAGAATCACTTACACTTCTTACATCAGAACAATGCTTAGCTATTAGACACAAGTTTGATAGTCTCCACTACTGCTTGAAGAGCTTGATGAGGGTCATGCATTGTCCTTCCTGGTAATATAGGCTATTTTCTTCTTAAGTCCTTTCTTATTTTCCTGTCATCAACATTGTTAGAATCTAATAAAGGAATTTAGATTTAATATGACCTGTTTGTTGCACTCATAACAAATGATGTTGGACCATTGATCCTTCTTCTTACTTGTCTTGTTCTATTGCAGTCTTTTATTCTTGTTCCTTAAGAACTTCTAAAAATTCTTTACCATTAAGTTCAAATTCTCACCATCTCATTCGTCATTCAACATTCTTGAATTTGCTTTTAATGTTATGTTCCTCATCTTTTTGCATTCTTCTTCTTCATCTTTAACTCTTCCTAAGTACAACTCATGCTATATTAGCTTCCCAAAAAGTGTTATCATATGCATGGTTGTAAGATCACTTGACTTAGAGATAGTTGGGACTTTTGGTTGCCAAAACCTATTCAAAATTTTCAAGATTTTAATATTTAATTCTTTATTATCAAAATGCCTACCCAATGCTACAAGATGGTTCACTATATTAGTGAATCCCTTTTGCATGTCATAAATGCTTTCTTCAAGCAACAACATGAACATCTCATAACTCTTGGATCAAGGTGTTGTTTTTTGCCCTCTTGACTTGTTTGCCCCCATGAGTAACCTCTTGAAGCTGCCACATCTCATTTGTTATTTTTCATATGGAATCCTCTAAAACTCATCTAGGATCAAAGTTGATGGGTCAAAGTTGATGCTATGATGTTTCTAGCCTTTACATTGTATGCTCTTCTTATTTTATCTACAATCTAGAGTGAAAAATATTTTTCCTCCAGCACATTATTAGTAATAGTCATGATAATAAAGGGTCATTAATGACAACATCATCAATTCATCTATCAACTAATTTCACGAATATTGTATTCTTACTTTACTAAAGGGATAATTTTTTCCACAAAATAATGGAGGCTTGTTTGTAGCATAACACTCTTAGTATTAAGAGGATATACAACCATATCAATTATCACACCTTGAGAGGATTTATAGCTTTATCAACTCTTAACTGCCAAGAGTACAAATCTATAGACAACCAATCCAGAAACGACAATGAAATACAATTCAGAAAATATTACCATACAACAAAAGCACTTCATAGGGTTAATGCTTAATCACAACCTTTCTTGAAATATTTAACTACACAAATGAGTGTATGAAAATTGATAAGAGCTCTCTGATTGCTTGTAAAGTTCATTCTCTCAATTTATTACTCAAAAGTATAATCAAAATATCTATTTATAAAATTTGGAAATCACTAATTAAAACATATACTTATGCTTTTTAATAAACTATTACACAATTTAATTGATTATTCCATGTAAATCAACTTATACGAGTTTTTGTTTTAATCAGTTTATTTCATTGATTAAATCAATTCTGTATTTACTGCTCATTTGTTTTTGGAATGTGTTTAATTGATTACTCTAATAGTATAAATGATTATTAACTTGAATTTCTGAAAACACTTAAGATGGGTTTGTGTTTTAATTGGTTGTCAACAAAATAATTTATTACCTATTCTAAACCTTTTAGAAAAATTTTAATGGATTAAAATACCATATTATCAATTATTTTTATTTAAAAAAAATTAAAATTGTTTCAACTCATTTTAATTTGGTTGTGTTACAAATACACAAAAAAACCTAAACACATCTTCAACTTGTTCTTCTTTATTCATGAATCTTCAACATCAAAACATTATCACTTGAGCCTTGAGTGTCATCAAGACCAATAGAGGCTTGAGACACTTTTAACGTCTTTGTTGTTCTTGCTGGAGTGTTCTAGTGTGTTTTCTTATTGGTTCAAGAGTTGATAAGGCATAAAAATTCTCTTGTGTGATCAAGAGTTAATAAGGTTGATATCCTCTTGAGAATGTTCAAGGGTTAATTTTTGTTTTTGTTTTAGTTTGTAATTGCTAAGTGTTTTATACTAACTTGTTGATTACTCTTGAACCAGTTATTCTAAGGTTGAATAGATGAGAATAGATGTAAGATCATTGGATCTGAACTAGTATAACTTGTGCAATCCTTCTTTCCTTTATCTTCTTTTATAGTGTTGCATTCCTATCTTATATTGACATGGTTCCTTGAAGAGATGTAGGATCTAGATCAACTCCTTAGGAGATGGAGAACAAAATCCACCAATTGAAAGAACATAGTTAACACAACAACCGACGCAATCGAAGACACAAGCATACAACAAAGTGAAAATTAATAGAAGAAACAACTAAGCAAAGTAAAATGAAACTAAAAATAGATTAAGATAGGAGAAAGGATGAAGAAAATGCCACCTTGGGGGAAAACCTTCAAGGATAAGCACTTGAAGAGCCACCACTTGAGAAAACTTCTCATGATAAAAACTCAAGAAAAAAAGAGGAAGGAGACACTCTCAATTTTAAAAGAAAACCACAATGGAATGGAGTCCTTTATATAGAGTTGGTGGATGTTCAAATAGAGTGTTAAGAGTCAAAAGATTAACAAAATTTAACTATGATTAAGCTAAAGTAATCTCCTAAGAAATAGAAAGTGTAATGATTACAAATGATGACTTGGTAATTCTTACACTTGTTTATGATTGGTGGGACACTTAGAGAGTTCCAAAGGTCAATGAACTTCCCTCAAGTTGCTTCACATCAATTCTTTGTCATGTTTTTATTCCTTGAAATTGATTCTTTAATTCTTCTTCTTCTTCTTCTTCTTCTCTAACCATGTTCCTTTTTTTAATTCCTTCATGCTTCTATGCCTCTTGTTTCTCATATGTCTTATATCATATATCAATCTTGATTCAAAACCTCATTGTATTAGTTTTTTTCACATTAAAAAAGTTTTCAAAAGAACGTGAAGAAAAAGAAATATTTATGAAAAAATTTCAAAACCAATTCAACCCCACCCCTCCCTTCTTGGTTTAGTCAAGTCACTCGTTCTTTATAATAGTAATTTCTCTTTTATATATGTAATTTTAGTCAAGTCACTCATTCTTTTATAATAGTAATTTCTCTTTTATTTGTGTAATTTCTTTAGAACAAATTTATTTTAAAATCTAACTAGATAGAGATAAATAATTATTTGGATTACATATTTTAAACTGCATTAAAGACTCCATTATTGATATTTAGGATTTAAGGTTTACTATCATGATTTTTCTCTTAATTTCACTATAATTTTGGTTAAGTGAGTAATAATATGATTTTATCAATAGATGATTAATTAAAAGTGTAAACAATCTATTATATATATATAATTCGTTATTAATATGTTAAATAATAAAACCCTAAACTTAATATAAGACATTTATTATATATTATATATATAATAGATGATTAATTAAAAGTGTAAACAATCTATTTTATATATATATATATATATATATATATATATATATATATATATATATAAAATTCGTTATTAATATGTTAAATTATTAAAACCCTAAACTTGTCTTTTACTACTAAAATGTAAAATTGTAGCTTATAATAATACTATGGTATTTTTGTATTCTCTTATATTACTACTGAGCAAAAGAATTGTTGTTCTAGATCATGTTAAAAAATATTCTTATAGAAAAGACTTTCCATGCTTTTGCTTAGCTTCGTGATTCTCTTATTGTTTTTAAATTTGAAAAGCAGAATTCACAAAGAAGTGTGTATTATGTCTTATTTTGGAGATGGAATTTGTGGTTTGAACCTAGGTGAGGTTGGGTCAATACTTTAGGAAGAGTCTAGAAGTTTTCAGGAAAAAATAATGCTCGAGAAAGAACCTTGACAAGTAGAATTAGCTTCACAATTTCGCAGCCTTTCATTATCTCATCAAAGTTATATTTACAAGAGCACTCTTATTTATAGTACTCTAGATATCCAAGTTTGAGGCACATGCTTCTAAAATCCTTCATAGGATAACATGTGACATTAGTAACTTGCGAGACAAGCTTCTAAAATCTTCTCCACTCATAGGATGATATGTGGCATCGGTAACTTGTGACATAAGCTTCTAAAATCCTCTCAAATGAGAGGTTGTCATCTGGTAATGTGATAGTTTGTGCCTCAAGCTACAATCCTCTCAAATGAGAGGTCACCATGTTTCACAAAGTGAAGAGTTGCCACCTAGCCCTATTTATTCTAAACCTAATCCATGGCCCAAAATAAAGTCTTATACTACTTGGTCCAAAATTCTAGGCCTAAAATAAATTTTTGAACTACTTTGTACACTTTTTACAAGCTCCAAAATCTCTAGAGTGATATTTCAAGATTAAACTTGGACTCAAATATTTTAGTGGTAACCCAAACAAAACCAATTAAGACAAAACTCCTAATAAATTCCTGATAAAGCCTTTACTTCTCTGACCTTTACTCTACCTTCTCTGATCTCTTTATTCTCATCTATAGTCTTGAAGATGGTCCTCTATCAATCTTAATCATACCAATAAGTGTGATATTTTAGACATTATTACCTATATAATAAAAATCATCAACAAAGTGAAGTGTAGTAGGTTATCATAACTTTATAAACACTCTTAAATTGAAAGATTTTTTTTAAATAAACGACATTTTTTTACTATAGTAATATAATTAAAATGTTATTGTGGTAAAATATTTTAACTACAAAGAAGAAGAAGAGAAATTTGAAGATGTAAGTATAATTGACTAATTAAATATATCAATTTTATATATGATTATTTCATATTTATTTTGTTTCTTATAAATTTAATTATAAAAAATTTATAAACCTGTTATTCTAAGATTTTAAGGGGATTTAGTGATGTTTTATATAGATCTATTCTTGGTTTATTTAAATGGTGTTAGAAGTGTCACATTGTATTAAGTGTGCACAGTATATAATACGACTCTTTGGTGCAAAATTAAAAGTTGAATTTATTTATAACACTAAATAAGTTGAGAACTTCTCGGACAGCTTAAAAAAAAATGTATTCACATTACTTGGCTATAAAGTAAATGATTGTCATTTTTTGGTAAATAATTCAAGGAAACGTGTTGATACGTGTTCAAACTCGAGAAAAGGTGGAACTTGACCCATTGAAATTATGCAATAAAAATAAATAAAAAGAAGAATGTTTACCAACAGTCTGTTTAAATAAGATATATTTGGCTTTCAGCTGCAAACTCCGTGTTCTCACAAAACAAAGTCTTCCTTTTCAATATATCACAATTATGTTTAAATATGTTGGAATTTTTTTAATAAAAAAATATGTTTAAATATATCGCAATTATTTTCCAAGATAGACAAAAAGAATTTTAGAGAAATTATCAAAGAGTCAGCATAAGTATGAATTATTTATTAGTATTTTATTAATATTCATGTGAACTTAAAATCTTCAATTTAGATAAATATTCAGAAAACTACACTTACTTTCGCCTATTTAATTAATTTGTCCTAACTCTCTGACAACATGTTCAGTAGAATCTTCATCTGGCACAATCGAATTCACGACGAGAATCCTAAATCCTAAACTCTAAATACTCAAATAATTATTATTTTATAATAAATATTCTATCATACGTGTGTCTAATATTATTTATGAAATACCAAAACTTGGTTGAAAAGAACAAAAGATCAAAGTAGTGTATTTATGAGAGAACAAATTGCAAAATATTTAGTAAAAATATTAGGTAAAATGCATAAGTGTAATTTTTATTATATATGTTTTTTTAAAAAAAACACGTAAAACTCGTGGGTAAACAAATAAAACATGGTATGTAAATAAAAGAAGAAGGGTGCAAATAGTGATACAAAAGGTTGTCGGAGTAGGGATTGTGGCATTTTTTTTTTACTATTTTTTTTGTTTGAATGATGGTATTGAAATTGAGTAAGATGAAATGTAAATGAAAATATATACCACTCTAAACTACTATTTTCCACTCTGATTTTGAATGACTTTTATTGTTAATGACCTTTTGTGAATAACTTTTGATTGTGAATTGCTTCTGATTGATGAAAAAAAGAAAGGGATGACGTAATGAAATATGGTGATGTTTATGGATTGGAACCTTAACCCTTTTGGGTTTAAGGGATATTGGAATCAAAGATGGGACGCGGAGGAAGAGACAACACGTGAATGTATCTAAAAATTAGAAATAAAATCAGATTCTTACATGGAAAAATAAAATTTGAATTCTTAAATTGCAATAAATCTGAAAATCTTTAAATTGAAAATAAAATCAAAAACTTCAAATTGTAATAAACCCGAAAATCTTGAAGTTAAAAAAAATAAATCAAAACTTTCAAATTGTAATAAATACAAAAATTTTCAAATTAAAAAAATAAGAACACAACCCTTAAATTGTAAAAAATCTCAAAATTTTAAAAAATAAAATCATAATCCAATAATTTTCAAATCAGAATTCTTAAATTATAATAAATTTAAGAATCTTTGAAAAATCAGAGTCCTCAAATTGGAATAAATATGATAATATTCAAATTTAAAATTTAAATCGAAACTCTCAAACAATAATCAGAAGAGCAATACATTTTTTTTGTTTTCTTTTATTTTTAATTAGCAGGCTAGGTCCAAATTACATTAAAACCTTAGAACACTCATTTTGACTTTTTTAGGAGAATTTTTTTTTTCTAAAAATAAATTATTACACATCTTTTTTGAATTTTCTTAAGAAATAATTTTTATTTGACCGGTGAAATCGAGTGTTGACAGCATCATAAATACAAAATGATATCATATTATATATATATATATATATATATATATGAAATTCTTTATTAATATGTTAAATAATTGTTTAATTAACTTAATAGAAACACATATAGTATAGATTTCATTGTTTGAAATCAGAATCGACATTTTTTACTTGTCTTTCACTTCTAAAATGTAAATTTGTAGCTTATAATAATATTGTGGTGTTTTTGTATTCTCACTAGTACCAAAAACACATATTACATCAATTATAGAAGGCGTTTTACATCGATTCCACAATCGATGTTAATGTAGGTGATGTGGAAATACATTAGTTCTTTAACGGATGTAAAATATATTAATATCGCATCGATTATAAACATAACCGACGCAAAAAGTGTTTAAAAGAGAAAAAATGTAACTGGTGTAATATTTGACTTTTTACATCGGTTGTAATTATAATCGATATAATATTTGACTTTTTATATCGGTTATAATTATAACCAATGTAATATGTCTTCCTAGTTAACATATTACGTCGGTTGTAACTACAACCGATGTAAAAAGTCACATTATATCGCTTTTAACTAACAACTGATGTAATATGTATTGTTTTTTTAAAATATTTTGTCAAATTTATTATTTTTCCAACCTGTAACAAACGTACTAGAATACCAAGAAATAAATTTCTATCCTCCAAACATAGGAAATAAAATTTGTGCAAACAAAAATTTAGAAAAATTAAAGTCACCATAACATAATCAAACGTAAAAAGTAATGAAAAGACGATGTTTATGTACCACACATTTATAAATTATAACAAATTCTAATTTCTAATGTGTATAACACATGCTTGATGAATTTATTCAATTGTTTCTATGCCCAATTATTCAAACATCATTTCATTAAATAACATATACATATAAGTGTAATGTTAAGTAGTTGATTACCATGGATGATGTCAAAGACATCCTGGACGATTATGTACAATAAAACTAATCTCACATTAATGAAAATGATTCAAGATAATTTAACATAAAAAAAGTATGCAATGTAGGGACTTCTGCTAATGGGTTATAGATGTAAGTGTGAAATGTGTAAGATATAATGAAAAAGTATGAAAAGCAAGAGCCTAAAGTCTAAAAAAAAACTCAAAAGCACTTAAGAAAATTAATAGTAAATGGTGAAATTTTGGAAATTGTGAACCCCTCCAATCCCTATGGCATTGGCTATCACATTCCTTACTGCATTTCGAACAACTTTTATTTTTAACACGTTTTAATTTGAGCTCTCTATTAAAAGTTATGATCGTTTGATGTTTTCTCATTCTAACTTCTAGAAACTCAAAATCTATGATAATTCTATGAAATGTAAGGACTTATGCATCAAATATATACTAAAAGAAGTTACTACTAAAATATTTTAATAAAAAATGAATTTCTAACTATTTTTAATCAACATTTCAAAATCGTTAACATATTGTAAAGAGAAGCGACAAGGACAGTAGGTGGAACCAAGCAACGTTCAATATAGATAAAAGTCCATGGGGATGTGCACTAGAAGATGGAAGCCAAGTAAAGTCACTACTACGGAAGAAGACCTTCAACTTCGGTGGTGATGGTGATGGCGGGTTGGAAAAGATAACACTTAGAAAAGAAACATTATATGTGGCAATGTTGTGGAACAATGTCAGTCTTGGGGCAGCAGTGTGGATGCTAGTAAGGACACTGATGAAAAAGAACAAAGCACGAAAGAAGAAGGATGAAAACGATGCTAAGTTGAAACATGATATTTGAGTCCGAGGTCCCATCTATATTATGTTGGTTATCAAAATAATCGATGTAATTGAGAGTTACGTTAAACATTAAACCTACGATGTTATATTGGTTCGTGTAACAACCAATGTAATAAGTAGCCTGCTGAACAATTTTAAAAGTTTTTTTAAACATAAACCGCATATTACTATCGATTGTTGTAAAAATCAATGTAATAAGTAGCGGGTGTAATAATTTTTCAAATTTTTTTTGAATGAGCCTTCCTATGTCATTTTCTACATCAGTTATTGGCTACAGGTCGATGTTATATAGTACTTTTTATGTCAATTAAATTTTTTATCTAGTGTAATATATTTTCAAATAATTATAAAATATCACCATATTTTTTTCACACGATCCTGTTCAACCAACGTAATATTTGTTATAAAATTCCTATTTTACACTATTGTTTCTCATATTACTAGTAATAAAAAAATTATTGTTTTAGATCATGTTAAAAAAAATCTCTTACACATACTAATAAGTATGACTTTTTAGACACTATTACCTATATAACCATCAGCAAAGTCTTACCTATATAATAATAAACATCAACAAAGTCAAGTATAGAATTTAGATTATCACAATTTTGTAACTATTCTTGAATCTAAAGATTTTTTTTTTTTTTTTTAAGAATAGATAAGAGTTTTTTACTATAGTAGTATGATTAAAAGGTTGGGACCAGAGTTAGAAACTAACATTATGTTTTCTAGATTTATTTGAGTTATAAGTTAGTGATTTGTAAACACCTATTTACAATTTTCTTATTCAAGATGGGTAATAGCTTTAGCAACCTGATAATGTAAGTTTAATGAACTAAATTTGGATATCAATTTTATAGGTGGTTATTTTGTATTTATTGTTTCTCATAAATTTACATTATGTTTCAATAAGAAAAAAAAAACTTGTATTAAGTGGAATTACAAACTTATTCTTCTAAGATTTAAGGTGGAAGATGATTGATAATATTTTATATAGATTTATTCCTGGTTTATTTAAATGTTAGTTAGAAGTGTCACATTGTATCAAGTGTGAACACTGTATAAAGTGTTCACAGTATATAATATGACTCTTTGGTACAAAATGAAAAGTTGAATTTATTGTATAACACGTAAATAAGATGAGAACTTCTCGGACAGCTTAAAAAAATAATGCATTCACATTACTTGACTATATACTAAATGCTTGTCATTCTTTGACAAATAATTCAAGAAAACATGTTATGTGGTCAAATATGAGAAAAGTTGGAACTTGACCCATTAAAATTATGAAATAAAAAGAGGAAGGTTTAACAAAAGTCTATTTAATTAAGATATATTTGTGTTTCAGCTGCAAACTCTGTGTTCTCACAAAACAATGTTTTCCTTTTCACCATGTCACAATTATGTTTAAATATGTTGGAATTGTTTTATTAAGAAAAATATGTTTAAATATATCGGAATTATTTTCCAAGATAAACATAAAAATTATCAGAAAAATTATCAAAAGTCATTATAAGTAAAGTATGAATTATTTATTAATATTCCTATAAAATTAAAATCTCTAATCCAAATAAATATTTAAAAAATCACATTTATTTTTATTAATTTAATTAATTTGGTCTGATTCTCTAACAACATGTTCAGTAAATCGTCATTTGTAATAAAAAGATTATCAGAGATTCGGCATAATTAAGTAAAGTATGAATTATTTATTAATATTCCTGTGAACTTAAAATCTTAAAATTATGTCTTTGAAATACTTTTATGTCAACTTTACCTTTTTTATTTAATATGAGATTCTCAATCTATACTTAGATTTGTAATAAAATATACATTTCAAGTTTGAACAAATTTTTCAGTCAAACAACTAATTCATACCAATTCGTATATTGTTGTGGACGTATACGACATGCAGAATGGAATATGGAAGTTGTTGTATTCATAATGTAAATTCACTTAATTTGGAACTAAAATAGTACCCAAAAGGACAAAAAGCTGAGACCAGAGACTGAGAAGAAAAGTCATAGTTTTATGCAGCACCCAAACTTTAACTTCTATAAATATCACTTCATTTCTTCTTCACAATCACAGAGACTCAAACAACAACAACAACTTGAGATCTATTTTCTGAAATGGCTTTTCAAGAGGGTGTCATTGCCTTTGTTCCTTTCCTTCTTTCCTTAATGTTGCTGCATCATCATTTTCCCACTTCTGTCATAAGGTAATTACTTCCTCCACCCTATCAATTCCAACTGCACCCCAAATTTTTTAAATACCAAAATATCTTTAGTATTTTTATTTCAAGTTTACGCTATAGAAGAAAGTGTTTAATCCTATTTTGGAAGAGGTTTCTGGAATATGAAAATCAGAAAATATTTTTGAAAGAACACTGAACTGATTTGTTAGAATTGTATTATGTATTCCATAAAATGAAATCTAAAAAAGGGTGTTTTTACTTGTTATCACTTCCTTCGCGAAACCCAAAATTGCTTTAAAATAGAAATGGTTCAATGATTTTGTTAGATGGGTTAAGAGATGTTAGAACATGAACATACATTTTATTTAAGTTTTAAATCAAGATAATGATGGTGCTATTTGCAGGATCATCAAAAGAAATATTGGTAACTTATGTATTTTCTATTTTTAAATTCTTGTTGAATTATATAACGATATTGTATTTACAATTTTTTTATACAGTGCTCAAAGTGATACACTGCCATCACTTTCTCCAACTACTCATACTAATGACCAAGTGCCAAGCAACATCAATGGAAGAACAGAGTTGTATATTGCAAATCACTCAAATATCAATTTTATTGGTTTATTATATATCTAAAGTGATTTATTTGTCTCTTCTTTAATATATTTAATTATTTTAATTAATTAATATTTTTGTTATTAAGAATTTCAAATTCAAATATATATTTATTCTTAAAATATTTCAATCATACTCTATGGATTTTTATTAGTAATACATACTTTTATTTTACTATACTTTTTACCATATATAATAATATCTTTTGCTAATTTTTTTTTTTTTATGAAGGACTCGAAGTGATTCTGAGAAATCACCGCCTCCACCAGACACTCAAACTGAAAACGTATTACAAAATTCCGATATAAAAATTCAAATGTAAGTTGTTACCTATAACTTAAAATACTTATTACATTTATTTTATTAGGCATATAGGCTCATTTTTATTTAAGAATTTTACAATCATTTAAATAATTAATTTTCCGTTCAATAACTTCATATAATTATTATTCTTTTGTTTTAACTTCAAAAGTATCTACATAAAAGAAGGAATATCTAGACTTCAAATCAATGAGTGTGTATATAGAATTTTATTGAATGAATAGTTTTTAAAATGTATTTAAGAAAAATTAATTATGATTTTGGTACCATAGAAAGGGAAGGAAGAGGATGAATGAGAGAGAAAAAAAATTAAAGGATTGTTAGTAGGACTTAAAGTTATTTTTATATTCTTTACCATCAATAAACTCAAAATAACTATGTCAATTAATTTTTATAAATTATCTGGAATGAATTGCAAAAGGTACTTGTTATTAACTCAAATATTAATTATATTAATATTAAATCTTTTTTAATAATATTCAAAGGAATTTTCATATTTCTCCATATGCATCCTCAAGTGAAATTTCTAAGAATATGTGAAGTAATTTAGATATCAAAGTAAAAACAGTATGTTGTTAATAACTTAAAATATAAATTATATATTAATTATTATAAAATAAATTATTAACTTGGTTTTATTAAGACTCAATCTCCTCCACCTCCATTATCACTATAAATTCAAATTGGAAAAGTTTAAACAAGCAATTTTAATATATAAATAAAAAAGTAACTACTAGCAACTCAAATATCAATTATATATTAATTATATATAAAATAAATTACTAACTTAGATCTTTATTAGAATGGAATCTCCTTCACCTCCATTACCACTATCAATTCAAACCACCAAAGTTGAGAGAAACAATTTTAATGAGAGTAGAAAAGTAACTTACTAATATTTCAAATATCAATTATATATTAATTGTATATAAAATAAATTACTAACTTGACTTTTTATTAGGACTAGATCTCCTCCATCTCCATCACCACCACCAATTCAAACTAGAAAAGTTGAGACAAGCAATTCTAATAAGAGAGTGGAAAAGTAAGTTATTAATATCTCAAATATCAATTATATATTAATTGTATATAATATAAATTACTAACTTGATTTTTATTAGAACCGGATCTCCTTCATCACCATCACCACCACCAATTCAAACCGGGAAAGTTGAAACAAGCAATTCTAATAACAAAGTGGAAAAGTAAGTTACTAATGACTCAAATATTACTTATATATCAATTGTATATAAAATAAATTACTAACTTGATTTTTATTAGGACTGGATCTCCTCCATCTCCATCACCACCACCAATTCAAACAGAGAAAGTTGAGACAAGTAATTCTAATGAGAGAGTGGAAAAGTAAGTTACTAATAGCTCTAATATAAATCATATACTAATTGCATGTAAAATAAATTACTAACTTGATTTTTATTAGGACTGGATCTCCTCCATCTCCATCACCACCACTAATTCAAACCGGAAAAGTTGAGACAAGTAATTCTAATAAGAGATTGGAAAAGTAAGTCAAATATCAATTATATATTAATTTTATATAAAATAAATTACTAACTTGATTTCTATTAGGACTGGATCTCCTCCACCTCCATCACCACCACCAATTCAAACCGGGAAAGTTAAGACAAGCAATTCTAATATGGGAGTGGAAAAGTAAGTTACTAATAGCTCAAATATCAAATATATATTAACTATATGTAAAATAAATTACTAACTTAATTTTTATTAGGACTGGATCTTCTCCACCTCCATCACCACCACCAATTCAAACTGAGAAAGTTGAGACAAACAATTCTAATGATAGAGTGGAAAAGTAAGTTACTAATAACTTTAATATCAAATATTAATTATATATAAACTAAATTACTAACTTGATTTTTATTAAGAATCAATCTTCTCCACTTCTATCACCAACACCAATTCAAACTGGAAAACTTAAGTCAAGTAATTGTAATATGAAAGTGGAAAAGTAAGTTGCTAATAACTCAAATATAAATTATATATCAATGGTATGTAGAACAAGTTACTAACCTGTTCTTTAATAGGGTTTCATCTCTTTAATCTCTATCTCCATTGCCAACTCAAACTTAGGAGAATATCATAATCAATTATAATTTTGAATTACAAAAATATATTTTAATAACTTAAATACTAATTACATATAAAATATTCTTATCTTTTTTAATAGAACTTCTATTCATTCTCATATTCCTCCATCTCCATCACCAACTTAAATTCAAAAGAAGTTGACAAGGAGTTTCAATATTAAGTCACAAAACTGTTAAGAATACAAGTATGAATCTAAATCTTACATTGAGTAGAAATAAAAAAGTTGAATAACATATAAAAAACAAGATCCATAAACTCAATGTCTTAAGGTTTATGGGTTGAAGGTAGGATCAATTTTTTTATGTGGATGTGTCTCATGTCTCAATATAATGGAGATCTCTTCAGTGTTTCCCTCCTTCGATTTTCCTAACAAAAATGTTATTTATACTCCTTTAATTTTCCTAGCAAAAACGATGTTATTTATAACTCAAATATCAATTATATTTTTTATTTTTAAAATATTGTTTTGTCAATTTATAGTAGAATTCCTAGCTTTATAAATAATGAATAATTAGTTTGTTTTAATTGATTAGTTTCAAGAATTATATCTATAAAATTTTAAATGAAATTCTAATCATGAATTACAAAGGTATGTTGCTAATATTTACAATACCGATTATATATCAATCATACATAAAATATTCCTAACTTATTTTAATTGGACTCGTAGTGACACTCACACTCCTCCATCTCTACCATCAACTCAAACTCAGAAGAACATTCTAAGCAATTCAAATCTTGAATTACAAAGGTATGTTGTCAAAAACTCAAATACCAATTATATATCAATCATGCACAAAACATTCTTAACTTTTTTAATTGGACTCAGTGACCCTCACATTCCTCCATCTCTACAACCAACTCAAACTCAGGAGAATATGTTAAGCAATTTTAATCTTGAACTACAAAGGTATGTTGTTAATAACTCGTACTAATTATATATCAATCATATATAAAATATTCCTAACTTTTCTTAATTGGACTCATAGTGACCCTCATACTCCTCCATCTACACCATCAACTCAGACTCAAGAGAATATGCTAAGCAGTTATAATATTGAATTACAAAGGTATGTTACTAATAACTCAAATATCAATTATATACCAATCATTCATAAATTATTTCTGGCTTTTTTTAATTAGACTCATAATGACTCTCACCCTCCTCCATTTGTGCCACCAACTCAAACTAAGAATAATATGTCAAGCAGTTCTAATCTTGAATTACAAAGATATATTGCTAATAACTCAAATACTAATGATATTTCAATCATACATAAAATATTCATACTTATATATATATATATATATATATATATATATATATATATATATATATATATATATATATATA
>Ga0099824_1003148_pt1 | contig 24113 bp, 19 predicted proteins | sample SiratrowhiteBW_FD_76837 | JGI IMG/M metagenome (GOLD analysis project Ga0099824, IMG submission 76837) | Root nodule microbial communities of legume samples collected from California, USA - Siratro white BW | ecosystem: Host-associated > Plants > Roots > Nodule | place: USA: California...
GTTTAATATTTACGGATTCTGTAAGCCGTAAGTTTAAAATCAAGATTTATGCCTCTTACGGATTACACAAACTGTAGTTATTTTAACATTCGTAAGAGCTTACGGTTTGTACAAACCGTAAGTTCATAGGTGTATAAGAGAACTCTACGATTTGTAGAAACCGTAAAAGTAATAGACATTACAGTTTGTAGAAACCGTAGAAGTTTGCATTTTTGTTACTACTTACAGCTTCGACAAACCGTAGAACATTTTTTTGTCTACGGTTTGTAGAAGTCGTAAGAACATATTTTTCTGTTCTGCGGTTTGTACAAACCGTATAACAGTCGCAAATTTTTTTTTCTTCTGCGGTTTGTACAAACCGTAGAGTAGTAGAATTTTTTTTTTCTTCTACGGCTTGTATAAACCGCAGAACAGAAAAAAATTTCTACTGTTTTACGGTTTGTACAAACCGCAGAAGAGAAAATTTGAATTACCTAAGGTTTCTACAAATCGTAGAACAGTTTGACAGTGAAAAAAAAGTCGACCACCGCCGTCTTCCGCCACCAATCCACCACAACTACCTCTACAATCTAAAATTAAACTTACAATGATGCTTACCTTCTTTTCAATTGCTTGAATGGGTGCCAAAATGATGGAAGTTGAAGTTTGTGGGTTACGGTTTTCACGAACCATGAATGGAGAACAATGATAGAGAACCAAGCCAACAACCAAGCAACCAAGGTGCACTCAATGTAGGCAAACTGGGATACAAACACTGACAGTAAAAGTGGAGGTGGAGGTGGAGGGGGAGGTGCAGCCGCCGTCGAATGGAGTGCAGTGGCGTTGGAATGGGGTGCATGCAAAGTTGAGGAAGAAATGATGTGAAGGGTGGTAGAAGGTATTATGGGATATGAAATGTTTTAAAAAAGGTTAAATGGTAAATTTGCCTAGACTATGGAGGTGCAGGAAGATGATATGGAGGTGCAGGAAGAAGCAGTCCTATTCTAGTAGTGTAATGCATTCTATATATCTTGTAAGAATTGAAATTACTCTTTCAATCAAATAAATATTTGAATTATTCTTATATTAATATTTTGAGAAAATAAAAAAAGTAAAAAAAATAATAAATTAAATTTTACTCCAATCAAATGTTTTTTAAAATTTCTATTTCGATGAAATCTCCAGGAGAGAAAAAAATTGAAACATTTAGATAAGTGGTGTGTTCCTTAAATAATCCTATAAAATATTTCAGCATAATCGATTATTTATCTCAGTTATGATTATTTGTCTCAATTACATATGCAATTATGATTGGTTATACTGGTTTATTATGTATCAATTTTAATCCATCAATTTTTTTTATTATGTCTTTATACTTAAATTTGTAATTTTATGATTTAAAATTACTCAATGTTACATGTAATGATATATATGATTGATGATAACTCTTACAAAAGTAATTAATTTTTTGAAAATTGTTGAAATAACAATACGTTAGTCTAGGATTTATAAACCCTAAATATTAAAAATGTGTTATTTTATTTATCTTATCAAACAAATTTCTTGATTGGAATATGAAAATTTGAATATTTAATTTAAAATTATTTTTTATTTATGATAAAATGTATTTGTTTAAGCAAAATAAATTTGAAAATTCTTAATATTTGTAAGTTATTTAAAAATTAACCTTCACAAAATAAATTCAAAGTCATTTTAGTAAATGATTAAATTAAATGTTTAATTTTTTTTTCTCATTTATATCAATCACATTATTTACAAATTTTTTATTTATTTTCACTCATCTTTTCTGAATTAAAACGATCATACTTTGCATTTTTTTTTTAATTTTGAATGACTACCAATAACTTTGAGATAAATTGTAAGGAAAAGTATATTACACATTATATAGAAGGAGTATGTTATTGTTAAAAAAAAAAAAAACTTTTTATTTGATTAAAAAAGGGCTTCAAAAACCTTTCTTGAAACACTTAGATTAAGATTTATTGTAATTTAAGAAAATTGAACACAAAATAAGAGAAATACTAAAAAAGAGAACACTGATTATTTTATATTCATTCCATTCTTTTTAAATTCATATTCAATTTCAGTCATCATAGTGAGATTGTTCCCTATCATAAACACATCTCACATGAAAAAAATGTAATCACTTAAGATGTACAAGTTTTTCCAAAATATTCAAAACATTACCAAACCATCTAAAAATATACTACATCAAACGCTAAATCTAGATGAATAGAAAATCATACTAAGAATCAGAAGTAAATACATGTGATGGATAATTCAACAGAATAAGAAGAAGAGTTAGTGGAAGTCTATCACCCAATATCTTCAAGTCAAAACTCTCTCAAAAATTTATGAAAAGAAATAAAAAATTTGTGATTGGAGAGTTCTTGAATGCAAACATAAATTATTTTATATGAGACCTACTACTTTTGGCAAGGAAAATTTTTATATAAATTAATATAAAACTAATTTAAATGATTATATTTAATGATAATAATTTATTTTTAATTGATAAGAAAATTTAATATGAATATCTAATAAATTATTTCTAATCTAGTTATAATTTATTATATGTGAAACTCGTGTTGAATCAAACTTTAAATAATTAATTATTATTTATTGTAATTTATTATTTAACTTATGATAATTAATTATAAAATATAATAATTAATTATTTATGAAAACACAATATTATACCTAGCAAAATAACCTATTATGTTCTAATACAACTTATTATTATATTTTAAAAAAATTAAAAAATTAAGTCTTTCTAAAAACATATAATATATATTAGATGCATAAGTAAACATAAAACTCATAGTTTATTATAATCTCCACTCAAACCTTCTACCCCTCACCCCCTCATTTTGAAAAAAAATATTATAATACCATAACCATAAAACTAACCCACATACCTCACACACATCTAAATATAAATTAAATTAAATTATCACTTTTAAATTATTTAAAACTCAAAAATAAGTTCTTACAAAATATTATATAAAATAAAGAGGAAAAGATAATAAAAACTTTATAAAAAATTATTTATACAAAAATCATGTTTAAGATAAGGGTATAGCTTATCTAACATCCATATATAAATTCATTCTAAAATGAGATTAACATATTAAGAGATAATATTTTAAAAAAAAGCCTTTTAATAATACAAGATAAAATAATTTATATAGTAATAATATAAAATATTACATTATTAACTTTTATCATTTCAATGATTAATATTACGATATTAATGTCTTTTTTTCATATATTGGTTTCAAAAATATATTAAAATCACATATATTTGTTAAAATAATATATAAAAATATATAATTTCAAACATTTAACATCTAGATCTATCATACAGTTTGAAAAGAAACTACACACCATAATTCCTGCACTATTCGACTCGACCAAACAAGCACACGACATCACTTGTTAATCACTTAGGCTCACAAGATGTCGATCACTTTCATATGTTGGTCATCATTATTGTTTACCTTGGATTCAACGATGTCTTTCTTACACCAGAGCAGCTTTTCGTATACTTTACATTTTTCATCTAATATATAACACCCTAAAAATTATGTATAACGTCTAATATATCCAAATCAGTATTTAAAACATAATGCACAATATATATATATATTATACTTCAAAAGATTTTTCTCTTTATAGGGAATTAAAACATAACTAATTACATTTACACATATATGCATATAAACAAAATAAGAGTTTTTCAAAAAAAAATTTCAAGTTGCAACTGCCTCATTCAAGAGCATCTTTCATAGGACCATCTGCAACATTACCTACTCCCGTATATAACACGATCATCGCAGTAGAAACAAACACATCACACAAACAAAAAAAAGGTGAGCTAATAATTCAAAATATCTCAATTAATCTCAAATAATCACACGTATACATCATTTAACACATAACAATCAATTGACAATATCTATCATCCAACTCAAGACATCACATAATATAAACAAACTCAATCTACTTCTGGAAGACTTGTGCATTGAATAGATCCGAGATTTGCACCTGTCATATTACTCCCAATTTGTGTGTCTCATCTCATTACCATTAATCTCAAATAACAGGGTTAATCCATATGACTGTCCTGACCAACCTTCTTTCAAGTTGCAGTTTCAGTCATATAAACCTCCTTTGTCTCTCACCACCTAATAATATTCATCTATTTGATTTCTATTACTAGTAGAGAGTAAGGATATCAATCGTTAAATCAAATCCTTAGACAATACACATTCTATTTCTCAGCATAAATGTTCTATTTCCTAAAAACATTATGCCTACACATCACATATAGTTCACATCAATTTTCATTAATCTATTCATTCACTTTCCATTTCAATTTCAATAATATAAAGAAAAGAAAACTTCGCCACTTTATATAGTTGCACAATATCAGATACAGGGAAATTAATATAATATATTTTTAATATAATTTATAATATATTTTTAATATAATTAATAATATATTTTTTAATATAATTTCATATAAATTATTATATTAATAATAATTATAAAAAAATTTAAGAAGTATATTATATTATTTTAATTTAAAACATATATTATATTATTTTAATATTATAATATACTATAATCTAAACGTATATAATATTATTTAAAAAGTATATTATGTTATTTTAATATTATAATATAATATTATTTAATTATATAATAAAAATCTTTTCTAGATCCTTCTTCTTCCACTGTGCTTTTTTCGTCCTCGCATACGCTACACTCTACTGTCCTTTCTTCTTTCTCGAGATACGCTACCTTCTTCTTTCTCCATATACGCTTCCCCGCGGTCTTCTTCTTTCTTTTCTTTTTCAGTTTTGATTTGGTTTTAATCTATTTTAATTATTTTCGTTTTGGGTTTAATTTGTTGGTTTTGGGTTTTCTCCATCCACACTCGTATCCTCTTCGCATGTCCGACAATAAGGGTTGCGTCCGGCTCAAAAAACTGTGTCTGACGCGGTGTTGTCAACGCTCCCGCGTGTCCGTGTCGGTGGCACGTCGAATGCGGGGAAACGACTATTGACGGTAGTGTCCGAACTTCATAGATCAATCATGCATAAAGACATATCCACAGGTCATACTTATCAAAGTCTTATCACAAGTCATATTTAGTCCATTTAAACAACAATCAAAAGTTCTTACATATTACTTTCGAACATCATTACTCAAATCAGATCAATTAATTACATCAAATCGAAATAAACAATCAAACATATTCAGTGCTCAAGTACCAATCAGACCTGCAACAAATACTTGAGCACTGATAATCACATATTTAAGTCTTTTATCTTAAAGTTCTATTTGAAAGTAACTAATTAATATAAAAACAAGTTACTAGCTTCCCTTACCTGATGAAGATCTCTACAACAGTTCCTCCAATACCCGATGGAGATACTAATCCAAAATATAAGGATCTTAGTTATCAGAACAAAACCAAATTTCAGTATAATTTTAATTAAGTTGAGAGAAATCAACTGTCCCTACTAAGATTGGTGACAAAAACCTAAAGAAAAACAGAGAATAAGAGATCTTTAGAGCAAATATGAACTTACTCTGTTTGAGATTCATATCGATTAGAAATGATTCCTAACTCCCCAGCTAGGATGTGACCAAAATCTAAAATAGATAGATACGAAAGAAGGAAAATTAGAGAGAAGGAAGAACTTGAGAGAGTGAGTGAGAGAAGAAGAAAAGAAATGGAGATAGTGGAAATTTTCTTTTAATAAAGCTTACTATGTCTTACATAATAAAAGATAGGTTGAGGTATCTTACATCTTCTTCCATCAGACAAAAAGGTGAAAGAGTAATTATTACATAGATATTTAATGTTACACCTTTACTTTGACAAAGGAAAGAAAAAATTATCATTAAATAAATATCATTATAAATAAAAAAAACCAGAAAAGAAAAATTAGTATATTTTGTCTAATTTATTATACACTAAACCTCTAGCTCTAATATATAAGAAAAGTTGATATCGGAACAGAATTGTTACTATAGCCTCAAGATCCAGTAATAAGAATTACAATTACAAATTTACTCATTCAACTTTTGAAATAACATAGTGGTATATGAAATCTTTCAATGCAGTACAAAACTGAGAAAAATATACCCATCAATCCCAGCGCACAAAAGCTCAAACAATATTTGAAAAAAATAAATAAATAAATAATGTAAGATAGACTACATCTTCTAATCTTATTGTAATATCACATTGTCCTTTTAGAATATATTTTTAAAAGTCCTTTGTAGAAATTTGGAAAGATTACAAAAGGTGAAAGAGCAAATTTGCATACCAACATCAGCAGATTTATAAGAAAAAGTAAAAATATAAAAAAGGTTATTACACCACTCTATTTACAGAAAATTTTCTCACCCTATTTTTTTTTCATCTATTAGTGGGTTTGCCTCATCGATACACATTATTATCATGCATTGTATTTGGTAATAATGATATTATTTTGTATTGTATTTGGTAATAATGATGTCACCATGATAAACTGATAAGCTATTGTGTAAATCAAGCTATGATATAACCTAATTAATCAAGATAATCAATGTTAGTAGCATAATTAAGGGCAATTTGCTAAATTCCCTTTTGCAAGTCTATGGTCTTGAAAAGTTTGAAGAATCAACACTCAACAAGTTAATAAGGGCAATGCAACAACCCAGAAGATGAAACTAAAGTCAAGGTCAACCCTACTTTTGCTACAGTTTTTACAGATTCAACCTTTTAAACGGTCCTGATTCGTTGGAAGAAAGTTCAACTGTGATGTTGATGGTTGACAATTGTATAAGCAGCAATGGCTTCCACGGACTTATCGCCGGAAAAAAGGATCCTCTACACATGCAACTACCTTACATCTCACATAGTAGTAGGTTAGTAGGTAGAGATCACAGGTAAGTAGGTATTATAAAACCCTTTTCTTCTAAAGAATAAACTACTCATCTTCAGCTCCACAGAATTATTCATATAAGTATTAAGTAGAAATTATTAAAATATGTAAGTTTATTATGGTGTTTAAAAGATCATATTTTAAAATTTCAGAATTGTTATTTTAGCTTGCATTTATTACTTATAAAAATTTAAAATTATATAGATATTTGTTATAAACTACAATTTAATTTCGGATAATTCTTTCAAAGACATCTCTACTATATAAATATATAAAATAAAAATTTTATAATTTTTTAACAAAAAAAAAGTTTACTATTTGTTTTCATTTTACCACTTAGGATATAACACATCCCATATGAAAATTAAAACGATTTATTTCTTTGATTCAAAGACCAATAAAACATATTTATAAAAATAAATAGTAACATATATATATATATAATATTATAATTATAAAAAATAGAGAAACTGTAGAATACATATCTAAAAACTTAAAAAATATTAAAAAAAATTGATCATGATATGTATCCCATACATAAAATAATCATATTGCTCAAAAATATAAAAGTAAAAAAATTTCTACTTTTAGCATTGTTTATAATAATAATTTTTTTCAATTTAGAAACCAAATAGTACAAATAAATTAAAACTTTACTATTAAATTACTCAAATGCGTAATAGAAAATATTTAAATATGTTATTAAAAGTATAACCTTATCATAAATTTTACAGATGATGATTTACATATAAATATTTAGTCTACAGAAATGGATAAATATTTTTACTAGTATGGGTTCCACTCTTCATCCCTAATATATAGTAGGTATTCCATTGTCTAATATTGTTCTTCATGTTTCTTGAAATTTTAATTACTAGTAGTATGCTATTAGGTTTGTTTCAAACCTAGATGATGATTCTTTTCTCATGATTGAGAAGGTTTAATTTTTTATTTTATATATTACAAGTGTGTTTTTGAATAAGATGTAAAAGGGATGAAAAATATAAAATTCAAATAAAAAGTGAAAAGGCCTTAAGCCATACTCATACTCGTGATAACGTTCCAAATAATCCTTTTTAACAAATTAAACACGTTTATAAAATGTTTCTAAAAGTTACAAACGTGATTATTGAAAAATATGATTCCCAGATTAAAATTGGAAAAAGAAGATTATCACATTCTCCTGTATTGTATTATTGTATATATAATAGTAGTATTAAAAGAGTTTCTAACAAATTAAGCTTAAATATTCATCTGAAAAATCCTAATTGTACAAGCTAACAACATTTATTTTTATATTGCATTTAACTCTAATTAAAATCTCATTTTCACTTTTTTGTCCTTAACTTTTGAAGCTTTCTTGAAACACCAGCAAACTTGTTCCATTATTTAGATTAATTAAACAGCATAGGATGATGCTTGCACATCAATTATGCTGAAAAGCGAGAATTTAGATGAATCTTTCTCTCATTCAACCTTGCAATTACAAGCAACAAGTTTTCGTCCCCTAAGATCATGGAGTATTTCACGACAAGTCACACCTTAAATTGCAAACATATTCCCATAATCATCATCACAAGCTCTAGTTATAGCAACTATAACCCTAAACTCATATTTTTCCCTATGGCCAACACAACCCTAAAGCTCACAACCCTTCTCATTCTGCTAATTTTTTCCACCCTGCATGATTTTGCTTCTTCAACTGACATAGATGAAGAGGAGGAAGATGAGTATGTTCTTGACACCCCAGTACCTCGTCTGGGACCAAGAAGCAGATTCTTGGCCACCATAATCAAGAAAGGAAGACAGTGTAATCGTGAGACTAATAACATCTGCAATGGGGTTCGAGCAAACAAGGGGAGGGACCTACTTTTCTGCTGCAAGAACCATTGTCGCAATGTTCTTAGTGACAAGAACCACTGCAAGGTGTGTGGCAACAAGTGCAAGCAAGGAGAAAGATGCTGTAATGGAGTTTGTACCAATGTTTTGTCCAATGCTTATCACTGTGGCAAGTGCAACAAGAGGTGTTCACCTGGTGATTCATGTGGGAGTGGAGTTTGTGGCTATGCATGAGACCAAGTTGTTGAAAAAGTTTTCTTGTGATTCATATACTATGCAGCAGTTTGAGATATCAGAAGATGAAAAGTGCCAACAACACACATCTTCTAAGACATGCTTTATCATTGGTTATTAAAAACATGAAGAACACACCAAAATTTTTGTGACTTTTAATTAGTTTCAATCAATAATAAGAATGTGTTAGGGAGTGTCTTGCCAGCATTTTAAATCTTATTCTTGTTTTTTCAATCACATTTTTAGCACATTGGATTGAATTCTTACATTTAATTTTGTTTTGGTTTATCTTGGTTTATCTTGTTGTTATCACGGTTGTTCCTCTATTTACATTAATAACAAATGGTTGTTTTCTATAGTTGCATATGTTCATGAAGAATATACATGCATGCCAATTAAGTGTAATTAATATAATGTAAATGAAACGAATTAGGTGTCTTATGTCTATTATAATCAAATTAAAATTTCCTTTCAAGAGTGATTATAAGTATAATTTAAATAACAAAAATCGTTAAATTATTGGACTATTGTGATCAATGAAATATTTTTATTTATTGTCTATAAATATTTTTTCTTTTATTTTTGTTTCTTGCCAATTATTTTAACCTTTTCATCTCTTCTTTTTATTCATTTTCAGAGGTTAATTTTAAAATTTTTATTTTTCCTTATCATTTTCTTCAACCTTCTCTCTATTTCGACTATTTTTCCAATTTTCACTATATTTCTACTCAATAATCTTGCACAACATTCTTTCATGGGAATTCTTTACCAATAATTATATAATTACTTTCAAGTCTTCTTTGATCACACAACTTTTTGTCATGTGATATTAATTTTTTTGTCATAGGAACATTATATTAGATTCCAAGTAAGTATAATATATATTTGTTAGTTTTCTGAATTGTCCATTAACAAAACACTGTTAAATACATTTAGTAGTTTTACTCAATAAAAATGTATTTAAAAAATAATAGAAAACAATTTTTGAGGTCTTGTTACCTATTTCAATATGTTCTAACAATACTATTAATTGTTGCATTTAAACTCTTAGTCATTTTTGTAATCTTCAACATACCTCACATAGTACCCTTTCTTTATAATTGTGACATTATCTTTGTTATTTTGATAAAGTGTTAAACTCTTGTTTATATCAACTAGTATATATTGCTCATTAGAAGTTAATCTATCAACAAATGAATGACATACTAATATATGGGTCAACTCATGATTTTGAATTTTATTTAGCAATTTTACAATCCACACACTGCTATTAAGCATTGGTTTACCATATAATTTAAACATACAATCATATTTTCTTGTTCTATTTATAATGACTTGTTAATCTATTTTGTAACTCCTATAATTTCTACCTATTTCACTATCTAACAACATATGTGTTTTCCTGCTTTATTATCCATTTGTTGTCTAAGACCTCAAGACCTCAATACTACAATGACAAATCTAAACTTAAATTTTATCTTACAGACTCATTCAAGTAAGTTTATTTGTACATCAAAATATCTACAAAAATACATTACAATATTAATATATATCATTTATCAAATTTATGACACAAATAATAACATATTCTAGTTATCTTCTAAAAGCTTGACCACAATTACTTTCATCTAATTCATTCATTGTTAGCTCACAATTCATTATATCAATAATTTCATTATTAGACCAAATATAAACTTTATATTTACTCCAAACGTTATCATTCATTAACTGTGAAACATCACTATCACAACTAAGCACATAATCGTTTATCAAATAAACTTTTCATTCTCGACTACACTATTCATAGAACAAATTTTATGTTTTCATATTGACCAAATTAGAAAGTAATATTTGTATTCCAGGATGTGTAATTTGAAATGAAAAATTTACTTCAAGCATTTGCTTACGGGTTCCACAATCTAAAATTGCAACTTCCTATTATAGATTGCTTAATTTAGAAATTTTCTACATTTACAATTGAAAAGTAATTCAAAACCAATAAAAAAAACCCAATGTTGGTCGAAATTGTTGATAAAAAAGACATTAAAAGCTTACCAAAAGAGCAATCCAGCTTCAAAAGAAGCACAGAAACTCAGTTTCGGGAACTTTAACAGACATATAAATTACCAAAGGCAAAATATATATTTGAAAAGAAATTACAGATTTAGGAGGAAATTTTGAGGGTGCAGAAAGTAAATAAGTACAACCTGATAGAGAGGAAAATAGGGGGCCCAATATGGCCCAGTTCTTCACTAACGAGATACACAGATGCAGAACACATTGGTTACATTTACAGATGCATATACAATGTTATTATTCTAACTGAATAATCTTTTGGTTACCCAAAACCCTAAACCCACGAACCTTCTTCCCCTTGCACGTGTGAGCGAGCGAGCGAGCGAACTAGGTTCTGCAATACCCTTCTTCGTCTTCGCCATCTTCACTTCACTGGGTAAGCGCAATGCAATTCTTCACATGTTCTTGTTTTCGATTCACTTTGTTTTACGCGGATCCGTTTCTGTAGCTCTGCCATGCTCGCATTTTCGAGAGGCTTCGTTTCTCGTCTGCAACGTTTCGCCGTCGATTCACCCTCGCCGCTCCGATTTCTTAGTTCCGATGCAGCCGTTCAGACTCGGATTATTGATCCGAAACCCGGTTTGATGAGCCCTAATTCCAAGCGAACCGGGCTTATAGCGGTAAAGTGTGGAATGAGCGCGCTTTGGGATAAATGGGGTGCTAGAATTCCAATCACCGTGCTCTGGGTGGATGATAACATTGTCTCTCAGGTTAAAACCCCCGAGAAAGAAGGTTTTTGTTCTCTCCAGGTACACCTCTCTTCTCTTCTACTTACCCTGTATTTTTCTTCTACTTTACTTGTTCGCTCTATTTAAAATTTAAGCTTCACCTGAGTAACATTAAGTTTGTACACAATGTCTGTGCTTCACTTTTTCCTGGATTTGCATAAACAGAAACTTTATGGCCTTAGGCTTGCATTTTGCAAGATGGACTTTCTAGTCTGAATTGTTTAGATAGTGGAAAGAAATGAGAATTGAAATAAGCCAATATTCAAGTTGGTGCAGTCGTTATTGACAGTTGCACTAGTCTTCGTTAACGATCTTTATTTTCTTTTTTTTTGGGGTTGATTGCAACTTAGAACCAAATAAACAAATTGGATTGAAAATTGGCTCAGTTTACTGAACTGGTTCGAGAAAATAGGTTTGGGTTGTTAAACTGAACAGTTTGGATATTTTGTGGTGTGGTTCGATTTGGATATGCCTTGGTTTTCACAGTGGTGTTACGCTTTTAAGCAATTGTGTTTATCTAATTATAGACCTTTTTGCTGTTTTGTTTCTAGTTAGATTGGTTGTGGACAGAAGAAGGAGAAACATTTGACCAAGCCTGAAGTGGGTCATTTTAGGGCGCAAGGAGTTCCACTCAAGAGGAAGCTTAGGGAGTTTCCAGTGACAGAGGATGCACTACTTCCTGTTGGAACATCGCTTAATGTTCGCCACTTTGTTCCCGGCCAGTATGTTGATATTACAGGAATAACCAAAGGAAAAGGTTTTCAGGTGTTTTTCTCCTTCCTTCATGTTAAATATTGCTTTTACCTTATTTAAAAAAATAAATAAAACTCAATTACTTTGTGTATGTATGGAAGTTTATACATGTATTTGTGCTGTATTTCTATATATTATCGTGCTGTTTTCCTTTTTATTGATATTTTCTGTACGCCTTCGGGGAATCCTTCAATTTTGTGTATTTAAGTCTCTTCTACTCAAGGGAGCCAATTTCAAATATCGTTTTTGTTTCCAGGGTGGGATGAAGCGGCATGGATTTAAGGGGATGCCAGCATCCCATGGTGTTTCAATATCCCATCGAGCCATTGGTTCTACAGGTCAAAGAACTACTCCTGGAAGGGTAAGTTGTACTCTTTTGTATTGGTATGTTTGTTTAGTTCCTTGAATAAGTTCTAATTTGATTACAATAATATTTGCTCGCTGATTGTTTTAAACATGTTTTATTACCCTTCAGGTTTTTAAAGGTAAAAAGATGCCTGGGCGAATGGGTGGAGATCAAAGAACAGTTAAAAATGTATGGGTCTACAAAATAGATCCAGCAAGGAATTTGATGTGGGTGAAAGGCCAGGTAAATTCTTTTTCTATTTTGAAAGTTCAAATCAGAATCAATTCACATTGCAATACTGTTATATAAATTTCAATTTGATGTTTTAGCCAAATTACTTGCACAAATTTTCTGGTCGATTTGCAACTTTATGGCTCACAGTTGTCCATCAAGTCACTAAAAAAATTGGATTTTGGTTTTGTATGATGTGCATAACAGGTCCCAGGAGCTACAGGGAACTTTGTTTTTATAAAAGATGCTGTGTACGAAAAACCTGACATATCTATACTTCCTTTCCCAACTTACTTTGCCCCAGAAGACGAAGATACTGATAATTTGAAACCCTTGGTTGCTGAGCTTGGGGATGTGGATCCATTTATGGTTACTGATTAAAGAACTGATTTTCGTGATAGGTTCACTTCTGCATTCATGTTTTCTTTGAGTATAGATGGCAAAATGAGATTTTTAAGGAACCATCCAAGGATGATTTTTACTTGTCTTTTGCGGCAGCTTTAGGGTCATTTACGACATTGGCTAAATCTAAATTAAGATTGGGTAAAGCATGGTTGTCTTGCAATGCTACAAATAAGTGTGGAGATTTGGAATTAATGAATCATATGATTTATTCTAATGGACATTGTTCATGCAGCCAACACATCTTTTAACCCATTTTTCTTAATTTTTCTGATTGTGATAACTTTGAAGGGACTGTTCTTTTATTATGAAACAACACATTTCCTAGTTCTGAAAGTTATTTTATTGGATGATAAATTTCCTTCCCACTTTCTTTTAGGTCTAGGTTCAATTCGTTAGATGAAAAAAATGAATGTGCCTAAGAGACCAAAGTTCATAGTTCGTCACAGAGAATTAAGAGGATTGTGAAACCATCCCTCGTGTTTAAGATTTTTTTTTAAATTTATATGAATTTATTTTCTTATGAATTTTACTAAAATGTTTCTTTTTGTTTAAATTTATGTTCTAAGTTGACATATATGAAATAAGCACTGAAACTTAAAAGTACTTTTATAACTTTTGTATTGACTATGAAAAATGGGATTAGACATCCTTGATCTTATTTGGCGGCAATAGGATGGAAGTATTTTTTATGTTTATAGCACTCTCACTTCTGTGCTTCACTATCTTATTCTAAAGGGTAGTTCTGATTTATTTAATTTTTCCAGCATGTATATTGTATGGATTAATCGGAAATTTGATTATAAATGTGGAGCAGTAAAAGTAATTCTGAGTGGAGGACCTGTGTTCTTTTTAAAAGAAATTTGATATTTTAATTTAATTTTTATATGAAAACTTTATATTATGGTTCTCGCCAAAATTCTTAACAAATTATTCTCATGCTCGAGGTTGTAAAATTATGTGTCAAGTATTTACTGGTTCTATCAATAAATAAGTTTTATTATATTCAATTGGGTCTATTTTTCGGACCACGTTCATTTTATTCACAATTTAATTTTAAAATCTTCTATAGAATTTTTGAACAAGGTAATAAAGGATTGGTTATGAGATTTTTGATTCTTAGATTTCTAGTTTACTTTTCATTTTATTTTACTAAACAAATATTAGACTGCTAGCCCTGGACGTTGAGAAAAGGATTTAAATTTTTGACCCTTCTCCGTGTTTTTCGTTTTTCAGATTGCTTGATTTTTAAATGTTTTATTTGGACAAAATATTTCAATCAATTTTATTTTAAATTATTTAATTTTCTAAATATTTTAGGACAAAGTAACTTAAATTTATTGAGTTCTAATTTTTTAATAAATGATTTCAATTATCACTACATAAAAAATATTTAAATATCAAATAATTATTAATTAAAAATATTAATATTAATTATCTTTATTAGTTAATCTTATTTGATGTTATTTTTATATCAAAGTTTATCCAAAAAAGAATTTTAACTAATATTGACGAAGTTGTTTCTCAATGTCAGTCAAACTTAATTTTCGTTAATATTCATCATAATTATTTGTACTGACATACATCCAGATTATTTTTGTTGGTTAATATATATTTTTTCAAATATCAACTAAAAATGTCTTGCTAGTAAACATTATCAATTTTATTTTTTAACGTTTCAATCGATATCAGAAAAAAATATCTTCTTAGTCGACATTAACAAAAAAATTTAAATAAATATTACTAGAAAATGTTTCTAATTAATATTAGAAAAATAATTATAACAAAAAATATTAATATTAATAGTAAAAAGTAATAATCGTGACAAAATAATTTAGTAGAAAAGGGATCTAATGTATGTATGTCAAAATATAATTTCCCTTAAATTGATTAAAAGAATCTTAATAATAGTTCAAAATAACAATAGACTGAAAAAAAAATCTTAACAATTTAAATAAAAAATTACTCTTATCAAAATTAATAAAAAAATCATAATCCACATCAATCAAAAAATAATTATCTTAATAATCTCTTAGCTTAAGGTGAGCATCAATAGTCTTGAAATGGAGGGAACCATAACATAGAAGATGAATGGTGTACAACTTTTGCCTCTCTTCAGTTTTACTTACATGAGGCTAAAGAAAAGCTTCCCAGTTCCCACAAAATGTCTTCTGGAGACACTTAAATTACCTTCTGAACTTCTACAAATACCGAATCAGCTCCACTGCAAACTTTCCTTTCTTTGTGGAGTTTATTTCTCCTATCTGATCCCAAATCAAGTCAAACATAACCAACTAAAAGGCTTAATATTCAGTAATTATTTTAAGTTTTGGCAACTTACCTTTAATCTTCCCTTTCCATGAACTGACACAATATCTCCACTCTTGAGTGTGGTCCCTTTGGTAGTAACAGGGATCCAGTTTACACGCACATCCCCATTGCTACAACCATATGTACAACACAGTTATCATATCTAACGAAGCAGTTTTATGATCACGAACATGAATACATTTCTAGATATTGACTTACAAAATCGACTTGTAAGATAAAGTTTGCCCTCACTTATAAATTATTAAAAAACCTTATCTTTAATCGATATGAGATCTCCAATAATAACATTGAAAGAAAGTAGAAGAGGAAGCTATGCAACTGATCTGGCTATAGCTAATCAAATTCAGAGGCATTCAATCTGTGCATAACTTTTGCAATGTTCATAAGTGTATGTAGGCAATCAGCAATTTACAGATAATTCACAGATGAAATATTACAAAAGTCAGAGATTACCAACCTGATCATGTCAACTAGTTTTGAACGTGAAATCTTAAATCCGGCACTAGCAAGTGCATCAACTCTTAGCGATGCTTCTGTAGTTTTGAATGATTTTGTTCTGCACACTAAACAAAATCAGTAAAGTCTAACTGATAAATGTTATGTGAAGTTGAGCCCAGTTCAATACTGCACCTTGGTGGTTCATAATCAAGAGAAATTAATGGTATCTTGGTGCAAGTTACTGGAACATTACGAACCTGAGTAACAAGAAAGCAGTCTGAATATAAGTAGTAATAATTATGCAATACAGACACTGCTTAAAAACGGTGTACCAAAATTGCTTTGTCTCCAGACAATTCAAAGCAGAACTTGCATGATCACATAAGAAGCACAGAACTTGCATTTGCTACCATACCTACATATGCTGAATATGTAGGTAACTTTTGTGCCAAATACTCCTTGCAATTTAAGATTTCTCTAATATCTTGTTAGTTATTATTTCTAAATTGTATTGGATTAGATCCTAAAACAAAAACAAACATAAAAATTGGCCCTGAAACACACCAAAATATTTGAACTTGCTAGCCTATAAATTTTTGGAATGGACATTTTATTCTTATAAATGAACTTAAGCAATACTATCTATGTGAATATAAAAATTTCTATATTACTCTATTTATTTAATATTCTGCCATACTAGTATCATAGATTTTTAAAATTCTTGTACCCCAGTAATCTGGAAACAACGTTCATATCCACATCAATGGCAATCAAATATTTACTATTACAACCACAACTATTACTTGTTCTTAGAATTAGATATTTATCCAGAAAAAGTAACTGCAAAAAGCATTATGTGTAATAATATTACCTTAACCAAGGTTGACATGAGAAATTCAACCAGTTCTGGCACAACAATTATCTGTGCACCCTGTTCTCCCTGGATAACAAAGGTAAACAAAGTCTAAGTTTCTTAAAATATGTTTGGTGCACACTAGAGTCAAACAGAACAAAATGGTAAAATAAAGCTCAGAATGAATGCAAATAAGAAAATGTAATCCAGGTCATGTCTATAAACTTAACTTGCAATCGTAGTTGCCAGTCAAATTAAATAGAACTACAGGGACCACACTTTTTAACATTGTTTTCTTTACATATTTGACTTTTTTTTTTCTTTTTGACACATGATTTGATTCATTGTAAGAATAATCTTTCTATTAAAATCACTCTGTTGATCTAAGTAGAAAGATAATAGAAATATTGACTCTTCAAACAACAAAGAGAAGTCATTAACTTTAGAGATCAGAGCAGCATTAGACAAAAATCTTTTATTATGCACAGGCCAAGAGAAGACAAGGAAATTAGAACAGAAAAATGTCGTGCAACAAATTGCAGAATATGATATGAACCACAAGTCCATCAGAAGCTAACAATGTCTATACAACAACCTTAGCACTCATCTGTGCACAGAGCAAAGTTTTAAAGAGAACTTTCCTGAAATAAATCTAATTAAAGAAATACCTGCAGTATAATATCCCCAAGTTTCTCCCTGACAATTCCAGTACCAAGGATTGAGCCAAGGAAGTCACCATGTGAGCAAGGTTCAAACTGGAAGTTCCCTTTAATGCTGAAAAAAGTAATTTTATGTAAACATTAGCAAACACTTCTAGAAACACCAATAATGGATCTAGTGAGCTTGGTGATGAAATTAGAAGATTTACCTTAATGCTAAAATAATATCTGGATCACTAGTCAGTTCTTCTGGATGTCCAACAGAAATCCGACAACGTTCAGCCTAGAGAGAGTACAAGTGTTATGTCTACACACAAATTCAGATAATTTTAGTATCAAAGGACTGGAAAGCATTCATCTGGATATTTACCTGAGGATAACCTCCTTGAGCAATTGCTTTCACATCTGCTAATTTTTCCAAAGCTAGCATAGATTCCTTTAGCACTGGAGGGGTTAGAAAATCTGTATGGAGAATCTCCCGCTTCAATGATGCCCGTCTAGCCTACAACAAATGGACAACAACCAAGTCAGGGATGAAATAATGATATATAGAGCAGGATTTTAAGACATGCAATGGTCCAAGGGCATATTTTTGACATAATCAACATCAAACTTCCATGCAGATAAAAAGGAGTATCAAAGTCCTTGAGTGAGGTATTGATGTTTATGGACTAGAGACCAGGGAAAAACAAGAAAGTACCATCTCAAGAATATGTTTTACTTCTTTTGTTACATTTCTTTCTCCTACTCCCTTGACTAACCTGTCAACTTCTCCGTTTAAAGCTTGTACTGCCTGGCTTACACCTGAAGCTGCACTTAAAAAAAACATTAAAAATGGAAACTGGGTCATGATTGAGAGCCCTCGTAATACATACTTTACAAAACCAGCAGCTCAAAAGTGGCAAAAGAAGTCATGATTACTTCTTTGTTATCACCAGTTACACCTCTTTTCTAAGCACTAATCAATCAATAATAATACCTTAAAATTGGTCAAAATTATTACTACAATATCTGGAGACACTAATAAGTACTCTAGATGACATTAGAACAGCCTTATACAAAATTGCCCCAGTTTCTCAGGAAAAGCATAAGGTCCTCAGATCGTAGGTTTGTAGCAACATCTGGAGATTGCCACAATGTTGAGCCGCTAGGTGGAATCAAAAACAAGTGTGAGACATATTACCATGGAAAAAAGTGCCAAGGACTAACACCATGTCTCAATTCAAAAGATTTAGGCATTATGTTCAAAATTCCTTCCACATTATACACTCCTTACCTGGTCCATTAATATCCACACTGGGACTCCTTCACTAGTCCACTCAAACACACATTCCTGTGATAATTTAATTCTCAACAATTTCTCCCTCAAACTCAAGTGCAGGTACTTAACACTTCTCCTTGTGCAGAAGCCTTTCCCCGGTAATCAATTTTAATAATCAATATTTTCATGAGTACACAAGGCCTATTTTTCCAAGATCAACATGCCTGCCAACATGTTGGCACTCTTCAGTCTTCACCAAACCAACCTACATTACACTGTTTTCTCATCATCTAGAACAAGCGTACTTTTAAAAACCAACCTAGTCATATATGTTACCACTCATTTCTTGAAATCTTTACTACTCATCACCAGGTCGAGCCAGATCAAAACCATCAACTTTCATCCAAGTAAGTACATATTCCCCAAGATTGCCAAGAACATCACAGCTAAAACTGTATTACATTATAGGAAGTCAGTTGGGGTTAAAACTGGCTTTTACCTTTTAGGTCACTTTTTGAAAACACTGATCACAGCAATAGTTGATTTGGTTAATTGACCCATCAAGCACTTTAATAAATGATATATGAGTTTCACTTAAAACAAGTCTCAACAAAAACACTAACTCTAAAAAACACAGACCTCGAAATTCAGAAGAAAGCAGAAAATAGAAGTACACACTGATATTCTGTATTATTTGCAAATTAGAGAAAACACAAAAGGATAACAAATTCTACTACCCAGAGCTAGGCTCCTCTAGAGCAACCAGAGAGGTTCCCCTTCTCTCCAGCCAAAAAAAATCCCCCTCAAAAACTAACAGAAAAATATTACTCTCTCCTCTAACTGTCCTTCCTACTAGTCATGCCACTGTCTTTCTCATACACACTCTTCCCCATTGCGACTTGCTCCCTTCATGGGCTAGTGCTTCACGAAACTCACTTACTCTTTGGGTCTCATCAGTACCAAACCCCCTTCACTATAGCAGGTGTACTTGTGTATCAAGTTCAACATGATCATTCAAACAAGAGGAACACCCTTGCCAAACTACAAAAGGCATGCATATAAAATTCATGAAACCCCTGTCCATTCAGTTATATAAATTCATATCCACTTTGAGTTACAAACATAATGCACCTCAAAATTAAAAAAAAAACAGGCAATGAAGGTAAGGATAAGATTATGAGGTTTACCATTTACAGACACAATAAGATGGGAGTTAGTATATCTCCTGAATTATTGAATACAAAATTATTGTGTTTTACCGTTGAATTAGGCATTTCAAACATTCAGGACAGTTATTAACTTCCTATTGTGCCTGCAATCGATAAATCTCATTCTCTTATCTTTATCTTCATTAACTGGTATTTTGACACACCCACAATTTCTTTTATATAAAAGATTGCAGCTTTTAAGACAATAACCATAATGGACATGTGAAGGCCAAACAGCATCAAATTAAATATATGTAGCATCAAGAAAATTGAAATCGGAAGAAGTATAGACCTGAAGAAGTAGAAACGGACAGAATATGAGAGGAAAGTTTCCTTTGGAAAGAGAAGGTGGCATTGGTGTTGAAGATACGAGAGTGAGATATGGCAAAAGCCTGAGCTGCTCTTCTTAGAATACATGCACTTTCAAAGCTTGTGGCAGCAGCCATGGTGGTTCCACCTTTGTTGGGATGACCTTCAACTCAACAACACCACATTAGAAGCTATGTTGTGTTTTTTCTTTTCTTTTCTTTTTTTTTTTTTTCCATTTTGTGTTTAAGATTGAAAATAATTTATAATTATATTTTTTTATGGCTTTTATTATATGTTTTACCATTATACTATTATCAGTAGACCCTTTTAATGTTTATCCTAAATACCAGATAATATATTTTTGAATTTATTAGATAAGATAATTGAAGATATAATTCAATATAAATGTATTAGATTGAATTTTTTTTTTTTATGATTTGGATAGTATGTAGGTTAACATGAAATCCAACCCATAACTAAAATTATTATAACAATAGTTTATTATTTAACAATTTTGTTTTATTTTAAATTTTTATTTATTATTTCTAAAAAATATTTTACAAAAAAAATTAAAAATTACAAATTTTAACAATTTTTTTTTTGTCAAAATCAGCAATTCAATTGACTAATCCAATCCAATTAATTGATAGTAAGTTGAGTTACATTGAGTTTAAAAAAAAAAAACTCTAAAAATCAGATGTAATTCAACTTAAAGTTTTTTATTAAGTTGGAGGATGAATTTATCCAACTTAACTTGTTTAATCCCCTAAATATTTTAATTTAACTAAAAATCATAATAATTAAATATTTTTATTGCTTAAATTATATTATGATTTATTTTTAATAAATAATTTAATTATTTTAGACATACTATAAATATTTTATGTCATGATACTAGATTGTTTTTAAAAATAAATTATATTTAAAGGAAATGTTTTACTAAGGGTAGTGTTTAATCGCTAGATCTCATTCCATACAAAATATGCAAATTTTATGATGATTTATCAATCAATATAATTATCTGTTAAAATTTGAGTATTTTGAGAACTTCTCGACCTCTCATATTTATTTTATTTTATTTTATGGTTTTGTACCTAAATTTCTCATATAACATTCATATATCCGTCATATTGAACTTATTTTATTAATCGAAACAAAGCTAGTTTTATTTTTTTTTTATATTGTAGAAAGTAATATTTGAAATAACCATTATTGAAATATGCTTAATTTCTTTATCCAATGTGATTTATTTGTGAGTATAATGAATTGAGTTTAATCAATAAAAGTTACAAATAGTATTAAAAATTAAAAGGAATATACTAATGTTAAACTTAGAAGAGAAAGATTTTTATACCTAGATAATGGAAAATAACATTTAGAATTCAAGAACACATCCATTCACTTTGAAAAGTACTTACACCGTTCTACACTAAGTTCAAAAGTTTTAAAACATAAAAAAAATGAGAAAAACAAAAGAAAATAGATTTATTTATAAATTAAAATTAATTTATGTATATATTGAGATAAAGAAATTAGAAAAATTATATGCACAAGTTGAAAATAAAAGTTTAAAGAAATTATATGAAAACTTTTGTACAAATTTTAACTAATGGTTGAGATAAATTTGTGCACATTTGTCCACAAACATATTTCTTTCTTTTAGAGGTATTGGTAGACACATATCCAAGTCAAGGACAACTTTGAGCATGTTTAGGTTTGACCATCTCTTTCAAAAGTGCTTCTAGACTAAAAGATACAACAAAGATTATCTTTGTCTAAAAAGTACTTTTAGCACAAAAAAGTATATCTCAACTATTATCCAAACACGCACTTTGCTGATAAAGTTCAAAAAAGCAGTGATTTGGATGCTATCTGTTATATTGAGGAAAATTCTCCAATCTCAAATCTTTCATTCAGATCCAAATAAATATAAAAACCTATAAACAACAATCCTGTGTAGAAAGTGTAATTTACCTAAAATGAGACACTAGCCTTAACACAAGTACTAACAAGCACAAGTAACCTAATTTAATAGGTTATTTTGCTATTTATCCTACACTATTGATTATTTCATATTGGTACCAATTGTAGCTTAATAAAGACGTTCATTCTCATTGTAGCATCACATCTCAAGTCATGTTCAACAAATATGTAAAATCTCTCATCATAAAGTTCAGTATATCATAGATTCATAGTAAGTTCCTGTGACCAGTTAACTATAGCAACAGGTTAACTATAGCAACAGATTAAAGCTTCCGGTAACATCTCATGAAAACTGAACAAAATTTGAAAAGTACAGAGTCAAGCTAAAAAGTATGCATGCAATGCAACTTCTCTCCAACGCATGAACTAAGCACAACAAAGTGTGTTTGATCTCTATTTTTCCCAAGAGGGTGTGTAGAACATGAATATAACTTATGCTACCTCACAAACCTAGCCACCCACCTCAGAAAATTGGTTTTTCACAGCTTCTACATCTAAAGATCTCAGAAAAGATAGATGTATCCAAGCACGGCCAAAAGGAGGACTACCAAAGCAGCAACTGCAACCCACACCCAGTAATTGTTAGACTTCTTACGCTTGAGAATAACTTTTTTTGGAACTGAATCTGGGCCTCTTGCTCGGCTCCTGGACCTGATACCACTCTCCTTTTGAACCTTTTCCTTCACAGGAGGAGCAGTAAATTGAATGTCATCGTTAACCTTTTCTGGTTCAGTAGCCTCAACAACATCATCTTTTGGTTCATCCTCAGGGTTGGCAACCACTCCAGCACCCGAAGCTTTCTTCTTTGCTTTCTTCTCACGGTCCTATAAAAACCAGTTTCAGGTTTTGGAAAATGTATAATTATAGAATGACAAAGAGAACTGAACAATTGAATCACCTTAAGCTTCTTCTCAGCTTCCTTTTGTGCTCTGATTGCTGCTTTGGCTGCAGCTTTGTCAGCTAACTTCTTCTTTCTTTCCAGAGCCTGCTTTGCTTTCAAAATTTCCTCCTCACGCTTCATCTCTTTCAGCTTTGCAGGATCAATTTCAGGCTCCTTGGCAGGGGTAGCCTTTTTGGGATTTTCAAATTCATATTCATCAGTTACTGCTGAATCCTTAATGTCTGGTTTGGATTTCAAATCTATCCCTTTGTTTTTGGATTCTTTCTGAGCAGACACAGTTTCTTGTGGAGAAGGCTTAGGCTCCTCCTTTGGCTGTTTTGGAACAGCTTTTGGTATTGCTTCAGCTTCAGCAGGCTTTGGTTCTTCCAGTATTCGCTTTTCATCTGGGTTCCTCATCCGTCCATCCCGACTTAACTGGCGCATATCCAATGAGGCCAAAATTCTTTTCTCATAATCATTCCTAAATGCTTTGTCCTTGTTCCACAGTGCCATAAATTTCTCAACCTGACAGGAGTAAAATATAAGATTCAATCACAACCATCAGTAAAAAAAAAAAAAAAACAGGAAAAAGTGATCAGAAGTTTAAAGCAACATTATAGGGATAGACATCTAACAGA
>Ga0099824_1003149_pt1 | contig 24112 bp, 7 predicted proteins | sample SiratrowhiteBW_FD_76837 | JGI IMG/M metagenome (GOLD analysis project Ga0099824, IMG submission 76837) | Root nodule microbial communities of legume samples collected from California, USA - Siratro white BW | ecosystem: Host-associated > Plants > Roots > Nodule | place: USA: California...
GAGAAATATATTTAAAAATTAATAAAATCATAAAATAGATGAGATAAAGAATAATAAAAAAAAATATAAAACAGTCAAAATACATATCTTTGTTTTTTTTCTAAGATATATATATATATATATATATATATATATATATATATATATATAAGGGTCGGAAAGTGGTGAGAGTGAAGAGCAAGAGAATCCAAATTGGGTTTTTTGAAACGGGATCGACGCCCGTTGAACAGCTTGACTCCATTCATATTCTTCTTCACTCAGACACTCACTCATAGTTCTCCATCGTTGCTTCCCACCGATTCGCGAAACCCTAATTTTGGTGGTCCCTGTTGCGGGGAGCGAAGAGTTAGGGTTGGATTGAGCTGAGGTAGCCGATGCAGCAGCAGCTTCCCCTCTGAGGAAATGGAAGGTGGCAGGAGAATTACTGTGAGCCCGCGACCTTGCTGCGGTCGAAGGATCGTAGCTGCCAAGAAGAGGCCGCGTGCAGCGGATGGCTTTGTCAACAGCGTCAAGAAACTTCAGAGACGCGAAATCAGCTCCAAACGTGATCGCGCCTTCACCATGAGCGATGCTCAGGAGAGATTCCGGAATATTCGCTTGCAGGTCCCATTTCCCTAACCTTTCTTATTCTATTCACTTTTCAAAAGTTGGTGTCCCTATCCTACTACTGTGAGTGGAATATTTCGTTAGGGCTGCGCCGTGTAGAATTTCTTGCTGGATCCGATTTTAAATTCGTGTAATAGTGTTGTTTAGTGCCTTTACCATGATTTTGAAGTCGCGGTCTTTAGACAATTAAGCAGAATCTTGTTTTGTTGTCGGTAATTTGTAAGAATTCAAGACCTGTAAGCTACTGGTGGATTGAAGGTTTGTTTGTTGGATACAGAATGACTCGGATGACTGTGGATAGCATCATTTTTGCTTTTGCTTTTCAGTAACTCTTTTGGTGTGTATTTGGTGGTTTAACAGATGGTAAGGCTTAGACCACTAGTCTTACCCTGCTGCTTGATTGCATTCTCGATACTTTAGCTTGAAATATGAGATAATTGGAATAGAAAAATGGTGTGGCGTTTTTGTTTGTCATTCCTCATGCTCGGGTGTGGTAGATTTTAAATCATTGATGTCGAAGAGTCTTCCGTTCCTCCTGTTTTATAGTTAGATTTGTAGTTTACTTACACATGCCCATTTTCCCCGCATTTGGTGTGATATGTCCGATGGTTTTGTTTACAGGAGGAATATGATACACATGATCCAAAAGGTCCTTCAACCATGGTGTTACCGTTTCTGAGAAAAAGATCAAAGATTATTGAGATTGTAGCAGCACGAGATATTGTTTTTGCTCTTGCACAATCTGGTGTTTGCGCAGCATTTAGCAGAGGTAGTATTAATATTGTAATATGTTCGTTTTTCAATTACTTTTGCTACTTTTAAATGGATATATGTATATGTGACGTGTATCTCTTGTTTGATGCAGAGACCAATCAAAGGATATGCTTTTTGAATGTCAGTCCTGATGAAGTTATAAGAAGTCTGTTTTATAACAAAAATAACGATTCGCTTATCACGGTTTCTGTATATGCTTCAGATGGTTACAGTTCTTTGAAATGCAGAAGCACAAGGATTGAGTACGTATTGTTCTTTGTTTTTTGTAGCGTCTCATAGCTGGTGCCCCTAAAACACTAAAGCGGGATAGAGACTATTCTGAAATCTTTTATATAGTTAATATAATGTGTAGGCTGTCAATAGTGGTGCTATGGTGCCAAAGTGCCACCTAGTCACTACAATGAGACTGTAATGTCTAGGTTTAGTGGTGCAGCCATCACAGCTGCTACCCCAGAGTGGAATAATGATTACAATCATAAGTTATTTCTTCCTTCTAGTCTCCTGTGCGTGCAATCTAGTATGTTTCTGGTGACCCATTTTGTTTCCCACAACCATCTCCATTTTCCAGCAACACTTTCTATTTTCCTCCTCCATCTTCTCTCTACTTTCTTTTTCTAGATAGGAATCATCAATCATGATCTTCTAAATCCAAGTCTTTTTCTTTGTCATTTTACTGCTATTACACAATATGGATTTCTTTTTGGAAATCAAAGTCCCAAAAGTATTTTGCCCAAAGCCCTAACCTCTCTGTTTAGAGGGCTTTTTGGAATCAACACGTAGTGAGGGTAGTCTTCCCTATATCTGCTATTCAGTCTGCTACAGCCAGTACACTAAACTGCTCTGCTACAGCAGCCAGGGTCCACGTTGAACTGCTTAAAACCCTGCTTCCCACTATCAAAAGAGAAAGATAGAGATCAAACCTGCTCAAGTTGCCCAATAACTAAAAGAAAAGCAGTTACTAGCTCTAGTTGGATGTCCAGGTTTGATTCTGATCTTTGCTAAGATTTTTTGTCATTCTCAGATACATAAGGAGGGGTAAACCAGATGCTGGCTTTGCTCTTTTCGAATCCGAGTCTCTTAAGTGGCCGGGTTTTGTAGAGTTTGATGATGTAAATGGGAAGGTATTAACATACTCTGCTCAAGATAGGTAAGTGTTTTGCTGATCTGATGCTTCTGTGTGTAATATGTCAAGGAGTTTTGATGGTGATACTTGTCTTTCTTTTCAATAATGTAGTATATACAAGGTATTTGACCTCAAAAACTACACGATGCTGTACTCAATTTCTGATAAAAATGTCCAAGAGATTAAGATCAGGTAATTTTTCTCGATGTGCTTGTATTTACTTTCACTTTTACTAAAGATTTCGATAGATGTAGTGGTCTATGACCTTACACAAGTTTCTGAAATTCTATCACATTAGCTATTAAATTTGCAAGATATATTATTTTTTTCTTCATTTTATATTTTCTTTGGGTGGTCTTGCTTTATTAACGCTCCTTTGGTTCTATTTTGGTGATTATTTTAGTCCGGGAATCATGTTGTTGATTTTTGCTAAAGCAAGTAGCCATGTTCCACTTAAAATCCTTTCAATAGAAGATGGTACTGTTTTGAAGTCATTCACCCATCTCCTTTATCGTAATAAGAAGGTAGATTTTATTGAACAGTTCAATGAAAAGCTACTTGTCAAGCAAGAAAATGAGAACCTCCAAATTCTTGATGTAAGTAATCTTCTCCTTTACCTGCGTTGTGTAAACATTCTACATCCAGCTATGTGACTTCTAAATAATTTTAGGTGCGGACTTTTGAGCTGACAGAGGTTTGCAGAAGTGAATTTATGACACCGTCAGCATTTATCTTTTTATACGAGAATCAATTATTCCTGACGTTTCGAAATCGAACTGTGGCCGTGTGGAACTTCCGTGGAGAGCTTGTAACTTCGTTTGAGGATCACCTTTTGTGGCATCCTGACTGCAATACAAACAATATATACATAACCAGTGACCAGGATCTTATAATATCCTATTGTAAAGCTGATTCTGATGATTCACTGTCTGAAGGAAATGGTACTTCTTTAATTCTTTTTCCTGTCTGTCCACCTAGCAAAATTTCCTTTTGTAATGCACCTTATGATGGAGGAGGGTACGAAGGGGGAGAATTTTATAGTTGAAGCTTGGTCATGAGACCTAAGAGTTGATTTAGCTAAATGCCTTTACATTTTTAACTTGATATCTTAAAAAGTTACACGTAATATTAAATTAATTATTGAACTAATAGCTTGTGATGTCTCTGTGATCAATGTGTATATTTTACCAGTGCCTGCCTAACTTCAAAGGTACAATAGTGACCGACTGGCCTTGTTTCTTTTATGCAGCAGGTTCCATCAACGTCAGCAACATTTTAACTGGCAAGTGTCTTGCCAAAATAAGAGCAAGCAACAGCTTTCCAGTGGATAATAATTGTAGTTGCTGTGGCAATCCTTCAGGAAGTGGTTGTTGTAATTCAAAGAAGCGAAAACATGGCTCCAAGATGAGGAGCACAGTCGCAGAAGCCCTGGAAGACATTACTGCTCTGTTCTATGATGAAGAGCGTAATGAGATATATACAGGCAATAGGCATGGACTAGTTCATGTTTGGTCTAACTGATGCCCTATTGAATTTACTTCTGCCCTTGTGTTTTCCTGTTGGATTTTCTTTGTGGGTAAATTGGCTGTTCTTATCTGCTGAGAACTTTCGGGGGATGTAACTATAAGTGGGTTTGAATCATTAATTTTTTTATCCTTGTAATTCACGCCTTAGGCAAGTTTGTTCTGTAGTTGTAAGAGAGATGAATGATAGTGCTGGTAACTCACCGGATGTTGCTTCTGCTGTAATCTATATCTTACATTAATGGAGCGGCTTCCATGGAATGTAGCATGTGCATTATGATAACTCTTCTCTTCTCGTCACTTTTTCTTTTTCTCCTTTTGCCCCTTTGTGGCATATAGTGGATTCATAATTCATTTGCACATCACATGGATTGTAAGGGCCGCGATGCCAAACAAGAGGTAAAGGTCCAAAAGCAATCAATAATCAGTAGAGTGGTAGCTTTACGATTTGCCAACCTTTCCTTCTCAAGTTTCTAGTACTCCAATCAATTAACTTTAGTGTTCTATTCTATCCTACTTTTTCCTATGTTTTCTTTTCTGCCAGCTACCAGTACCATCTAGCTAGTACACTACTAGGAAAAGCTGACACACACAAACTTTGCCTTCCACTTTCACTGAATGGCCGGTTAGGAATGAAATGGAATCCACATACTCATGGCCCGGTTTCGTGCCAAGGAACGACACTTGATAGGGAGTGACATACCAAGCTATATACAATTTTTGTTTGTCACCAACACCAGTATTCAATTTTTACATCACAAAATTATGGCTTGTCTAAATTTAGGTCAAGCTATTTTGTAAATCACTAGAGTAAAAGTACAATTAGATCCGTAAAATTAATTAATTCTCATGGATTTTTTTGTACACCTATCATTATTAATATGTACCTGCATTCAAGTTGGTATAATTTTGTTTTCTTTTGCTAAAATTAATCAATGTACTTTTTGTTGTTGTAAGAATCGGTGCATTTCTCTCTCTTAAGAAAAGTTTATATGATTCAGATCTTGGATCTGGTCCCTGCCCTTCATGCAGTCTTTTATCATCCAAGCGGATCCTAGACTGGCTTTTATTTACTATATTTTGTATTGAGAGACATGAACATTCGCAAATAAGGTTATGATTTCTTAATTGTAATCGATCTCTTATTTTTGTTTCTCAATTTAAAAAAAGTGCCATCGGTGGAAAAGTGCCATATAGAATTATGAAAGGTTTTGAAAATGATATATACTCGCACTTTACGAGATAAGAAAAAACCCAGTGATTAACTAAATAAATCACAACTTGTTGTCCCATGTCTATGTCGTACACGTAATACAAAATTCGATAAATAAAAGTAAGTCTAAACATTTATTTATTTACTTTTTCTATCTTTAACAAACGTAAAATGTATTACTTTGTAATCTGAAAGAATAATTTAGGAACTTCTACAAAAACTAAATTAAATTAGGTGATCTTCTAGACTGAATTAACCAATTAGGTGTTACTCCAGATAAAATATGCCAAAAAAAAAAACTTCCGCTATTTGTCGTCTACTTGCGTACATTTTTTTTTTTTCAACTGAAACGAGGAGAGGGACAGGATATATAAACGAACTCGTATATGTTGTCCCTATTTATTATTTATCCGCATCTTAAATAATTTTTTGACTATTTGTACCAAAATAAGTAGAGGATTTTATTTAGTTGAATTTCGAGGGACATGCAGGATGTACAAACGTAAATTACCGACAATGGACAAAGTTATCTTATGAGAGTAGATACAAATTTCAAATTTGACGAGGAACGTGTGTATGTGTGGATCTGGAAACCCCAACGCACGCACGCGTGTTCTGAACTTGGTTACGTTGCGCTCACAATTGTCGTTTTTTTTCCCATTTCTCAACCCAATCTTTGTCCACCTACCCTTTCACAAGAACCCATTTAAATTAAAAGGGTAAAAATTAAATTAATAAAACTTCTCATTCTCCTCCTTCAATGCAACAACACACTAGACCCGAGTAGTACCCATCCCAAACCCCCACAACACAATAATATTAAGTAAAACGAATACCACAATAAAAAAAGTAAATCACTAATTTAATTTATTGTTTTTGAAAAAAGGAAAAGGAAAAGCCGAGAGAAGAAAAGAGGTAGAAGAGAGCGTGAGAGGCACGCGTGGAAACGAAGCATATTTTATTTAGAGTAGCGTGTTAAGAGTTAGTAGTTTTGTTTCCTTCGCGGACCACACTACAACCCACACACACACACACACTTTGTCTTTCTTCTTACATTCTTCGCTCATCACTCATTGCTCATCTCGTAGATTCAAATTCAACGCAACTACGCTTCACTCACTCACTCACACTTCATTTTTCCGTTTCCAAATTATCTTTCTCCAACTATCTCTCTGTCTCTCATATAAACACCAAATCGCGTTTTCAGATCTCGAAAGGTAGTTAGACGAGGCCGGAGGTGAGAGTTCCGAACGCCTTTCTCTCCCTCTCTCTTCTTCTTCTTCTTCTATTGCCATTGGCGTTTTAGCTTCCTCGCTTTCGTCATTTTTGAAGAATCCAAGATTCGCTCGTGTGTATCTGCTTCGCTGCACTTTGCGTTTTCTGAGATTTATTTTATCCTTTTGTTTTGTTTCTGATTGAGATTGTAGGTGACGTGCTAGATCTGACTCCAATGCACGCGTATTTAGCTCTTTCGTTTTCTCGCTCGATCTGGATATTACTTTTTGATTTAACCGCTCGTCGTTTTATAATGTTTCTTTTTTCTTTTGTTTGTTTGTTTGTGCAGTTTATTATTCTTTTTTCGTTTTCAGAAACGAGAATTTGTGCTGTGTTTTGTTTGTTATTTTTTTTTTGTTCGCGGTGATGGTGTGAAACAGTTGAGGTTCTTGATAATCAGAATGTCGTATTTTAAAATAAGACGTTTCATTAGATTTTTTAAGCAATTTTCATTTACATTGTGTCTTTATCAACCTTTGTTCTGTATTGTATTTAATTGTTGCATTTTTTTTTCTGTGTTACTGTTGTGGATGGTTTAAATTTTGCATTTTAAGATAGTGAAGTGTGTGATGTGGATATCATGATGGCTGCTATTTTTTCTCTAACACTGGTTCCGTTTGTTTAGTTGTGAGAGTATTGAATAAATTCTGAGGGAATTTGAGCATGTGTTTTGTCCACTTGATTTTTCCTTTCAGGTTTGCGTTCCTCTGTTTTTTCATCTCTGATTTTTGAAATGGAGGATGCGATAGATGCTACTGCAACTTTGGATTATGCTTCAATTCAGATTTTTCCTCACCAAAACAGGTGAGCTTTGATGCCTTTTGGTGCTAGAATTGGGCTTCACATGTTGTTTTGTGTTTGTAATAACTTTTCACCTGAACTTATTTTAGTATTATTTTTTTTGAAGTTGTTTAAAACGATTTCCTATCCTTCGTTTAGGTGTTCTTGTCCTTCTTTTTCCTCTCTGTTATAGTTTTTCTCTTATATCCAGAGGGGAAAAAACCCTTGACAATTTAAATTTGAAACCCTTCTCAGTAGTTGGACTTTAATTGCCCAATGTGTCTGATGAATTAAAAACTTTGAAAAATTGAAGATCTTTAAGGAAATAGTATTAGTCTATATATGTATTTCTATTGTTGAATACATAAAAAAGACGACTAGAAAACAGAAATAAAGGATCAAAGGGTTCCAATAAAAAAAGACGATGGTTCTGATGCCTTTCTTTTTAGAATTACAAATTGAATCCTAACCAGAAAATGAAATAATATATCATGAGAATTCCTAATTTCAGTTCTACCTCTACCACTACCCCATCATCCAGAAGGGTTTTTTTTTTTTTTTCTTTTATCATTTTTCACTTCAAAGAGATGTACTTTAAATCTGAATAATAGATGATACAAATAGTTATCATGCATCATTTTGTACTGTTTTTTACTTAAATTTCTAATGCATTTTTCTCCTACAAAAGGTTATTAAATCTTATCAATGAATATAATGCTTTTAGAGTTGTCTTAATACTAGTGTAGTTGTCTGACACATGACCTCACAACTTTGAAGCAGGATTGTTCTAATATGTCATAGACTCGCCATTGTATTCATTTAATCTATTTAAATCATCATGGTTTCCTTTGATAGGCAGATCTTCCTTCAGTACATTCAGTTGTGCATTTGAGTAGTATATATTGAATTTGATCACCTGCGAATGTTATACATTTTTTTTACCGTATTCACTTAATTCATTGTGGTGGTGGGATAGGTACGAGGCATTTGTGTGTAAGGGGAAACAATCCGATAAAGTGGCAGCTGGACATTTGGAACATTTGCTGCCTCATTTACCTGCAATAAATGATTTGTATGCTGAAGGATTTGAGGCAAAATTTGATCTTGAATTACCAGAAAATCTGCATGGTGCTGAATGGTTTTCAAAAGCAACACTTAAAAGGTTTCTATCAAGGAATGCTTTTTTTTTTCTTCTATATGTATTTATAGGGATACCTTACTAGCTCTAATATTATTTGGCTTCTCAGGTTCCTTCATGTTGTTAGTTCACCAGATTTGATAAATGTCATCAGTAGTATCCTGGATGAGATGTCTCAGTTGGAGGATTCAAAGAAATTTCATGTTTCTTTATATGGGAAGGTGGTACTCTGTCTTTCAATAAATTAAAACTGGAATTTGATTTATGTAGTTTCTGATTAATATTTGTCTTCTGAAACCAGGGCCATCATCTTGAAACAGAAAGAGGTAATTTTAACTAAATTCTATATGGTTTGGTTCGGTTTCTTTAGTGCTTACTGCTATCACCAAACAATGGAACTTTTCTTTTTCTCTATATTTCAATTGAAGAGGCCTTACCGAGATTGGCTTCTGGGTAAATAATTGATAGTGTGAGATTTGTAATCCCAGTATTATCCGTGAGGGCTGAAAACAAGAGCGTAGCGAGGCCTTGGTTTAAGGTGTTATATATAATTCAATTTGCTTACCATGACTATCTGTAGCTGTGATGGAATTAATTTTATGGATTTATCGAGTAATGCATATACTATATTTTAGTCCTAAGGTATTGTGGATATTTATACCATCATGGAAGCTGGGTAAACTGTTATCTTGATCTTCCAATTCAAAGGATGTAAAGGCTGCTTTTTCTTGACGCTTGGTTTTTTCCTTTTACTGAATTTTTTTTTTTCTCGTCATATAACTGAAAGTATCTTTTGTAAGTACTGAATCACAAGCCATTGATAACTGTTATGATCACATTTTTTTTTTCAAAAAAAAAAATAAAAATATCAACAGAAAACTGGATTAGCCATTGGAATGCCGTATTAACTGTTTTGATGTAATGCCTAACAATTTGTAATTCCTAGTGATTCAAACATTTGGTCAAGTCAACCGAGGACTTCGTTAGATGGCTCATTATTATCAACTTTACCCCTTCAGTCCTACCCAAATGCCTTAAGTTGATAAAAATTTTATCTCTAAATTTAGGTGGTCACACCTAGTATTCTCTAAATACAGCAAACAGCATTCTCTATTTAATGTTGCTGAATACATGGAAGAGTTGGTAACTAAGTGTTTGTCAGGTTTCTGATGTCTTTTAAATGATACTGAGTTTTCTTTGTCATAAATGGCTTTCTTGACTCTTATGTTAGTACATTGTTCTCAAATTCTGTTGATTTTAATTCTGTTTCCCACTTTTGGCAGATGGTAACTATAGCTCTTATGGTGAAGCACCAATTTCCAAAGTAAATTCCTTTATCTCCAATGCTTTAGAATGGGTTCATTCTGCAAATTCATTCACAGTATTACCAATAAAGCAACTTTTTCAATTATCTTGTTCTTCATTATGGCCCATTATATTTCTACTAACAATTTATTGCATATGAACAGCCAGAAGTTAACCTTGTGTCACCCGATGATTCAAAGTATGTTCTTGTAACTGTTGCATTACATTTAACAGATATAGATTGGCTGCACCCACTCTTAAGCTTTGTGAAAATATACTGCCAGGAATGAATTGTTACGAGCAATGGATCTAAGACTAACAGCTTTGATTGACAAGTTGGCTGAAACTTTTAACAAGGCCGCTGGTGCTACATGCTCCCCTGAAGATCTGACCTGTTTAGCAAAATTTTCTCAACATTTTGGAGCCACTAACATAGGGTGAGTTTTCGGACAGATTTATGTAATTGTTTGTTATATGCACTCTGAATATATGATTGCATGCTTTAGATTGCAACTTATATTTATTTTATACATTGCTAAGCTGTTTAGAACATTTCCTATGCATTGTGTTCATGTTCTCAGGCATTTTTTATGTAAATTTGTGGAACTAAACCACAAGAACCAGCATGTTGGGTCCCTGAGCAATGAAACAATCTTACACTCATGTGATGTGACAAAAGACGATGCGAAAAAGACTGTCAAAAACCTGCAGAGTTCCAAACCATTACATTCTGATACACCAGTTAAGTATGGTGTTTCACCGGCAAAAGCTGCCCAGGTGGAGAGACAGGGTACAACAGAAAGTGAGGAATCTTCTAACTCTAGTGATGAGGATCAAACATCTGCTGAGAGAAGTCGTTCTCTTGTAAGATCTGCAACACCCAGAAGATCAGCATCCCCGATGCGTAGGGTCCAAATAGGAAGAGCTGGACCCCGCAGAGCCGCTGCACTAACTATCAAGAGTCTCAATTATTTTCCTGGCAGAGAGAGGCCAAATTCGTTTAGAGATGCTTCTGAAAATGACCCTGAAGGGGAAATATCTGAACAATCCTATAAGAAGTCAGAAATTGATGTAAGGAGGATAACTGTACAAGATGCCATTAGTCTTTTTGAAAGCAAACAGCGTGATCAAACTACTGATATTCAGAAGAGGAAGTCATTAGCTGATGCTTCTCTTACTACAAATAAATCTGTCTTGAGAAGATGGAGTGCTGGTATGGGGGAAACCTCTGTGCAAGACCAGCCTGAACATGTTCCTGAAGATCCTGTTCCAGTGACTTCTAATGATGTGGTGTATGACAAGATTCCAAAAAATTCAGAAGCAGAAATGGTGTCTGATTTTGTTTCTGAAATTGACGATAGTAATGAGATTACTGATTGCGACGTAAAACCAGAAAGACAGGGAAATGTAGGTTCTCATACGGAAGATAATCCAGATGAAACCAACCCAACAGTAAAAGATGAAACTGTGAAAAAGTTAGCAGCATCTGCAGAGTGGAATCAACGAAAGCAAGAAGAGTTCAACCAAATTCTTCAAAAAATGGTTGAAAGCAAGCCTGTTTTATTTGGGAAGTCCCAGCCCAGCAAAAACCAGAATATTTCATTTGAGCAGAGAGGAGGCTCTTATGATAATTATAAGCAAAAACGTGATGCGAAACTTCGAGTAGCAAAGGCTGGAAAACAAGTAGAAAAAGAAGCACAATTCCGACAAATGCAGCAACTACTTGATAAGAGGAAGGTTGAAATGTCCAAAAGTGTGAGTGCAAGTAAAAAAAGTTCTTCAAGATTGCCCCAAAATTCTCAAAGAAATTCAACTCAACCTGCAAATCCCCCAAAGGAAACATCTAAGCCTTCAGTTACGAAAAGGATATCATCTAGAACGTCACCTATGCCTGCTACACGTAAGTCTTGGTCAGCAACACCTTCACCAAGGACAGCTGGCACATCCCCAGCCAAAGCACGTGGTGGAATTTCATCTGCCAATACCACCCCAACACGTCGGAAGCCTGTGCCAACTACATCTGTTCCCCAACCAAGCCCCCAAAAGGAAAGATCTCAGCCCCGCAAGAAAAACGACAAAGAAACTCAGACCAGCAATAATTCCAAGAGCCTCAAAAGTATGAATGAGAAGCGGCAGCCAGCTGTCCCAAACAAGAGCAAGGCAGTTAAAGCAAAAGTGACTACAGCTTCTGAAGAAGCCTCTGTTCCTTCAAAGACTAGCTTAAGTAATAGGGGGACCAAGAAAAGTAGTGTGGTGCCCTTGGAATCAAAACCATTTTTACGCAAGGGTTCTCGGATGGGGCATGGAACTGCCGATCTTACCAAGAAAAAAGGTCCTCCTAAGATGGAAAAATCTCAGAGAGAGAGTGCAGATCTTATTGAAGATCAAGAAAGTGAGTTGGTTGTCAATGCTTCTGATTTGGTCAGTCACCATTCAGACGGTGATACAATGACACCTGTCAATCAGAATGCCGCTACAGAACCAGACCCTCAGATAAATAACCAATCGGAATGTAGTGAGCCAGAGAAGTTAAACCAAAATCCTACTGATGGTGATGTCGTAACATACTCAGAAGAGTCTTCCTTAAATATAAGGAATGAAGAAGAATCAACCATATCACCTTCTGCCTGGGTGGACACAGAAGAGGATTTGTTAATGCCCAAGCCATGTGAGGATGACACATTTCAATCAGCATCTCTGGCCAATGCCGTCCCAGTGGGATCATCTAGTCCTCGTGTTCGTCATTCTCTGTCACAAATGCTACTGGAAGAAAGCAGTGAACCTGACTCTTGTGAGTGGGGAAATGCCGAGAATCCCCCTGCCATGATATTCCAAAAAGATGCCCCCAAAGGTTTGAAAAGACTGTTGAAATTTGCTCGGAAGAGCAAGGGCGATACAGGTTCCACTGGCTGGTCTAGCCCGTCTGTTTTTTCTGAAGGGGAGGATGATGCAGAGGAACTTAAAAATTCTAATAAAAGGAATGCTGACAATCTACTGAGGAAGGCTGCACTCAATGTGAAAAGCTATGGACAACCAAAAAATTCAGTACATGATGGATATGAAAGAAACTTAGGTACGTGTATACTTGTCTAATACATTCCGCCTTTGCTTTGCTCTTCTGTTCTAATTTATTTTCTCAATCTCCTCCTTCGAACCTGATGATGACATTGCAGTAAAGTTTGGAGTCTGTCGACGTTTTTCACCTTTCTCTTAATGCTATATTTTCTCCAAACATATCCTCGACAAACTTAAACATTAAATGCTTTCCTTGTGCTCATCTTTATTTGTCTTGTGGTGAAACTCTTGCCTGCATACCCCTTACATAGTTGCAACGTAGTTAATTAGCTATGCCCTCTTATTTGGTGCTTAATTATATCTGGAAGTCTCTGGTTCGGTTATATGTGGAGCACATCTTGGTCAAACTTTTCAAAATGAACTAACCACTCATGGGAACAAGGAACTTAAAACAGGGAGTGCAAGTAAACTCAAAAAGATGCAAGTTTCTTCATGCTGTTTATGTAACTCTTTGACTAATGGAAAATTAGTAAGCTGTGTTTTCCAATTCCTGATGTCATACCATTCATGGTTTTTTGCCATCCAGCAGGCAGAGGTGATGGCAAGGGTTCTCACAAGATGCAAGATGGTGCTGGTCCAACCACAAGAGGTCAGTCTTCATTCCATGACCAAGACTAGTAATTTGATTTTAGTGCTCCTTTATACCATGGAATTCTACATGTCCTTTTTCACTAATGCTCATCCTTATTAATTCCTTCTGTTTTGTTTTTGCATGTTCATGTTCCAGCGTCAAGATCATTCTTTTCTCTTTCAGCTTTTAGGGGAAGCAAGCCCTCCGAGTCAAAGTTCCATTAGTGCCATGGGAAACTGCCATTAACTTGTCATCGTCCCCGGGCATGCTTTTGTCTGCATCAACTAAAGCTAAATCGTGTAAATGCTGAAGTGGGGGTTTGGTGAAATGCTGTAAATTCATTAAATTGTGTTCTCTCTATCTCAATACATTACCGAAAATCATAATTCATATTATCAGGCCTTCCCTAGGAAAATTTTCCAATAGCTGGATTCTTTGTTGTAGTGTCCCAAACGTTCATTTCATCGTATGGTCTTGTTACTTTGGAAATATTAATCACTGTAGATAACTCAAATATACTTAGCATTCTCTCTTTACCTCTGTTCATAATAATCAGCCATCCTTGTAACCTAAGCATTAATTTTTTTTTAAAAAGTGATAATATATTAAAATGTTTTTATAGAACTAAAAATATGAAATAAATTCAACTTATTTAAACCAGTCAACCAAGCACCTTCATGTTTAACTGACTCGGGTTTCGTAATATCAACGTCGAGCCGGTTTTTTTAATCAAATTCACCTCCATACTCGCACTTGTGCCTCTGTATATAAAAATAACTTCTTGAAAGAATGAATCAATGCTTATTTGGTCTGATGTATGATAAGTTAAACATAGATTCATGATCTATATCTTACATAAAATTATTTTGAATAGCTTTTATTTTTTGACATCTAAAACCGATACACCAGACTAAACATGCACGAAGTTATACTTTAGCGTGTCACTTAATTATTTTTCAAAATTATATATTTGTTAATTTAGAAGCTGTTAATTTTTTAAATTGAGTATTTTAACCTAGAGAAGAGTTGATCTTATCTATAAAGTTACATGTGGATGTTAAGATTATTTAAATTAAGTTTAATGTTAGTCATTAATTTAGATTATATGTTTCAGAATCACTCTCTATTTACAATCTAGTCTCTTGCATGCGTATTATGTATATACATTGAAAAGAAATCAAATTACACCAATAGACCTTTTACAAAATATTTCATCATCCAATAATTTTCAATTAGACAATGTTTTCTCAAAACATACCATTAAGTTTAAATTTTCTTCTATATAAATCATATATCTAATTTTATATTAATAACAAATCATTTAACATTTGATTCATATAAATAGAAATCAAATGTAATATTTGAAAAATATGTTGAAATACGATTCAATTAATCCTTTTACTGTCTTCAACTTTGACAAAAATTTAACACAGTAATAATAATAACAGAAAGGAGACATTTTAATTTTTAACGCTCTCCCTTTTCTTTCCCCATTTTCGTCAAACCAAAAACACTATATTAATCTGCAGATTATGGATCATTCCCTTAGTCACCAATTCATGTTCTAGTCAGAGAATCGTTAAGCAGTTTTGCTGAAACCTTGGACCTACCTGAGGCATCCCAGCTACGTCCCAAATGCCGAGAGCATACCTAAAAGGCAGCAACCACTCTGCACCGATTTCACCTCAAACAAAGTACAGGCAACAAATATCAGCTTCTTCAGGTCTAGTTTTAGTACGTATAATATAGCATGCAGGTGAGGGGTTGTTTTTACCCGGCATGGCCAAAAACACGACTTGTCGATATTAATCAAAGAAGATATCTATACTACAGAATTTTTTCAATGCCCGCTCCTTTCGAAGGTGCCATTACCCATTACCTGCATTGCATTAAGTGGAAACAATAAAAATACGGAATGGATATGTTTACAGACAAATACAGAATGGAACAGAAATACAAGAATAAAAGATCATACAAGTGAATAAATAACAAACCAATGAGGAAATTAAAAAAAGTAATAATACACGTGAAACTCAAAAATCAATCCCAAGAAGAAACAAATAACTGCTGGTAAGCCAATAAAAACCTTAATCCTTGAGATCAAATTCAACAAGGAAATGGGTCATTCAACATGTCCCCTCTTATCCCAAGATTCTTGAGATAAAATATTATAATTATCCATATTAGAATAGTTGATTTGTAGGGTTGTGTCGCAGAATTATAAGAACCTAATAGTATAACTCTAGGAACATTATAGCATAATTATAAATATTTTCTCTTTTATATATTTATGATCTTTTCATTTAATTACAATACAAGACAAAATTCCTTTCTTTACAAGGTACCAAGAGTGGTAATGATCCTCTGCTCAATCATTCCTCCACATTAATTTTCATATTCTTGTTTCCATGACAAACAATGGAAATAAACCAGATTCCAAGAATTCTTATTCTCTCCATCATTCTAACAAATCTGGAATGGTTCTTGTTTCCAAATCTCTATAGACGGAGATAACTATTCGACTTTGCATAGTCATGGTCATCTCTTTTGTTGTTGCATTTTTTCCGTACTGTATATTCTTCTGGTTTGGCCTGGCAAGAGGTGTCTTGAGAGTTCCATTAAAAAAATCCAATTTGGAACTCTCTAGGCAAAATCCAAATTGGGTTTTGTTAATAGAACTCTCAAGGCACCTCTTGCTGAGCCAAACCAAAAGAATATATAATATAGAAAATGCAACAACATGGTGTTATCTTGTATATTTATTTCTTTGACACGTAATATTGTAGATAGTGTTATTTTCTGACACTGCTCACTAAGTTTGAATTGTTCTTCAAAATCGCTTTTCTCAAAGACAAGCACCACAGATTTTTCAGATTGAGCGAGATATTGCTTGCTTGGCTCAAGATAAAGTATTACACAAGATAAATTTTGGGATGAGTTATGATCATATGGTAATGCGATCTGCACTTACGGAGCAGATAATAAAAGGCGCAAACTAATAGAGTTTCTTATGGGGTTGAATGATTCTTATAGTGTTATTTGTGGCCAACTCCTTTTAATGAATCCATTGCTTGATGTTCCACAAGCTTATTCTTCCCTCATTCAAGAAGAAAAACAACATCAGGGCACAACACGTGAAACAATAGAAGCTTCAACCATGGTTGTTCATAAAAATGAACCAGCAGCCTTGTCCGACACAAACAAGGTCTTCTCGTCCTAATTCATCTAATAGAAAGTTTTGAGTAAGTTTTTCTTTTTCCCTTAAATCTTTGATTCTTCTTTTCTTGTTGCATGCATGGATGGGTCTTTGTGATTGCATGTAATATACGAGTCAAAAGGATGAATATTTGATAGTCTGGTAAGTAATGATATGTTTGGTTTGTAAATTAGGTCTCCTAGGAGCAAGTTAGGGCTTCCCTAGTTTTTCTGAGTCTTTGGAACAAATCCTTGAAGAGCACAAGAGTTAAGATAAGAGAAGTCGACTCGATTCACTGTTTTGGAAAGATTTGATACTGTGAGAATAGAACTTTGATGAGACCAAATCTTAGGATAGACACTTGTGGAGGATTTATTTTCAATAATGAGGATCCTGATGACAAAGAGCATTATTGGCAGGGATTTTTTACGTTAATACTATATTGTATAGAGGTGTATGTGATTAAGGATTGTGTTGGGTTATGTATGCCCCTGAAGTTGTGAAATGCAGTAGTTTGAATAAAATTCTTTTAACATTGATTTTGACTAAATACTTAAGTTAGTACTTGAGTATTATGTTGTTTAATTGGTTGTGTTCTTTGCAATGTTATCAAATTCATGAGTAAATTTGCAAACTCCCTCGATCCCACGGATATCAAAGAGGCTACAAGGTAAAGCGGATCCGGATCAAAGGAGGTGTAGATCACTATGAGATAGCGATGTTCCTCACTAAATCGAGGAATATTGTGTCGTATTGATCCTCCTCGTCTTGAGAAGCTAGGGTTTGATGATGGAACACGCCAACTTAAGGGGTCACATGACGGTGCATGCACCTCTTGATGTTGATGTTGTCGTCGATGCTATCGAACAACCATCGGAGCACTGACAAAGCTCCTATTGCCACTAGCTTCATTGTTGTCGACATCACAACACTCAAGTATCGTTGCCAGTGCGGCCTTCACACTTGCTGACACTCGCTCTCTGTTCCAATCACTTTACTGTCCTACTCTCTCTTTGGTTTTGCAATTATGCTCACTCCATTTTTCCTTCAAATTCTATAGAGAACATAGGACCTATCTTGAGTTGTGAATAGGATCTTACTATTTAAGACTCATTATGAGCTATTTTTATCATCTATATTATTTTTAATGCATGCATGGGTTTATGAATATAATTTTTCAAATGCTCATAACTCTTACAAGTCGAATTACGACTTTTTATCCCTTTTGTGATCCTCGAGTTTGACAACACTAGTTCTTTGAATATAATTGAAACAAAACAAGTGTAGTTTGCATAATATATGGAGGAGAAATGGTTTTAGAATGAAAAACACTTGTTTTAGTTTAATTAGAATCAAAGACTTTGTTTTGTGAAGTTTGTTCACCTCGCTCAAGAGACCGTATGTTGCTAAAGCAAGGAACTTTATCGCTCAAGCTATGGATGGTAGTTCGAGCTAGAGAGAGAGCCTACAAAAATTCTCTTCTCTATAAACACCGTAGCAATTCTCTCACTTATGAGATTCTAGTCACTCAAACATTCTGATGATGCTCAAGTGACAATATTGTGACACTCAAATGACAATTGGACATTTGTGCGAGTAAGAGGCCGAAACAATTATCTTTTGTGAAGGGATGACATTTAAGCAACCATCCCTGTATAAGAGATATTTCCTTTTTTCTTGATTTCTTGGTATTATGTGTATGGGATTGCTTTAGATTGTTACATGTGGCATTTGGTGGCAATGATTTAGGAAGAGTGAGAATTAAATGTTGTCTAAATGAAATATTATGAATCATGAAAATTGAGTATATGTCAAGATAAATTGTGATGTTTGATATTAGCTGTGGTATTTATGAAGTATGATCTATGAGAAGGAGAACTTTTAAGGAATCATAGGTGGGTAATTTTTGGCTATTACCATGCAGGCAAAACTATGTTTAGTAATATAGTGTAAGCATTTAGGCATAGTGAGATTTCAAACTCTACTCATAACCCTAATCACGAAATGAAGGTATCAAGTAGTAAGGAGCCCATGAATGTTTCTACTAACTATGTGCGTTTAAGAGAAGACTCATATCTCATGGGGATTTTCAGAAACTACTTTGTTGGTAATCTAGGTTGTCAATAGGTATCGTAGTGAGAAGACACCCAATAGCCAAACATGCCAGTAGATCAAACAAGTGTTAGCCTCTGCTGCTAATACTAAATGCAGTCTTCTAGAAGTCGTTAGTAATTGTACTTGGTATGAGGGCATGTAGTGCTACATGTCTAAGAGAGCATACCAAAACTGGTTAGAAGACAGAGTAGAAGAAGTTCACTGCTAAGCTGCACAATCTGTCGAGTAACCACTACAGATTTTCATACCTATAGCTTTGCACCATATCCTCTTAAATTCAGCGCATAAAATATAATCATCAAAATTACACAATCTCCTAGGTTTACTGCTTCCCACTTCCTTGAAACCATTAAGAAAGAAAGAAATTCCTAGATTTGATTTTAGCAGTAGCAGGTATAACTTACTGCAAAAAACAATTTTCTTTGGGAACTCAAGCCATAACATGAAAAGTTATTGTTGATAGCCTTGTAACTAATTGAGGTTTCATCCACTGAGATCTCAAGACAATCTTTAAAATATATCTCCACCCCTTTAAATTTGGATGAATCTATATTAATATAGCACATGTTAAGAAAGAGAGAGTAGTAGGAGAACATACTTGACTGACCTTAGTTCAAAGTTTCGTTCTTATTTATGCAGAATATGCCTAGAGTATCAAACAGCTTGGAAGAGCTTCGAATAATCCTTCTTGAGGTCGTTGACTATTGTATATATTTCATATTATATGACCAGTCATTTAAGCTGTGATTGACAATTATACCTCACGTTCTATAGCTCATTTTGTCGTAAAGCATTTTATTGGATGGCCTTCACTGAAAATTTCTCAATTTCTCTCTGAAGGTATTGAAGATAAGGGAACACCAAGTCTGCATGAAGTCCATAATAACGTGAGAAGATATCATCTATTCGATTTATGCTTTCCACAGCAGTAGAATCACCCAAGGAAAGTTGGATGGAAGAAAGCTTCACAAGTTCGTAAGCAATAACAATATCATCAGTATCATATAGCTTTTCCAGAATCTGCAACACAAAAAGGAACGAAATATTTTAGACCTATTACTTAGAAAGACATAAATTTGATAACAAGAACATATTGGAAATGCATTCATTAACAAGTAGTGGAAGTTATATTTCAACTTATGGAAGAACTGGATCTCGTTGCAAAAGGAAATGGCATTCCAATGCCCTTGAAAAGTGAGAAGTAACCAATATGCATTATCTGTAAGTCCTGTGAAGTGTTGAGGCACTCAAGTCAGAGAGAAGTGAGCTAGTGTGGGTAGTCACTTGTAGTAGTCAGAATGTCCCTTGTGAGCGTGTTTTACCATTCCTTTATAAATCTTAAATGGGATTCCTGAGTTTGTAGGGAGATACACTTCTAGGTGAGTGCTATGTTTCCACAAAACTTGTAATCTTTATTGATCTAAGTGAACAATTTGTTTATGTGTTTCCGTGGATCTAGGAAAAAGGTGTCATCACAAGTTCTATCTTCTGCTATTTTATTTGTGGTGTTATGTGTGATATAGACTTGGCTATTATGAGGTGCCTAAAGCTTCATCGAGTAGGATGAAGTGTTTGGTAGAGTAGTTAAGTATTTGGTTCTTCTTTCTTAACAACTACTCCATCCCCTTTATACTAGTAAGCTTATTAATAAAAAGTTTTACCTGGATAGAAGCTTTGCAATGATCAACAGATAATTGTAATTCTCCCACTAAACAAAAAGCCTGAGCAATGCTGTCTTCTGCCTGCATGCATCATATCATGTTGAAGGATATAAAAGTTAAACCATCATATTAAAAACGTGAGACATTATTTGTCTACCAGTCCATGACATTCAATAGTTGTTACCCCACACACACACACACACACTTGGAGTCTAAGCAATCCGGTCACTGGGAGCGTGTTTGGATTAGCTTATTTTGTTTAAAAAGATTATGTATTTACACAAGTTCTCAAATACATATTATATATATCATACAAAATTAATGCTTTCACACCCCTAATGGGGTGTATACATCCTTGGGGGAAGAGAAAGGCAGAAAGAAAAGAGAAAGATATGTGAGGGAAAGGAATAAAGAGATAGAGCTGATGGGAGTAAAACTGACATTTGAAAAATCAGAGTTGTATATTAAAATGGAGTAATTAAATGCAATATCAATATGGTTTTAAGACTTTTATAGGCTTGACCTTATCTATCTCATGATTACTTAAATTTCGCATTGGTTAAATTCAATCCTTATGAAGTAATTGAACGGTGTGGGTATTCCAAGACTACCCAACACACAAATACCTATTAGCATGAACAAATAAAACTATAACTAGCAAGGAGGAGTTTTTAAGTGCAGGAAGCTCAAACTCACCTCTGCAATAAGCTTGTTGTAAGCATGCAAATTTAATCTTAGCGATTGAAGAGATATCAAAGCATCAGGAATAGTAATACTTGAAATTTCTTTTGACAGTATTGCATCCTGCAACCTGTCATTTCCGTATTTCAGGATGTAAAATACTCAAAAATAAGCAGCCTCTACTATTTACAATGAGATCATTCAGGATTTAAAATAGGGGGATTTATCAAGATAGCCTCAAATTGGGAACTATCCAAGTTATATTCAGAGTAAAAGGAAAGATGTAGTTCAGGACGGGGTTATTAGGAGCCAAATTGAACAGTGCAAACCTTTTTATACATATTAAAGCTTCACTGACTGCAGCATGTGAAGACTCCAAATCACAGTAAGAACCACATTTCAAACAGTATCCAGGTTGACCATGAATATAAGCCCCGTTTTGTTTGAAGACATTAGGACATACTTCACAAATGTCATCATTCTTGTCAACCTGAAAGAGTGGAGGATTTTTGTAGTGAAAAAAAATTGCATACTTGAAAGGGTGAAAACGTGCATCATAATGTCATCTATCCAAGTTTCCTGACCCTCAGCAACTTACGTAATAGAAGGAAAATACTTAGTTGCTCAATAATAATGATTTGTTATTTGTTATAAAAAATGGTATCTGACAGAATCACCAATCCATGTTATTTTCTAGTAACAGCTCCATAAATATGGATGAATCAGAAGACTCATATGAGTCATATCATACCAAAATTTAACTGCATATCTGAATTTAACTCATGGTCAGGTAGGCATTTTCAGAACACTGGATAGAATGAATAGAAGGTGGAGGAATGCTGCTTCATATTCGGATACAAGCAAGAATTGTTGTCATGCATGAATAATTTGCTTATGTTGTAGCACACGATTTGTTTATGTATTTGCATAGATTTCTAGCCTTATTTCCACATTCCCTCCATATAATTAGGATTTGCATTCCTCGTTCCCTTTATTTAAAGCCTAAAAATACTAGGATAGCATTAATTATTAGGTCTATATATGTTGCATTTAGCTTGTACAGATCATCACAAATAGTATTCACTTTTTTCCATATAATGCAATGCATCTCAACCACAAGAATGGCTGCCATATTGTTTTGTTATGGCAATTTCTAGAAAATCGAGACACAACCTGAGGTAAAGCACACAATTTAAACTTAACCTAGATTTATGATGCAAAGAACAATAGTATTCAGTAGCAATAAGTGTCCTATAAATGGCTTACCTGGTCAGTAATAGTAAAGTGCTTGATTTTCTGCTGTTCACAGTCAAGTACTCTGCTTTCTAACACTGCACCAGAACAATTTGGATTGACACAATGGAAGGCATTGAGGACTATGTCAGATAAATTAACTTCTGAACAACCAATACACCGACAGTGAAACGCATATTCATCTTTGAGAAAGTTAAGGCGATCTTTACAATCCCACAACCCAACCTGCAAAACAGAACTGTATATTGAACATTTGAACAAAAGCATTTCCACAACAGACATGACATTTGAAAGTCTGGGTAAATCACTGTGTTTTGTTGTTTTCCTTTTGTAGAGGTGAAGGAGGACTTGGACCCACACGTTAAACAAATACAATTCCAGACCCAGCAACCAGGGAGGTATGTTGAGGCCTAACTGTTGAACGTATGGGATTGTTGGAATAAAAATATCCTAAAATCTCCATAGTAATTAGGAAAAATATCCCTGGAATCTACATATTCATTTCGGTAGATTTTATTTCCTTTTCTAAGAGAACGTGATTGTAACAAATAGAGGAGTTGAGAATGTACTTATCACGATTGCAATTAGTAAGATATTAATTTTCTCCCTCTCATTATTTAAGTCTAACAAAACTGTACTAAAATCACCTAAAACTGGTTAGCCCCCATGCTTGGTGTAATACTACTCAAGTGAGTCTAGAGAGGGGTATAAGTTCATTTAACAGGTGCATAATTCCTTTTATCCTTCACTTCAAGTGGAGGACCACTTCGTTCTTTCTCCACTATGAGATGATCTGTGATTACAAGTATCTTCTACCTGCGGGCTTCTGCTTGTACTAGCAGTTATAATACTAATTATTGACCAAATTCTTAATCTATTAGTACAAAATAGTTTATTAGTATGACAAAACATACCTCTATTATTTTTAATTATCAAATAGATATTTCTTTATTGTAACACATGATGATACAAACCAAATATTATATTATTCCAAGCCTCAATTTTGCTTATATAAGCAAAAGTTTCGCCCCAAATTCATAGGAAAATTCATGATCCTCGTTTTTTTCTCTCACTTTTGGAATTGGTTTCTTAACTAGGCAACAGAGCCTCTTAAATTAAGTTGTCAATAGCTCGATGCATGCAACCTTATTCTAATTAAATTAATATTTCAGTACAAAGTTTGGTGGGCCCTTGTCCTCTCCAGCTCAAGCACAAAGGGAATTTGTGTGAGGAGGAGTGTTAAAGATGAAAATAAAACTACTCTGTAACAGCTTAAGCTTTAAGGATGTTTGATCACAGAAAATCTTTATAAGGAAAAAGAATATAGACATACTTCAAAAGTTTCAAACAAAACTAACTAGCAATGTTCAATACAGCTTTAAATTTCCAATACCTGTGGACCATAAGACAGTTCTAGCTGACAACCAGCTGCTACACCATGTGTGGTTCGTAGGTAAAGAGTGCGTGAAAGAAAATATGCATGAATATTCGGTTGGCAAGAATGGTTAAATAAACTGGCAGCTTTATAGATAGCTTTACCCACTCTGACCTACGAGAAATAACATAATATGACTTAGAATACCAAGGATATAATAGACACTAAGAAAAGATTACCATCACCAGCAATGTCACAATTATAATCGTTTGACTTACAAAATATTCACAAGTAAATACAGCCAAAGCAAAAAAGTGTATTAAACAAGAAAATAATACAACAAAAGTCAAGAGTTTAGTTTCTATGTATTTTAAGTGTATGTATGATATATGATATGATAATCTCAAGCACATCTTTTAGGGCTCTTTCGGTGGATATGATATGATA
>Ga0099824_1003151_pt1 | contig 24107 bp, 15 predicted proteins | sample SiratrowhiteBW_FD_76837 | JGI IMG/M metagenome (GOLD analysis project Ga0099824, IMG submission 76837) | Root nodule microbial communities of legume samples collected from California, USA - Siratro white BW | ecosystem: Host-associated > Plants > Roots > Nodule | place: USA: California...
GGGCTATTGCCTTTGATTTCAGAGGCTATGGACTCTCTCAGCAACCAGCTGAGCCAGAAAAGGAAACCATGTTTGATTTGGTTCATGAAATTGTGGGTCTTTTGGATGCTTTAAACATCACCACGGTAAGGTGCCACAGTGCACATGTTTTATGAATATATCAGTTTCGTGTGTGAAATAAACCATTGTGTAATGTATGGCTAGAATTTCTATATCCAATAGTTGTGAACTTTGGTTTAGATGTTCAACAAGCAGCCCAAAATAGACAAGGAAGTACAAAGAAACTAGGAGATGGTTTGCTTGTTCTGATAACTTGGCTTGTTGAAAAAACGCATTAACTTGGTCTAAGGCGAATGACTAAGGATAGGAAATCTCTTATTTAGAATCAAACTAATCTCCTTTTGACCATATTGGTTTATTTGGAGTGAAACGGCACCTCCTTCCTTTTATGACTTCATGTCGCTGAGATGAATGATTAACTAATTGCATGCTCTGTTACAATTGTTTCTATCAGGCTTTCCTTGTTGGGAAGGATTTTGGGGCAATCCCTGCATATCTTACAGCAGCTGTACACCCAGAAAGAGTGGGTGCTGTAATAACTTTAGGCGTTCCTTTCTTGCTTCCTGGTCCCTCTGCTATCCAAAACCACCTTCTTCCCAAGGGCTTCTACATTACTAGGTGGCAGGTACGAATTCCATCTGGATCATAATTTTTATATTTCTTCCAATTTTGAACATTAGTTAGCAGTTACTGACTAATTTCGATTTACAGGAGCCTGGGAGGGCTGAAGCGGATTTTGGCCGCTTTCCTGTGAAATCAGTGATAAGGAACATCTACACTCTCTTCTCTAGAAGTGAGGTTCCAATAGCAGCTGATGATCAAGAAATCATGGACTTGTTCAACCCATCTACTCCTCTACCACCATGGTTCTCTGAGGAAGACCTTGCAACCTATGCATCTTTATATGAAAAATCTGGATTCAGATATGCATTGCAGGTTCCTTATAGGTAAACAGAACAGATTCCCATTTTCCTTCTTTCAAAACTGAAAAGGTGGAATTCATTATAAAGTGAAACTGAAATGCTACTCCAGATATCTTTCTCAACTAAAATTGTTTCTTTCATTTTCCTAGTTACTTAAAAACATAAAATGGTATTTATAAATAACAGATTTCAATAACATTGCATTTGGACAATTTTATGCAGGAGTCTCAATGTGGAAACTGGCTTAAGTGATGTGAAGGTTACAATTCCGGCACTTCTCATCATGGGTGAGAAAGATTATGTTTTCAAGTTTCCAGGCATGGAGGACTACATCCGAAGTGGGGCAGTGAAAAATTATGTGCCTGACTTGGAAATCACATATATTCCAGAAGGAAGCCATTTTGTGCATGAACAAATTCCAGACAAGGTGAACCAGCTCATCATTGAGTTCATTGACAAACAAAGTATCTGATTCTGTTCTACGGCTAAAAGCATGTTTCCATTAAGATTTGTGTAATTTCTATCTGCTTAATCCAACGGACTCTGTAATATCTGGCTCTGATACCTCCAGTTCACGAAGAAGGGGGTGTGTGTTGTAATAAAGTCTGGAACTTCATATCAAATAAAATCTGCACTTTCTGATGATTGATGTTATAAAGAGATAATAAAGAACTTTGAGTCATTTATCAGTTTTAAGCCCAGCCTGAACTTGTTAACCTCTGGAAACCCTTGAGTGTGCTTGCAAAACCTTATCAGTACCACCAAAGACTGAATATGAAAAAGAATTCAAAAATAGTGGAAAACAACACATATCTGATAGTACGATAGTACCATATAACACTCATCTGAAATAGTCAAATTCTGCTATGTAATAATCAACAAAATTAGACATCTAAATGCCACATTCTATTACCTTCTTTCTAACACACTATATACATCATTAACTAAAATTTATCAGAGATTGTAAAATCATGAATTGAGACTCGTTGCTATACAATTTTTTTTTTTCTAAATTTCAATGAAAAATAAAAAACCAGTCAAAGAAATATGTTTTCAGCGCCAAAAGAACATCCATTTCTTAACCACACAGAAAAATCATGTTATTTCACCACATTATAGCCTAATGACTCTTATTATTCAGATTACAGTGTTGCTTGATTAATTGATACACAACCCCTTCATCGTTCTACAAAAGCTTATCTAGAAGACTACGCAAAGGCAGATCAACAATGGGAGGAACTTAAGATCCTTAAAATTAAAGCAGAACCAAAGTAAATAGTGAATCATATAAAAAATCAGTTACAAACTACAAAAGAAAACCTAAAAAGGGAGCAAATAGTTCAATGTTCAAACTAACACAAGAATTCCACATCATGCTTTGATCACAGAAAGACCACAAATGAGAACAATTGCATAGACAGCACAATCCATGAACACAGCATCCAACACATTCTGCGCCAGCAAACACAACTCGAACATCATGGCAAGTTGCGAATATTCATCTCCACCATCACCAGAAGAACCACTTCTCCGCGTTCTTCCAGAACCCCTCCGTACCCCGAAAAAGAGTCTCGCAATCACAACCGTTACATTGGTCACAAGAACAACGTAGAGTGGCCTAAAGCTGATCACAGTATTGAAAAAATTTGTGCCCAGAAAAGATAAAAGCACCAGAAGAGCCGCCAGAATGGAACAGCAGAGACGGGTACCCCTCGAGGAATTGATGGCAGAAGTTATATCACTCGGGGTGACGGAACGTTTCGGTTCTTCGGCGGACGCTGGTGGCGGCGGCGGTGGTGGTCGTGATTGGACTTGTTGAGGTTGGATTTCAGAAGTTGGTTCAGTTAAAATGTCTCTTTGAGTTTGGTTTTCGGGGGGTGTTTGGATTGCGGTGTTGGGAGCGTGGTGGTCGCTGTAGGGTTGGGGATTGTGCGAAATGGAATCGGAGTTGGGAACTGAAAGGAAAGAAGAGAGATTAGAATTGGAGTTTGAGAGAAGAGAATTGAAATTGAAGGAGAAAAGCGAAGGTACGTACCAGAAGAGGAAAGGGTGGTGTTTGGATGGAGGGATTGGGGAGGTGAAGCGTCGGAATCGGGAAGCGTGGGAGGGAGTGTTTGGATCCGACCCGTAATGAAGGCGAGACGGTCGGATCCTTGGTCGCGGATTCTTCTTCGTCGCCGAGCGTCTCTGCTCTTCGCTTCTTCTGCCATTATTCTTTACTTCTCAAAATTTTCTTCCTTTCCTCCCACTCTCTCTCACGTTTCTCTTCTTTGACTGCCAGTCTAACAAATACATGCACTGATCAAAAATAAATAATTTTAAAAAGTCAAATTAAGTCATGTTAGTGGTATAATTTTTAATAAGAATTTAAAAAATTATAATCATTTTTAGAAAAGAATTTTCAATTACAACTTCATAATTTTTTTTTCGAAAAAAATAACACTTTTGAAAACTTAAAATTTTATTGGAAAATAGAAAATTCTACCTATGTGGTGCTTTTGTCTCATGTCACAGTTGGATTATGTCCAAGCATTATAGCATAGATTCCAGAAAATCCACTAGAAAAGGATTCAGCTTTGAGGATCTTTGTTACCATCCCAAGGATTGCTAAATTAAAGCCATGCAATTTTTTTCCTTTCTTATAGTAAGTTTATCCCATCACATCCATTTAAAAATCCTCTGAATCTCATCAGACATAGTAGCACTACTTTAACCATGTATAAAAACTAATAAATTTAATATCTTTGGGTGAGTTCTTTTGGCTCATCCATACTTTTATTTCTGTTCTATATTTATTTGTATTTTAGCACAGTACTTCAGTTTTGACTATTTGGCTCTTTTTATCATTATTTTTTTATTTCATTTGATTGTAGACTCTTAATTTTCAGTCGTTCCGTTTATATTTTCTCAATCAATGTCATTAGGAGTATTGTAATCTAAAACTACTCAATGGAAAATATTATGTATTAAACTCTAAAAAAGGTTGACAGTACTTCATAAACAAGAACTGAGTAATTTTTGACCTGTCTTAGCTTCACATTCTAATTGTAAATGTTGAAACCTATGGTTGAGACATCATAGTTGTTTCTTAAGAACCTAAGGTCATTTATTTCACAGGATAATGAGACTCCAAACTTATACATGTAATTATTTTGTAAAGATGTCCCTCATACACGGCATCCAAAAAGTAAAAAAATAAAGAGGACATTGACACTACGGCATAAGCATAGTTCCCAAATAACTCAAACTTCATAAAAAATGTACACAACCCCTCGAAACTTTCAAACTGTGTAGATTCTCAGAGTTCATACGCTGGAAATTTAGACAGGGAAGGATCGATCATATCCAAGAAAAGATAAGCCATGCCTCCTAGCCCTTCAAACAATGAATATGGTCTATCACCTCCATGCATCTCACCTTCAGATATCAGCTTATGAGCTCTGTCAAGCAAAAAGCAAGCAAAAGCCTTGGCTCTGTATAGATGTTTCACATCCCCTGTAAGTTGGTACAGGGACAGAAACACATATGCATTCCCACTTATACCATGGCATATCCCAACTTTCCTAAGCAGACCACGATTCCAAACCACCTCTCCTGCTTCCACAGCTGCATCCAAGAATTCCTTATCCCCAAAAACCTGTGGATTTATTTTTCAAAAAGAAAAAATGAAACCAAGTGGTCCATGATAACAAGAACATTTAACAAACAAAATTCAGTTTGTGAAAAATGTGAAAAATATATGTACATCTGTTTTATGATACACAAAAGTCATGCATTCTACCTGAGACAATGCTCAACATGAAAAATAGAAGGCATTGATGAAGATGGCGTAGACATTACTCTAAAAAGCCTCTACAATGCTGCCACTTACAGAAGCAAGAGGCAGAACTGATCAAGAAAAAGCATTTAATCAAAGCATCAAAAGTATCTCTCTGAAGGATTAAAATCACTTAATGTAAAGGAAACACAAAATGGAGATTTTAATCCCAGAAACCATAAACAAATATATAACTTTTGCAACTCCCTAAACGATCATAAAGTTCTCATTTGAGAAAACATATGTTAACAAGTGAGTTAAAGTTATCTATCTATAACCTTAGCTGCTTTGACAAGTGTAAGGGCTATCCCTGGAGCTCCATGACACCAATGCACAAGAACGTCGCTCTTCCTATCATCTTCACTAGCGGGATAGTTTCCACTGGGAAAGCGATTGCTCATCATGTATTTGAGAGTTCCCTTAACGTCCTCAAGCTCATCTGGCTTCAACTCCATATCCATCAGCACGTGCATAATCCCAGCCAATCCATGCGCAGCACCCCAATACTTCTCCCCATACCATTCAAACATCAATGGGCATCTCCCCTTCCTACCCAACCTCCTTCCACTTTTAATGACTTCATCAACAACCATAGCCTGAAAATATTTTGAAAAACATAACAACCCCATTTTAATTATTGAGTCCTCTCCCCAATTCAGCTCCCAACAGAGTAAAACATGAGAAGAATAGTTGGGACCAAACCCACCGTACAACTGGAAGGAACTGTCCCCTGACCAAGGTGCTTGTTTAGGAACAAACAGGCCCATAGAAAACCAACTCTCCCATATAACAACTCGTCAGGAAGATCTTTTGACAGCTTAATCTGCACCCCGAAAAGGTTGTTAATTCTTATTACTGCATTCATCACATTTATTTGATCTATAACAATTAATAGATCACTACAATAATAACTTCAAAACAAATAAATTAAATAAGTGTAACAGAACCATTTTCGCTGGCAGAGTTCTAGTCTCAAGCCTGATAGAAGCATTATGGACGATAATCGTGCTCAAGCCTAATAGAACCATTAGATGTAGAACTGATTTTGAGTTGAAACAACTGTCAACCACTTTCATATTAATTTCATTCAAAATCAGTTGAAGCAATTGTGGATCACTTGCACGTTGGATAGAAATATTTACAGCAAATTTTAAGTTGCTTTTAGAAGAAAAAACAAAACAAAATCCTAAGGTAAACCACTTCACTTCAAAATCAATTTTAAGCTAAATCAATTTCATTCGTAATCAAACTTTACAAACGCTAATTCAAACACATACTTCAACAGTAATGAAAAGATCACCTTTTCGAACTGAGCCAAGTAGTACCTCAAGGATTCATCATCCCCGGCGAGTTTTGCAGCCACGGCCCCGAGAGAGCACACGCCAGCACGCCCACAAATAAAGGTCACGTCCCTGTCATGCATTCATTCAAAGCGCGAACCATTACACTTAAACATGAAAGTAAAATCGAAACAGAGAGAACCTGGAACGAACGGAAGCGGCATCGCAAGCCTTCACAATCTGAGAGCAAAGAGAAAGATCGTTCCCGTTGCGTGTCACTTCGTAGGACTTCAATAGCAGAAAAGCGGTGCCCAGAACGCCGCAGTAGAGAGCAAAGTCACCACCTTTGCGCCCGTACACCCCCCACGTTTCTATCACTATCTGACACCAAACCAAACACGTGTCAGAGCGGAAAAGAGTGCTTCAAAAACGAGAAGGAATTGAGGGTAGGATTTGTTGGGTACGGTTTCCTTGAGGTCTAGAGCGGCGCGTTTGAGACGCTCCGACAGTGGCGCGTGGGGCATGGCCAGGAGCTTCGGGAGTGAGTCCCCCACTGTGAGGGCTTCTTCTTGTTCCTGCGGAGTAGATGGCGTCGCTTCGGGTACGAATTCGGGCATCGTGTTCTGGAAGAACCGAACCGCCATAGCTTCAGGTCTGAGAAGATTCTAGAAAGCTCCAAATAAAAAGAGAATGAACGGAAGCAAGTGAAGAGAAGAACGGTGCTGATGCTTATTTTTAGAAAGCGACACCGTTTCGGTGTTCCTGTAGTCTGAAGTGTCGAGCTATTACGCTTACACCTGGTCTCTAACCATGCGTGGCACGCATTGAATATTTATTGGATAAAAAATTAAATTCTGATTATTCTTTCGCAACGAAGAACTTTTTATTCTTAAGATGGATTAATTTGTCAAAGATGGATTAATCACAAGATTGAAAAGAAAATGAGTTCTTCATTTGAATTCTTACACAGGACATTGCTTTTCAAGTAATTACATGTTCCCTCAATGAGTGAACTTTTTTTCCTTTTTATCATTTTCACCACAGGCTTGAACAAGTGTTTGATCATGAATCATGAGAAAATGTATATATACAATTGAGCTTGTGCTCTTTGAGAGGTGATCTCACTAATCATGGTTTACAATTACAGCTTATAAAGTCAAAGATTGAAGCCTCCCCAAAACTTATGCTATCTGGAGTTGTGAATCTACTCATCCTGAAACTGTTTTCCTTCAAATGTCTGTCCTGAAATCCACTTTGCGGGTGCTACATTGTAGAATGTGAGTGTTTTTCCACTACTGATTGTTACCTCAAAGGACAAAGGCTGGTTTTGAAAGTTGACATTGCAATGCCAGTTTTGTCCCCAGTTCCTTGCCATTGGTATCCATCCTGTTCTAGACCCCTTCACTTTCACAGCAATCACTTCTCCATCAAGACCAACATTGGAAATCAGCACTTGATAGAAGTGAGAACCCCCACTCATTGTGAATCTCACGCCACCACCTCTTTCACACTTTACTCTGCAACAAACTTAAATATTAACATAGGGTCAAATGTGTTTTAAGTCTCTTCACTTTTAACCAAATATTTTGGTCTTGTATGTTATAAATCTCGTTCTTTTAAGAGTTAACAAAAGAGTTAGGGTGAGGGATGAAAATCTCAAAATATCATGTTTTTAAGTTCAAGACCAATTTTGACTGAAAATAGAGCTCCTAAAACAGATTCTACCCTAAATGTAACCAATCTTTGTCATTGAAACTTGTATTTTGGTTACCTTCTATACTGAACCGGCACTATATCAGCTTTATTCTTGGCGATTTCAGCAAATGCAGTCTTTGACATCTCAAAATGTTCTCTTGGAAAATTGCACCAGCCACCATAATCAACTGAAAGCCCATAATTTGGAGCACAGAAATCTGTAACTGTAACAACTACAGAAGGGCTTCCCATCACACACCACAAGATGTGATCTACACATCTGATCTCATAGCATGCCCCACATGTGCTCCCTCTGTTGAACAACATGGTGCTTAAGCCAGCACTGTGTTTGCCATAACTTGCCTTGTGGAGATCTCCATAACCACAAGCTCCTTCTGCAACACATAGTACAACCACATTGTCAAAAACATGATGTGGTTTTCATCCTGAGACTACGTAAGAAGAACCAAGGAGAAAGAGAAGTAGTACCGGTGACAAGAGACCCCTCTGAGTCTTTGGCATAAGTTGCAGTGGCTTTCTTCCACTCTTGGTCTTTGTAAGCAATAATCCTGCATGATTGTAGTAAAATCAAATAGAGAAGTGTAGACTGAAAAACACCCATCTGAGAAAATAGAGCTTAGAAACTGATTAATACTTTAAATTGAAAATCTTTTATGTGTATTATGTTTTTGTCGTATGTGGGGCTAAGAAAGGACTAAGCAAACAGGAAAAGGAGGTTCTTTTTTTCTAACGCAAATGATGATTATCTGATCTCGTTGCTAAAGATGGAGATATAGCTTGGGTAAAAGTTCAAAATGTATTTTTCTTAAAATTGAAAGGCACACTTTTAAATTTCAAAATATGAATGAAGGGTAATGAATTTAATATTTTTGAAATAAAAATAGTTTTGAACTCTTCTAACAAATCTAAACATAGACAACTAGATTTTTGGGTAGGTGACAAGAAGTTGAAAATATTTTTCTTTTCTATCCAGAAAAATAAATGATTTCTTTTTATTTTATGTACTGAAATTCGAAAGTAGTATTATACTTTTTAAAACTACATTTCAACTTTTATTTAAGGCTCTTTCACACGTAGTGTAACTTTTATACAACCAAACTTATGATATATGTTGAATTTAAAATCTGTGAAGTTAAGTTTGAATAAATTTTACAGTTGAAACCAACTGAAAGCAATAAAAAATTTGGGACTTCCCAACCGAAAATCAAACATAGCCCTAAGCATTGACAAATTTGAGCAAAGATCATTTGTTTCCAAACGATGGGGACATGAAATAAGCCGAGAAATATGGTAATTTGTTGCTCATTCCAAGGACCCTTTTTTCTTTTGTTTGCTTTCGTGCTTTTCTCTTGTCTATTCTTTTTAGGCAAGAAATGGAGTGTAGAGTCCAAAAGAGGGGTTTGGAGCCTGCAACATGGATGTAGTTCATTCATTCAGAAGGGTTTTAGGGTTTGTGTTGGTGGCAGACACAAAACACAAAAGTTCTTCTACTACTCTTCATTGTGGAACCTTGACTGCTAAAGGGTGCTTTGTTAATCATTTTGTTTCCGGGACATGCAGTGTTTTAAGGATTTGGTTAGTTGATTAGTGCTTTATTCTCTTTTTGTTTGTAACATCTTTTTATGATATGAAAGTATATAATATAATAATATGATGAATTGATGGTATAATTGTTCATTAATTATGAGAGGATAGATTTGTATAAAAGTTAAATCATCTGTAAATTTTTTAGCTTCTAGAAAAGAGATGTTAATCTGTAATCACTTTAATAGTGCATTTTGTTCGAAACTTGTTTATTTTTATCAATTTAAATAAAAAAGATTAAATGAATTGGCCTTTATTAAAAGAATGAATTAGCTTATATAGAATCGATTTTAAGAAACTGATTTTATTTTTCTTACGGTGAAATTTATTTATGATAAGGATATATTACCTGATATTTTATTAGTTTGGAAAAAGAATTAAATTAGTTTAGTTAATAAAGTATAATTACTTTTAAAATGTAAATAAGGTAGATTTGTAAGTTTGACACTAAAAATAATCATATGCAATTGCATAAGGTTTCATTCCATAAGGTATATTTTTTTTTCTCTTGCTATATTTCTTTGTTGTAAGATTTCAAATTTTAACTTTATCATCTCTGTTCAAAATAATGTGTGGAAGTAATGTTCAGAGGTTCTAGACAATATATTTGAAGGAATAAAAACAATATATTGGAAGAAAAAAATGTTCTCAATTGAATTCATTTAAAAAAAATATATATGAAATAGAATACATGATCTGACATATGCAATTGTTAGTAATGGAGTAAATCCAAACATCTCTGAATAATACAAAAGAAAAGAAACCAATTATTGTTTATCACAAATGCGTCAGAATATATAATACAAAAGAAAAATGGCTTATAATTCTTCTATGTATGCTGTGAATAACATATTTATAATGTATGTTGAAGTAGAAGTCATTAATGTACTGATATTTAATATATTAACTGATTATAATGTTGTTGAACCATTTTTTCTCTCTTCTTATTTTTACTTCTACTAGTTATATTTTGACACAATGAGATATAATAATATTTGTTAGAAAACAATTTCTATCTCCTCTTATTTTGTGTTCATTCTACCTTTATTTATTTTTAGTATTTCGCACAAGTTAAAATATTAGAAATTTTCAAATATATTATACTAAAAAAGTAATTATAAATTAGCTATAATAAATTAATAATAATTAGAATAAAAATTAATATTAATAATATTATATTTATTATAATAAAAAATTTATTATTAATAATATTTATAATAATATTATTATAATAAATTGAAATTATATAAAAAAAGACAACTTCAATAATATTATATCTATTAACTAAATTGAATATACAAATGGTGTATTTAGTACATAGAACTTATATAATTTCATTCGAACTATCATCAAATTAGAGCTTGTACTTTGATTTTGTAAAATCAATTTTAGCTAAAAGTAATTTTGAGTTGAAATATTTGTTTATAAACATTAATTTTATTAGTAAATAATTTTGTGAAAAGTTGCAAATTATCAAAGTCGCTTTGGCCGAGTGGTTAAGGCGTGTGCCTGCTAAGTACATGGGGTTTCCCCGCGAGAGTTCGAATCTCTCAGGCGACGGTAATTCATTTCTTTTAATTTTGGTTTACTTCATTTATTTACACATGCACATGATGACTTATTTGGAAAAAAACATGGTTGCCTATGTTTAATTGAATATATTTTTGTAACTACTTTTTATTGGATAATTTTTTACTTTATTTTTAATTAAACAATTTTATCTTTTAATAAATAAAAGTAAATTTTTTATTTATAAAATTGGTAGAAACATCCATATTTTTCCATACCTTTGTAACTTTCTACTTAAAATAATTAATAAATATATTTATTTTAATTTATAAATTATTTTTAAAAGTGTATATTTCTTTTAAATTGTATTATTTATATTTGATAGTTATTTTAACTCACAAAATCAGAAAGTCTTGTCAATCTAGTTGATAATAATAAACATTCAAATAGTTACTTTCATACAATGAAACCTCGTCACAAATTGAGACTTCCCACATGCTTTGTAGGAGTGTTGGGTTAGAAAAATATAACATTTTAAATATGATCAAATTAAACCCGACTTACTAATCCTTATATTAAAATGTTTGAGCTAGATTATAGATAGTTTCATTTATAACCCATCAACAATAAAAAATAATTCTTTATAAATTTTTTATTAATTTTTCATTATATTTATTTACTACTTTTAACTAAGTTTGACACTTTATTTCTCTTTTTATCTTTTTAGATCATAATATTGTTCAATAGTATTTCAATGTTTTAAATTTTTAGTTAATTAATTTATTTATTCAATTATATAAGTTAATTTTAATTTTAATTTATTATTTTTATAATATCATTTCCAATTAATATTTAGGAAAACAAGTGAGCATCCCGGTTCTACTCTACAAATAGATGGTCACAAAATTTTTTGGCTCTTATTTTTAAGTCAACAATAGTGACTCAATCTTGCTAGATCGAGTTGGCTAAATTTAACACCCTTCCTAATACTTGGCAATTGAAAATCACATAAAATCTTGCATTTTAACAGTTACTAAACCTTGACTCTATTATCTTGTCTCCTAAGATCTATTATCCCTAAAGAATACCAAACTTAAGGATTTAAATTTATAAATTGACCTTTGAAGTTAGGAAGCTATCACAAATTAAATGTGTTAACTTTAAGTCTCAATACTTTTAACTAGAACAAATAAAAAAAATACTAATATTATTTACTTTTTAATAAATGTCAATCAATAAAAGAGACTACTATGATAAATAGAATAAAAAAAAGTGTTAAAAGTAGTTAGTATCTTTTATGTAGTGACTATCGGAAAGATGACTAGGAGTTGTGAGAGAAATCATAACACCTTCAACCTAAGTCTCAAATGGTTAAAAAGTTTGACGTAGTAGGATTTGAAAGACATGGTAAAGGAAACACACGTCTTTCAATGATCTTCCCAATTGGAATGAGCTTTTCTTTTGGTCTAAATGGAACTTGATTAATGCAATGAGAGCTCACAAGGAAACTAGCCATGATGAGGACCCACAATGTAGAGTTTATCACGAGAAAATGACATGAAAGTTAAAACATTCAAGTGTCCACAACAATAAATATCCACTAAAAGACCAATGGGACCAGTACACACATTCAACCCCATAAGGAATTAAAATACTACACGCTCTCTCTCCAATTTGGAGATGGCCACATTACATACATTTACTACCCACTGTTTGAAAACAAAAAAAATAAGAAAGGAGAAGGACCATTGGATGCTCTTGTGCACTCCAAATGGCTACTTTTCTTACAAAAAAAAAAGGGTGAAGGGTTAAAAAGAAGAGAAACTAATGTATATATAGCAAACAAAAGGGAAAAAAAGAAGAGGTGGAAGCCCATGGAGACTACTTTGGAGTTATGGGACATCACCAACTTTTAAGTAGTTAAAATGTAGTCATTAATTTCTTCCCCCTTTGGGAAGAAGCCTTGGGTGTGGTAGTGCTTGTACTAGTTGCACCAAGAGCCTGTGTGACTAGGGGTAGAAATTTAGACGAGAGGTGTAAGTTGCCTTTGGAACCCAATTGCCTGGAATAACATCTCTTGCAGAGAGACTTCTACCACTGGAAGAGCTCAATTTCACTGAGAATGGTCCCCTTAAAGGTCCCCCAATAATACACCAATTTGCACCCCAGAGGTGATTCATCTGCAGCCATTCCGTAGACCCTGCCTGCCAATAGCAAAATACAACAACAATGTTACCAAATAAGAATTTGTTTACAAATAGAGAAAATCAACACTTAATTGTTTAATTTGTTTTGGTAATTTAGCTCCTAAATTCATACAATAGGGAGAAATGAGGAATATTACTGTTAACATTGGTCCCATATCACATGCTTTGAGTTCAGAAAATACAGAAAAAGCACCACCATTAGATGTTGCCAACGGGCACCATTATGCATATGAGGAATAAGGCAATGATAATATATTTAATAGGAGAGAAGATCTTCCACCAATTGCAAGCTTTGGCAAAAACCTATTCCTCCTAAAGTGCAAAAGATGGTAGTGTTGAGGCACGTGTGCTAAAGGAGACACGTCCCCAAAATTTGGAATTGTCAAACTCTGGACAAGGGAGACTGGACAGTAAAAAATGTGAATGAGCATAATGCTTTATTTCTCACCTTTGCACAGTTACTTTCGGTCCAATATGCAACACTTTTCAAGAAGCAGGGTTCCAAAGATGCAATCAATATATTACCCTCCCGTTGCACTTTATTATAGGTAAAAATAAACCAAGTGTGCATTCTAGGTATAAAAATATATATTAAGAATATATTTCACATTACCACATCAGAGGCCATTAGCTGTAACGGCATCTGATTCTCTGAGACAGAACTTTAAGATTCTTCTCTCGTGTATTATTTTTTACTCTTTCTTTCAACAACTCACCCACATATAAAAATATACATGAGGAACATAGATGGAGCAAAACAAAACATACTTATTATAATTTTGGGTATATAATATCAATAGGGAAAACTAAAGTTATGTATTAACGGAAATAAGTATTGAGAAGAGAGAAAAGATGCATACTTCTCGTATATGCATGGAGCCAATATCTCCCTCTGCGTCCTCAAACTCAACCAGAAGTGATAGCCAAAATGGTGTGGAGCCTTCGTTAACATGAAAAGCAATTTTTCTCCCGGGATATTTACACGGTGTTCTGCAAATAATACAAACCCCATTCATCAGAAATTGATATTTAAAATGAACATTTCCTTTAATGAATCCACAAAAACAAAAGGGTACATGTACATCAGTCAGATGCATGCAGATAATGTAGCATCCTGATATATACAAACAAGCAGGGAAGTGCAAACAGAGAGTAACCTTTGTTTCCTTTAAAGGGTAGCGGGGTTAATAATACTATAAGCTAGAAAAACAGTCAAAAAGTCAAATGTTCACACTAAACAAAAGAAGGGTAAAACGGTCCCAGTCATAGTCAAAGAGTCAATGGCACATAACAAGGTCCCCTGCCCCAAATAAAGTAATATAATCAACTGAACAATGCTCACACTTACAGTCTATTATATATAGCTGTAAATCACTAAAGTTTTTCACATGTTCTATAACATAATGCATGCATACCTTCGGTAAATGACAGGGATTTGACCACGGTCTCTGAGAGGACCGTTCTCGCCAGCAATGGCCATGCGACCAAAGGCAGCACCACTGAGATCGAAGTGTGTTTGGTCGGAGGGGCAACCGGGGCACTCGTCGGTGATTATGACTGTGACGGCTCTTCTTGAACATATGCTCTTGTCCAAACACCTCACTTTGTAGCAGGCACCACACCCTTCACCTTTTATGAACAGCAAGGGCCCCACTGCTCCCACTCTCGCTCGGAACGGCTTCACATCCACCATCGAACCGTACCCACATGCCCCACCTTCACACATCATTCACCCAATCAATCTCCACCAACACCAACACTACTCACTCATTATTAACCCAACACGACACCCACATAACCAAAATCTATAAGCTTTTTCACAAAACTTTTACTAAACTCTACAATTTATCTCTTAGATAAACTGAACCTAAAACTGCCATAGATTTGAGGTTAAAGTAAATGCTTTTACTATTTTCCAGTCAGAACAAAAATTTTTCTCTGTAAACAAGTAATGCATATCTGTATCTGCAAATTACCAAACTGAAACTTAGATTTTGATTAAGAACAACATTGCAAGCAAAACACTTAGATAAACTAGAGAAAACAAGATTCGACAATAAATTGTAGAATTAAGAGAGAGATGAAAAAACTAAATTGTTTCATCTAAATTTTGTAACTTTCTGGTTAAATTTAAGATTTCTTCTAAATTATCTTCTGATTGGAATTCAACACCAAAACCACAATCTAAATTTTGTCTTTATGTTTCTACATTGGTATTCACTGAGTTAACTCGGCGAGTGGAGTGTGTTTGCGTATTAGTGAGTGAAATGTGGAAAGAAGAGATCTCGTGAGGTTAGTTACCGGTGCTGCCGTCTCCTTCGGGGTCGCCGTACCAGGTGGCCGTTCCGGGGTACCAATGTAGGTCGGGGCCGCGGTGCTGAGGCTGTCCCTCGGCGGCGTACAGCAGCACGAGTTTCAAGGCGAAGCTGAAGCAGGCAAGGCTTTTCGCCGCGGTGGAGGCACGGTGGAGCTGCATTGTGCACAGAAGCGAAGTGGGTGGCGCCTTGCCGCTGTTAGAAAGAAACAGTTGCGTTTGGGGCGCTGCCGACAGTGTGGTGGCGGCAGAGTGAGTGAGTGAGTGTTTGTGGGTTTAGTTTAGTTAGACAGTCAAAGGGAGTTTTGGGTTTCTTATAGTACAACAGGTGTAACTGTTTTTACGATGCGGTCCATTCATTTGGTGTTATTTACAAGTGTGCCACTAGGACTTATGGGTGGGTCCCACCGGTAGTTAAGGCGTTAATTCCGCGTTCGGGCGGGAATAAGGCACAAGGGTGTATTAGTCATCTCGCCCTGGAAACTAAGGAACGGACTAGCTCAGGTTTTACAGCTTTAGAAGTATCTTGTGAAGTATTTGTTAGCTTTAGAGCTTCGTGTTTCTGTTGCGATTTTGCTTTTTGAAAAAATGAATCAAAAAGAAATATGTATTCAAATAAGTGATACAAAGTTTTCATACAAAATAACACAGACCTCTCAAATGAAATTTAAGGAAAAAAAATTGGTTTTCAACTTTTTTTTTTATCTTGTAATATCAATATTTTGATTTTAATATTATTATGATAATATTGATTTAGAATTTAAGGTTTAAGATGTAAGATTGAATTTTTTTTTTTTCTTATCTTCAGGTGTATCACTGAAGTTGTGTCAATTTTCAACAATTTAAGGTTTTTATTATTGTTTCTGAATGTTTAACCTAAGTTAAATCCTAAAGACGAGATTTAAATAATATTTATGGTGACCAAACGTTCCTAAATGAAAACAACGGTTAAAGAATAGAGTTTTGACAAGGGTTCTAAGTTTTTATTTAGAATATTTTTTAAGAAAACTGTTATAAAAACTATAAATTTATTATATACTATCTGAATTTATGATTTGGTGAGTATGTTTTGAATGAGATTGCAGGGGGGCCACGTTGTTTTCAGTAGTAGATCCCCTGTTCTCACTCTCACCTTCTCTCAGTCTGAACCTTGAGGGATTTTGTTGACAAAACTGTGCAAGGTTGTCCTTTTCTTTTGCATGTAAAAAAAAAGATTTAAAACGTTTCTGTATTAAAATCATTAATAGAAGGTTGGTAAAAGTAGAAATATATATTTAATTAGGATGCATTCACATTGTAAAACATTTTCCAACATAATCTAATTATAAATTATATATTCTCTATAAACTCCAATACAGATAAGTGAGTCCTTCATGAATAAGAGAAGATGTTGACAAATATTCTCATGAATAAATAAAAAATTTAAATAAATTATTAACTATGATATATATAAATATATATGTTAACTTTTATAATAATTATTTTAAAATTGTATTAAATATTTTTATTTTAAATAAAAAGTATGTTTAATTTGATAGTGCATCAACATTTAAAATTCAGCACAATTAAGAAAATTAAATTAACTAATTATTTTTAAGAATAAAATTATAAATAAGATTGAATATTTAATTTAAGAGAATTATGTGATTTAAGGAAAATGAAAATATTTCTAAAGATGCTCTCATTAATAATGAAGACACGGATTTATTACATGATGGCTATGTTTCTCTGCATGTACTAACATTTACATTGTGATATCTAATCAGTTGATGTATTTATTAGAGTTTGTCAAATATATGTGGAATCATTATAAAAATGGTCTCATATGTGGTCCTATTCTCAAGTCAGATGTACTGTTGTTTATATCCAACATAAAGCTATCCAATAACAAAGAAAAGAAAAAGAAAAAGATAATAATAATAATAATAATAATAATAATAATAATAATAATAATAATAATAATAATAACTCAATACATTCATTTTTGGGTTAAAGATAAATGAGCTTGTAAAAGTCTGGATGCAAATTAAAAGATATTTTAGGAGTTCTTTATTAAAAATATGGAGTCTTTTTAACAGATTTATTAGCTTTTGGAAAAGTTCTTCAAAATTTCTATCCAAAGAAAATCTAAGTATCTTGCTCGTTGGTCTACATAGGCTTCACATATGTAAAATAACAATAAAATTGAAGTTATAAAATATTAAGAGAAAACTATTTTATTAGTTATTAAAATATACAAGTTTTAATGATTTTTTAAATATTTATATTGATTGAAGATATTTAAGCATTAATTAAAATAATTAGATTATGATGAAAGAGAAGATACCTTTTTACTTTTGAATGGCAGAGCTACATAATATTTAACAAATAATATAAAATAAAAAATGACATTAAACTTATCTAATGGGATCGTTTCTTCATTTGAATTTTCTCAAAATTAGAGATTATTTAAAAATGAAAAACGTATCTTCCTTTTCATTTCACATCATACAATCATAACTTAATAAAGAAACTAACAAAATATAATTTCATAAGTGAGAATATATATATATAAAGTACTCATAGCATATAATATGTGTTAAAAAATGAAAATGTTAAGTGATAAGGTAGTTTGAAGAGTGTAAAAACTTAAATATACAATATGAGAAGGGAATTTTTTGTCTTGCTTGGTTTGCCAAATAAATTTTGAATACATAATAATGCTCTTAAATACAAGGATGGATTTGTCCCTATTGGATTTTTGACTTTCTTTGGCTTCTTTTTAAGAGTGTGGCTATTACTTTTCCTTATTTGTTCTCGTTGTAATATGGTGACAAAAATAACTTGGTAAGTTTTTCATGATGGTATTATAATGGATACTACCATGTCTGTATATATTCACTGGTCGAGAAATTTGCGGATAGTTTCTGAGATTGATTGGCTTCATGGCCCTACGGAGCCTATATTACCACTGTCTTTGCATTTGCCATACAAAATTGTGGACCATCGTCATGTATATATAAACAAACAAAATCATAGTGCACACTGCACATCTTCTGCACAGTGTGTAGGTTAACCCTATTACCCTGGATATATAGTGTTATAAAGTACCGCAAACTGATTCAAAGAAGACTTAATAGTATACCATTCCTCTGTTAACAATAGTGTGACGTTGTAACCATTCAAGATGCTTTGGTTTTTATTGGAACAAGTTTTAAATTTGAACAAGATTTTAATACCCCTCTTTATGTTATACTTTATAGTTAATATTTTTAGAGAAATTGACTAATTATTTTCAGTAAATTCTGCAGAAGAAAATACCAAAGAGGTATTTGGACTAAAATATTAGATGTTTTATGTACCACAAAATTTCGTAATGAATGACTTACCAAAAAAAACTTGCAATTTTGTAAAACTCTATCAACGAATAAAATCGATAATATTGAATTTTATAGGTATAAATTAAGTTAAATATTTAAAGAGGAAGACATGATCTAAAAGAAAAAAATTTTCTTCTCAGAATATTTCTACAAGACTTGAACAAAGTTATGCTAGGAAAAGGTATTTGTGATATAAAAAAAAATAAAAGCTTTGTGGTATAATCATACAAAATTAGAGTAATTTTACTAATGAGGAAATTTTAGCTATAATCATACAAAATTAGAGTAATTTTACTAATGAGGAAATTTTAGCAAGAGCAATTTTGCATAGATTTTTTAGAACAGATAAATTTATAAAATTATCAAAATTGGTAAGTCATGTTCATGGAGCACGACTTCACTCTTCACAAACATTATACATGAACATGACTTTAATACTGATTTAAAATTTATACAGAAGTTGTCATCTATCTTAACAACTTTTATCTCAAAAAATATTTTGAAGAAGTCATGTTTGTTGAGCACGACTTTAATTTAAGTTAATTTTGTTAGTAAACCTTTTTTCTTAGGAAGTTGAAGTCGTTAAAGGGTATGACGACTTCAATATTTGGCCTCCTTATGATTGTGTAGACTGCTTTCACTAGACCGTCTAGTTTGTTGACAGACTGTCTAGTCCATCTTGTTTAATATTAAAATGTCTAGTCGATTTTTTAACAGTAGACTTCTAGTCTGTTGTCAAATTGTCTAGTCTATTCTCTATTCTAAATTGTGTAATTTATTTGTTTACATTAAATTGTCTAGTTTGTTGATAGATAATTTAGTTTATTTGTCTATATTGGATCATCTAGTTTATTTGTTTACAATGAACTATCTAGTTGTTAAGAGACTGTCTATTATGTTTGTCTACACTACACTATCTAGTCTATTTATTTTCACCAGACTGTCTAATGTGTTTACAGACTATAAACATGAATAAGTAAAAAATATTTAGGTCTTATAACTATATTTCTCGAGTTAAAATTAATTATATTAATTTGTTGTTTTTAATAAATTAAAATTTATAAGTAAAAGAAGTAAGATCTATACATTAATTAAAAAATGAAAATGTAGTGATAATTTGGAAAATACATTATCATTATATAACAATGAATAAATCATTTGTGAGTTGTTGTGCTACAATGTGATCTTCTTCTTTTTCTTCTTGATCATCCTTATGGGTCTTATTGGATAGAAATGCTAGGAGGTGGAGTATCATCGTCATTGTCTTTAGCTTTCTTGTACTCACTTGGATTTTTGGACTCTTATGAAGGCATTGTGGGTTGATAACAATGTATGGACGAAGTTGGATTGTAGATAAATTGAGGGAGCGGTCATTGTGGAAGTGGCAAATATATTTAATGGACCATGAAAACAATTTGTCTGAGATGGAAATGTGGTGTAAGTGTAAGGTACTCGTTGGAATGACATGGTATGGGGTTGATCCATATATTCAAACAACTAGTTGGTTAAAGACTTGGCAAACGAAAAGGTTGTTTTTGAAATTGTTCAACACTATAAGAAGACCCAACATGATGTTCATAGGATTGTGAATGAGGTTGTTTATTCTCTTAGTGGTGTGTCATACTGTTTTAAAATTAGTTGTTAATTTAAGATGAATGAAAGAACAATATTAAAGAATTTTGGAAATGAACTTCCATCGTTATCTAACATTATATATATGCAGCAAATAGTTTTGTCACGTAAATGGTCATTTCTGTTGAACTCATTTCCTTGAATTATACGATCTTGATGGTCATTCCACGTAGCTATCCAATTGGCATAATATTGTGGCCAATATCGACCAATTCTTCTTCTCATGTCCTCTTTGTGAAGTTGATCAAGGTTTAGTAGCTCAGTTGGAATACTTTGCCAATACATTATGAAAATTGGTGGTTTGAATTCAAGAGTGTGAGATGATGATGTAAGGAATCTCTTATTCAATGAAGCTAAGTACTGAACTCATGTGAGGGGAAAAGAATCAAAACACGTGCCTTGACAAACAAAGCTAAAGTCATCATAGTTGGAGTCAACTTCTAAATGAATGGAAGTTTGCAAAATGACTTCCATTCAATCTTGTGCACCACTAAAGTCGTTAGCCCAAGGGACGACTTTTATGCATGTGAAGTCATTAAGTGCTAAGACGATTTCCATTCAGTATCGTGCTTTTTAGTTTCAACTTTGTTTGTAGTGTTCAACTTCTTAACTCATTGGTTAAATTACAATTTCAAGACTACGAATGTTCATGGAGTGCCTTTAACTATGCATTTCAAGGAAATTGTATATGATAAAATGGGACTACAAAAGATCATATTAAAGGTTTAACTAATACGAAGAATAAGAAGATTCTCTAAGTGAATCAATACATTGGACTTAACATCAGACACCCCTCAGATTCAACGTATTATATTAAACAATGCACAAGCTAGTTACATGTACATTTTATCTTTCACATTTATGTTATATATTAACCAAACACACTAGACTGTAGCAAATAGACTAGATTGTCTAGTGTGGATAAACATATTAAACGATCTAGTATAAATAAACAAACTAAACAATCTAGTGTAGACAAATAGAATAGACGATCTATTGTAAAAAACATACTAGATGATCTAGTGTAAATAAACGTATTAGATGGTCTACTGTACACAAATGTACTAGACAATTTAGTGTAAACAAACAAACTAGGCAATTTAGTGTACACAAACAAACTATATGATCTAGTTACACAAACAAACTAGATGATTTAGTATAAACAAAAAGACTAGACAAACTAGTCTAAACAAACAGACTAGACAGTCTAGTGTAGACAAATGGTCAGATGTTAACAACTAGATTAAACGGGTTAGTGTAAACAAACAACTAAACGGTCTAAGATAAACAAACAAATTATATAGTATAGTGTACACAAATAGACAAGACAATGTAGTGTAAACAAACATACTTAATAATCTATTTACATAAATAAATTAGATGGTGTAGTGTAAACAAATAAAATATACAGTTTAATATAAACATACGCACTAAGCAAATTAATGTTAAATGAAAAAGATGACACACTGCCAACATACTAGACAATCTAATACTAAAGTCGTCATACTTCCTAACGATTCAACTTTGAAAAAGATTTAACAACAAAATTAACTAATCAAAGTCATTTTCAGTAAACATGACTTCTTCAAAATATTTTTAAAACAAAAATTATTAAAACTGAGGACGACTTTTGTGTAAAATTTAAATCATTATTAAAATCATATTTGTGATCTCACAGCTTCTTAACACTAAACACTATAAACACTGGAGAAGCACTTCATAAACACGATTTACCAATTCTAATAATATTTTTGAAATATGCTCATTCTGATAAATTTGGTATACAATTATACCATTTTGGTAAAATTTCCAACTATAAGGAGACATTTATGTACTCAGATTACTCATTTCGTCTTGGTTCCAAAAGGTTAGGCAAGGGAAAGAAAGGTTTGTACTTAATTAGCACTGTTTTCAAAGTTATTATGTTTCTTTCTCTTATCTTGGTTAAAATTTGCTTATATTGCGCTGTTATTATTATCATGCACGACGAATTATTCATGAGAAATAGATCTCCAACCTGCCAGGAAATCCGCGGATTGTTTGCTTTCACACAATGTGAGAGATCCAAGGAGAGGATTCTGGAAGGTGGTGCTGAGTACCAAGGTAGCAAAATAATGATATTGGGGAAGGTGGAAAATATGCAGTACTACTACCACTGCTATATGCTACAAAATTTCAAAAAAGGGTTTTGTGATTTGAGCAAAGAATCTTTTGCATTTTGTCAGCAAGCTTCAAAATTACACGTGCCACAAGTCAGTGGCAGCCTCAGAACCTTTCTGCTCCAGAGTTGAATGGTGGTCCTTATTCTAATCTCATTAATATATCTAATTACCGTTAGTGCAAAATATTGTGCTACTACTGAAGTGTTATTAATGTCTTAGTCATAAACTATTGCAGCAGACAGAAATTGCAGGTATTAAATATGCAGTTCTACTTTTTCGTGCGACTTTGCCACTGAAGTCTGAAACCACGTTGCCAGATTTTGCTATCTAGAGATTAATTAACAATAAGTTTGTATTTCGTATTTTCTTGGTGTACATATATAATTTTTGTTGTACTCGTTCCATAATTCCTTGATTATCGGAGTATGGCGCGATATGAGAAGCAAGAAGCATCAAATCAGACAAATATATGAATCAACTGGCATGCCTTTAAAGGAAGAATTTAGTTCAGGGAGAGGGAACTGATAAAGTTTTCTCCAACTCCATCTATAAAAAGATATTTAATAAAAATATAAATTAAAGTATTCAATAAAAAATTAATAGGTGGTCAAAATATCAAACCTAAAAAAAAAAGTAAAATATAGTGAATATTATAAATGTTAATGGTGGAATTCCACAAAATCCTTTTGTAAGTGAGTATAAATTTCATTTTATAAGTCATTTTTATAAGATTGAACTAGATTTAAAGTTATTCAATATGATATAAGTTTTATATTCAAATTAAAAAGTTTTTAATAATTTATAAGTAAGTGTGAATCTCACCTTATAAGTTGATTATATAAAATTGAGTTAAATTTGATAGTTAAGTAGTTAATTTTAAGAATTTATTTGATATCTTGAAAATTATTTTCAGTAACCAATTTGATAATGTTTATTATTTTTAAGAATAAAGTTAATGCTTTCTCTTTAAATTGGGGAATATAAAAAGAAAATCATAAATCAAGGGTGTTATTGGAAGTTTAAGCCGTCTTCCATGATGAACGAAGTCACGGTTTCTCACTTGTACTCGCGGTTTGAGACAAAGTGGCTGCAAAATAATTTCTTAACAAATAATAACACTAATATAAGAATAAAGCAACAAAGAGCCATGGATCACGATATCTACTCAAAAGAGGCTGGCATTACCTAAACACAACTAAAAAGTGATTCTGGTGACTTTCAAAAAAGTACGTTTAAGTGGTCGTTAAAGAGTGCTTAGGGTTCCACTCCATGTGAATTGAGTAAGATTTATTTTCTCAATCACACTATATATTATATTAAAATGCAATTGGGCACGTTAAGATTGAATATAATAAGAATGGAGTAACATGATGGGGTACCCTAGAAATGAGTACTGAACACAAACCCTGCTTTGTGAAAAGCAACGTTGAAGATGATAAGAAAGGAGAAAAAAAAGTAGTGAATGCAAAGGAGTGTTTGGTTTTCCTTTTTCTTGGTGGTACATTTGTCAGCGTGCGACAATAGACTTTACGGGTTGTCCGAAC
>Ga0099824_1003153_pt1 | contig 24099 bp, 8 predicted proteins | sample SiratrowhiteBW_FD_76837 | JGI IMG/M metagenome (GOLD analysis project Ga0099824, IMG submission 76837) | Root nodule microbial communities of legume samples collected from California, USA - Siratro white BW | ecosystem: Host-associated > Plants > Roots > Nodule | place: USA: California...
CCATCCGTTTTTCAAATTTAAAAAAAAAATTGTAAATCGGATGGCCAGTGGGGTGAGTCCATCCGATTAACGTTTCCAATTGAAAATGTGAATCGGATGACACCCCATCCGATTTACAATTTATTTTGAAATTGTAAATCGGATGGGAAGCCATCCGATTCACATTTTCTATTGGAAACGTGAATCGGATGGCCTCCCATCCGATTTACAATTTCGAAATAAATTGTAAATCGGATGGGGTGCCATCCGATTTACAATTTATTTCGAAATTGTAAATCGGATGCGGGGCATCCGATTCATACCCATATCGTCTTTTCCGACGCAACTTCACCCTCGGTGACCACCCAAACACCAAATTACCTACTCTAATTATCAATACTATTCACACATTACTAATAAACATCAAAAATTTCTTACCTTTCACATGTTTGAACCTTCTATTGATATCTTTGCCTCCTCTCCTCCATTGTTTTTCCACACAATGCAATTCGGACACGCACAGGCATAATGTTCACTGAAGTTGAAGGTATGACGACGGTGAACAGGTAAAAAAGATGAATGGGATGTTGCAATAATAAGCAATGGAGCAATAGAGCAATGGATGAACTGTGAAGGAAGAAACACGAAATAGATGAACAAGAATGACATTGCCAGTAGGTTAAGGAGGTGAAAGAGGTGAAGGGCATTTACATATTTTCCTATTTTTCAATTAGAGGCATATTGGTATTTTTCCGTGGCTTATGGAGGTGCAGGAAGAGTGTATTGGAATGCATAAAGAATTTGTCTTCCATACGGAGACGCATATGCCCATCACTCCTGCAATGGCCCTGAAGATGAAAAATAGAGTTCCTAAAGAGCTTCTTCCTGCACCTCCATAATATCAGTTGCTCCTCCATACCATATACGAAACTACACTCTAATAAAATTTAAAATCTAAAACTACCTTTCATCTCTTCTGCTTCCGATTGCCTTTTAATTTTTTTCTAATTTAATTTAAAAGTTTTCGGATTCAATTCAAAAACTTATAAATTGAGAAAAAAAAATTCTAATTTAATTTAAAAGTTTTCGGATTCAATTCAAAAACTTATAAATTGAGAAAAAACATGAAGAAAGATGTGAGTCAGCACATAAAAACTTATTAGAATAGGTTGGTGAAGAATGAAAAAAGACAGTGAATAAAAAAATCAAAAATTTAGAGAAATTTTGTGCATTTTAAATAAGAAAACCAAAAGCCTAATTAGTTTGATAATAAATAAGAAAACCAAAATTAAAAGAGAAAATAAAAATATTTTTGAATTACACAATTCGAAAAATAAATCTAAAGCCAAAACAGTTTGGAGATTAGAAGTACGTAGTTTAATCCAAAAGACAACCCCTAACTTTTAGATTTTAGAATCGGAAAATAAAAACCAATTTTACATTACTTTTGGATTGTTGGTTTTAACTGGTAAATTCTAGAAGCTGAAAGTGTATTTGTAAAATCCGGAAGTTAAAATTAATTTAAAATTATTTCTGAATTTTACAATCTAGATATTTTAATTTTTACTAGAAGGCACTTTTGTCTTTTCTCCAAGGTTAATTTTGTAATTAAAAAAGTATGGAAGTGCATAAGCGCTCCAGTTCCTATATTCCTATGCATAGGGGAGAACAATTATCATATGAATCTCTGATGAAATAGACCATCTTTTGTTTCGTTCCTTATCAAAGAGGGGTATTTCTTCTTACACCACATGACAAAAGAGTCCTTAATCTCTACCATCTCTTTCGTTTTCGTTGACCCTTTCTTGTCTCTTTCTTTCTTGTTATATTTTCTTTCGGTCTTACATTTTCTTCTGCTTCTTACTCTTTTTTCACTTAAAAGAAATTAACATATTACACTGTTTTTATAAAAACCCTCGCGACTCTCCACAATGACTTTCGCACGGTCCAATTTAGAAGTTTCTATTTATATAAGATTTTTGGATTATATGGATTATATAATTCAAAAGCAATTTTCGGATACACAATTTAAAAGACATTCTTAAATTATATAATTATTTTTTTAAAAAAAATTAACTTCTTGATTTTATAATTCGAAAGATTTTTTAAGTACAAATAATTTTTAGATTATATAATTTGAAAGTCATTTTCTTTCATAAATCAAAAGAGAGTAAAAAATAAAGTATGGAATGCAAAAGGAATCCCGCACAAAATGCCTTCTTAAAAGTACTTGACTTTTTCTTTATTTTTTGTTTTTAAAAAGAGAGAGAAAAGAGAAAAAAGAATAAAAACAACATTAACTAAATATTATTTTTTCTTTAAAATTTTAAGATTTTTTTTAGAGATATTAATGTTAGTACTAGTTTCAATTATGTATTATTCTTTAAATGATAGGCAAAAGGACAACTTTAACATTAGATAATGAAAGATGACATGAATTAACTAGAGAAAAAAATATCACTTTCTTTTAAAAAAAAATGTTAAACTTTTAGTTAATTAATATGGTAAGACATACAACATTTTAATAAATATATTTTTTTATAGAAATTTTGGTTTATATTTTAAAATATTTATATATAAGTATTTCTTATATAATATTTCATTTTAGGTTTTTACATTCTGCACCCCTATGATTTTAAACCTGTACCTTACGAGAGGCGAAAACAAATCTGTCTTTGAAAAAGTACATTTCATATTACTCATTCAGGAAGGTTAATTGTTTTTAAAAGAAAGGAATTGAGTATAAAGTTAATTGTTTATATGAATAAAGCCCTGTAATAATAAAATAAATAGTCTACTGAAAAAAGTCAATAGTTTATTAGATTAATACATGTTTTCGTAATATTTCGGTAAATATGTGTAATCTACTAAATATCATAATTTAACTTTTACACAAATGAAGATCCTAATATGTTTCCGGTCAGTATAGGACAACTATATTGTAATTTCACTTTTATCAGTTTCAAAATTTATAAGTAATTGAGAATACAAATATAAAATATGATCATACACTTTAAAAAATATTTGAATAAAATATAAACTGTGCATATGTCTTTTAGATATGATTCAACACATACTTATATACGTGGACAGATTTACTTTATAATGAGAATATGTGATATTTTTTTTCAATTATAAACATAATAGGTTTAACTATTTTATCTCTATCCCCAAAATAAAAATTCATCCCGTCCCTATCCCCCATCTAATAGGCATGAATTTTTTTTCTCATTTCCATCGTCATGGGGGAGAACGGGTGTGCCGGTACCTACCCCGTACCACCTCTTTATTGTTTCAAATATTAATTAAATATTTTTTATAAAAAATAAAAATCACATTAAAATAATATGATATTATCAAATATTCAATGTTAAAATAATATCCATTTTTATTTTCTCTAATGTCAAATATCAAGAAAAAATTATAATTGTATAAATATCAAATGAGAGTATTAAATAACAATTGAACAAAGGTTAAATAATTATATAAAATAGTAAAAAAGATCAAATGTATGATATAGAAATAAGTTACAAAACTAAGAATAAAAGAAAAGCTAATACAAGTTTTTTTAGGTTACCTAATATATTAAAGGTATTTTAGTAATTTAAAACGAGAAAGGGTATGAGAACAATGATGGATACTGGGACGGGTATGCAAAAGGGAATGGGGCGAATATGCATAGACATGTCCTTCCCCATACCTAGTCAATGCAGAGATTTCCTATCAAAGACGAGCTAAGACAATATCCGCAAGGATAGGTTCATTTGCTTCCCTATATAGCATATTCATCATGCTACTATCCAATTTCTTTAAACAAAGCCATTCACCATGAATGTTTGCCCATTTCCAAGAGTGTAACCATAACTATAGATAGATAACCACAATGATAATCTAACTTGACATCAATGACACAATATTATGATGAAATTGATTTAACATTAAAATTGTTTTAATCCTCAAAGAGACTGTCATTTTTACCCTCTCCCTTCTTGACTTACATAAAAAAAAACTATCATTCATTCATTCATTAAATGAATGACATCAAAATATTCAAAATATAAGGAGTCATGTTTTATAACTCTCACTAATCTATTTGGTTGACTTTTTCATAATTATTTAGTTTTTACTTTATCCACTTGTGCTCTCCACTTGTGCTGACATTAATGTCATGTCTAGATATGTTATTTAAAGTAATTTAGTTTTTTAATCATTACTTTGCTTGCAATGTCAACTTTTTTAAAACTATTCAAAATAACATTAAATTATTGTTGAATATACAATTTAGAAGATAAAATCACATGATGACATGTAAGAAAAATTCATTATAGTTCACATAATATGAATTATCTAAAAATATGCTACCAATATCATATCTTATTAATTCATATGCACAATATAGAGTATGAAAGAATATGAATATGTTTGAATACACAAACACAGTATTCACTATTAATACCAACATCACTAACTCGATCAAACTCATAAAAAATGTGTATCAAAACAATGAAACAAATCTTTATAATCTTCTATGAGATCTCAATACTAATATTGTATATGTATCCAGAACTGAACTTACAAAACAAAAACTAGAGACTCACCAAAAACACTACAACAACCACCATGCACTCAACCAGCGCCATCGTCAACTACGAAACACACCAACCACTGCCTCCAACTACCGACAACCACCCACGAACTACAAATACTTCAAAGCTAAAAATTTGCTCTAAACAAACGCAATGCTACCCACGTCTCACCCTGGCAAAGCTGTCATTTAAAATTATATGGGGTGAAGGACTAAAATATGGGATGCAGAATGCAACACCCTTCATCCTAAATCCATAGAATATTAGAACCGGTTATGATTCTCCAGGGATTAGAGAGTTTAAATACAATAGTAAATGAAAATAATTCTTCACCTACAAACATGTTTTTAGAATTCAGATAAATCTAAGTAGAACACGATACTGTTTTATTATATTTGATATATCTTTTATTATGAACCATGTAATCAACCTAATCACTCTTTTATTGTTATTCAATTTTAATAAAATTTAATATAAATATTTATGATAAAATAATAATTTAATAATTAGATTGACAATTTTTTTTTTACAAAATTATTGGTGCAACAAGATATAATTCAATGTCTTAAAAAAATATCATAACTTTAACATAATGGAATTATTATAAGCCGAAAAGTTAATTAGATAGGCTAACCTAAATATTTACCTAAGAATATATTCTAAGTTCCGGAAAAATGAGGTCATTTTTCCATCCCCTTAATTTTTTTTTAAACCAAATAATTATTATTTACCATTTCTTTTATTACAAAATTATTTCATTAGTTATGATACTGGCATTAAATACATTTAAAATGATATCCACATGAACTATGATTGAGCTTTAGATTTAATTACCTTTTACTTTTTATATTTAAAAACATCCACGTAATTCCTTATATTTGTTACACAATTTTTGTTTATTTTTTAATTCCTACAGTGCAAATTCATAGGGAGAAAAATGATTAGAAATAATATATATAAACTAAAGTTAACATAAAGACTGAAGTTAGAATTTGTTTCACTTTAAATATTTTCACCGATTATGAATTCAAATTTTTTTATATTCTGGAATTTATCTGTAAAATATTTTAACAACTCTAAATAAATATTTTATTTTAACGTACACAAAAGACAATGCTACATTTGTTATCTTTAATAATTATATTCTTAAACACTGCCACGACTACAAAAACCAAAATACACCCTTAATCTTTCACTGAACAATTTTCAATTCTATACTCCAAATAACTTCACAAGACGCACCGAATGGCACTCGCTACCAAACCAGAAGGGTGAAATATTCAGAAAGGTAGATGAATATAAAGCTATGTACATTTTAAGAACAGGTAAGTTAGTTAAGTCAAAATTTAAAATTTAAATGCCCAATACTAGCAACTGTTTTTAAAGAAAATAGAGTAAGACTGACTAAGGGAAAACAGGGAAAAAGATGAAGAAAAAACTCCACCAAGGTCAGTTACAGATTTGGCCAGCTAAATTGTAGGTCTATCTGGTATTGGCCTCAGTTGCTCAAACCTGCAACCACAAACATTGTTAGGTTGGCACCAAACCCTCACAAAGTGCAATAGAGCTAACTATTTTATGATGCCACCATACAAGCCATAAACATACCAGCATAATGTACAGAGAGAAAACCAGTAAGCAAGTATGAAACGGGATATATTCCATAATGAGCTGATCCTTTGGGGGAGCCGAGGTTTAGGTAATCCACAACTCGAGTTATTCGTACAATCCTATCTATAGTTCTGGTAATTAGTGTGAAATGCTTGATAATCTTGATATAGATCCTTTCAATTAAAGCAAAATTTTAAAATTCTAGTGACTATAATCCAAGTTGTCCCTCCTTAGCCATTTCAGAATAGAAAAGTAAACTAGACAAACTCAAAAGATCAGCCTTTTAGTATGAGGGATTAACACACATGTAAGGATTTGTACGCTTATCACTTTAGGGTCCCTTTGATGATCAAGATAGAATAGGGATAAGATATGATAACTATCTTACCTTGTTGTAATAAATTGCTCGGTGAACTGACAAGATGATTTTCTTATCCTATTTTCTGTCTTATATCATGTTAGTGCAATGTATTTTTTCATCCAAAGGAGAAGCAGAGTTAGCAAGTAGCAAGATAAGATATTCGACCTTCCTCCTACTCGCCCCACCTCTTCATCACTACAACCACTATTATCATTACCACCCTTGGCATTACCATTCTCATTGTCATTGCCATCATTCTAACCATTGCTTTCATAGTCTCTAGCACTCCCACTTCCATCACTTTTGTTATTGTCTCCACCACCTCATATACTTCATCTTCGCCGCAACAACAACCATCACTTCCATCACTATTGTCAAAACTTTTGCTACCACTTTTACTATTGTCACAATCATTAACATTATAATTTGTCATCATGATAATTACCAATACACCATCACCACTTATATCATCATTATTATTACTACCACCATTGTTATTATAACCACCACCACCACCACTACCATGTTATTATCATTGCCATTACTACCACTATTATTATTACCATAACCATTACCATTATCATTGCAACCATCTCATTTCTATCACCATTGTTGTCATTAATTTCACCACCACTGCCATTACCACTGCGACATATTGTTATCTAGTCTTCATCATGGTACGCACAAAATTGAATATGATTAATATTTATTTTGCTCTTTTCCTATCACTTTTTTATCGTGACCATTAAACAAACCCTTAATGTTCAGTAAGGAGATTTTACCTTTAAAATAGAGGCTAGTTGAAGAATTTATTTAAATTTTCCATCCTAATCATATCTAAATAGTTAACATAACCTCTATTTAAATTTCTCTATTTAAGCTAAAACCAAGTTTATAAAAATTGGAACACTTTATATAGAAATTTCTCTAGCAGTACACATCAACACTTGTTTAGCAGCAAAATGATCAATTGATCATAATGGTAAAATACCTGAATATTGCATGAATGCAGCAACCAGCTTGCCCTGTCTTTAACTTGAATCTATATAATTTTTATTTACATCCACTGCATCCCTTCAGAAAAAAAAGAGATGTAATGCGATCAAGAGTTAGGGATGCTTTGGCAATCACTTGGCCAGCAAACTAAACGAATTTTACAAGACATGGGTATCTGTATACCTCTAAGTAGACATCCATTTGCAGTAAATTGCCTGCCACTTAAAAAAAAAATCTTGCTGTACATCTCTCCTTTTTTATTTTCTGCTTGGCCTCTATCAACAAAATGAGTAAATAATATTGTTCTACCCCTAATCTCGACATTGTACAAGACAACCTGCATGAGACAAGATTCAAATCAGGAAAATAATGCCGACTGGGAAATGAAAAAAAGGTTTAAGGAACAGAACATGAATGTCCTCGTATTAAGAAGAAATGCTCACTTTAGTTTGGCTCTCTTTGACTTTACTTTCCGCGAAGAGATTGGGAAGGGGAAGAAAATGCAGAACCACTAGTAGAAGCATGATTGCAGTAATACAAAATCCACAACTTCCTCTCTCCAGCAGTTACAACTTTACACATGTACAGATTGACAAAATAATAAACCCTCCGGAATGAGAAAAGGACATAAGAGAGCAATTAGTTTCAAACTTCTAAGTCTATGCATATCCACCTATTATATCATCAATTTATAATCTGGAAGTAGCATGTTCCACATATCAATGTAGCTCAGAATCTGCATTACAGAACCTTGCTTCTAAGGGCCTCCACGTTGTCTCAAGGATTGCAAAGATTTTATGCTTGTAAACAACAGAGAGCAACCGAATTCCTGACTGTAAACTGAGACTTCCATTTCACTGTCTACGGCAGCCATATGTATAGAGACAGTACTAGCTTCACCTGTTGGCAAGTTTGAATCAAGATCCAACAAAATAATCCTTGCCCTTCATAATTTCAGACTGTTTTTTTGTCAGAGTGGAGATTTTATACATGACCAAGAAACACAAGTTCATAACTGACTAGAATCATCTTCTCAATTAAATGGATCCTTTAACGATTAATGGCCTCCACAGCAACCCGTACCAAACGAAGTAACCCCTCCACATCTTGAAAGCTAAAATCAAGAGCCTTCTTGATAGAGGAGATACCATCTGTATTCTTGCCCACAACTGGGCTTGAATTAGCAGCAGCAAAAGCATTCTGTGATTTCCTTGACGCTTCCATGGCAAAATTAACATCCTGAGCCTGCAATTGATACATGTCTTTAATTCCATATAACACACAACCTAAATAAGACACAATCAACAAAGTATTTTAGCTAGCATTTTAGTTGTTAGTGCGAGCTTCCCTTTAGGCATGGCTGTAATAAACTTTTGCAAACACTAAAATCACAATCCAGGTCAGAAGACCATATGATCTTATTTATAGCATGCCCTAGCTGTCTGAAAGTAGGAATAGAATTGGAACAAAATAGATTGTATTTCATAAAACCTACATAAATATGTCCACAAAACCATAAATTTAGAACAGATGCAGCCTTAAATATAAATCTCTGATGTCTCCTTGATGACCAGCTCCCTTCATATTTTTAGGAAGTTACACACCTTCAATTGATTTGATGGGAAAATACTAGGATGCTTTGAACTTGACCAGTTATCTTATTTGCAGATTTCTTTGGCCATCCTTATAATTAGAGGTCAAGTTATAGTGATTTACTTGTTTTTACTGCACAAAATTGACTTCTCTTTGTTAGTCTAGACATCAAAGGCTAAAACTAAATCTACACATATTTGATGTTTATGAATACATTGCTCCTTGTGAAAGCTTAAAAAGGATTTATAAGGTATTCTGAGTCAAGTTCATGGCTTACTGTGATTTATTATGTTTCATTTTTAATACTCTAATTTTATCAACATTTTAGCACTCTTAAATTTTGCAGGATGCTACAATCCTCAACCAGATAAAAATTCAATCTTGCAAAGTCTGTCATAGATCCTAACTAGGAACCATATTTCACAGCTCGGGTGAAAGCATTGTCTAACATGACAACCACCAAATTCACATAATCAACCGTTCAAAGGCATTCAGAATTACAATTATTCTACGTAAAATTTATGTGCCTTCTTCTTAACTATGGTTTCCTGTAAGTTTTTTAAGGCAATCAATGTGAGGAAGGGAGAGACTTTTGCCAAGATCATACTTCTGTGAACAAGAACAATATACTCACAAAACCGAGCAATCGCACAAAATTAGGGCGATGTCGTGCAGCAATAACATGGTTTCCAGCTACTTGGGGCGAATTGACACTCTTAGATATGGTGACAACCTTGTCGGCAGCTGTAGAGTTGTTAACATTGTCAACATCAGAGGCAGATGACGATGGAGACTCACCTGACAAATGAAACAAGGTCCAAAACAAAAAGAAAGAGATCAGAGATTAATCTACTCAAATTTCATCACTAGCATGCCAATGGAACTCCTGAGAAAGAGAAACAGTAGTTCATTAACATGATGAAAGGAAAATAAAACTTAGACTTGTCTGTATCCACAAAATTAGCCATATCTAACTTTTTCCTTTTTTTTTTCTTCTTTTTTCCCTTCTATTGTTCATGCAATTAGGGTGCATTTAGTAAACAAAATAATTATTATAAGAAGTTAAGAACTCGTCCCATGAGAGCTTATCAGTAAATTGACTGTGAAGCTTACTGGATTTTGCTAAAAAGAACTTAATTTGATAAGTTTCTCCATGAAACTTCAAAAAACCTAAAAACAGCGTATAATGTCATAAGCCATCCTCATAAAGTCCAAATAAGCTCCACATAAACTCTACCAAACATGCATCCCAATCCCCACCGCAAAATTACAAACCACCAAAGAGGATACTATCCACAATCACGCCATACAGAATGTTCGTCAAATGGATAATGTTCAGATAATCTATTATAATGAATGAGACATGATACTTTTACAAAACTATCAGAATATTTTTCACTTATTTGCCAAAGCATCAAAATGGAGATGGGATTTGGTATGATATAGGACAAATCCAAAGAAACTGAGGACTTAAAAAGAAGAAAAAAAATTGAGGATGCAGTGAAAATCAAGTAACAAAATTCATTACCAAGAGGAATCATTTGCAGTGTATTGTGCAACTCGTGCCGATCTCTGCTTGCACTAGTGTGTGAAGAATATACTACCCTCATATATGCTACCTCCATGCATTTGTAGGCAAGTGCAGCTGAAGCCATGTCTTTTGATTTCTCATATTCATGGGCACAAAACCTATTAAAAAATATATTGGATGGCATTATAAAAAAAATCCAATTATTTAAGGCTGTGATCTGAATGATATAATTATGCCATGTACAGTAACGAGGTTTGAAGGCATGCGTGCAACCTAATAGAACAATAGACAAAGGAAAGAATATTTACACAGGTACTTTAAACAAAATATGATTTTTAAAACATACATAACCATGATTGTAAAGAAAATTGTTGACTTACTCGCACAATTTTGCAGTGCTACTATACATTTGTTTTGATTGAATCATCTCACTGTGTTTAGCATTATCACTGTTGCCAGATTCTAACAGAGAGGCTCCATGAAGAAATTTGAGGGCTGCCTGGAAGTAAAGACTAGTGCTCTCACCAGTTGATCCAGAATTCTGTATAATAAAACCCAAAATTAGCAAAATAGCATCAAGAAGAGAAAAAACATAATAGTCTAAAAGGGACAGTGTAAAAAACCTTAAGACGATCAGCCAGATGCTTAAGATCTTTAGCTTCTTTCACAGCATTGTTAGCAGCGTGGCTGTAAGAATCCCTTCTAACTGGACTAGGGGCATCAAGCTCCTTCGACTTGTGACCATTAAGTATGGGATTTCTTGAACCAGTTTGCTGATTTCCATTTTGATGGTCGGTCTTTTTAAATTGCTTTTTTGGTGGCTTTGACGCATCATCAACTTTGGAAGGATCAACTCCGACATCTCCATTTCCTTTAAATAAACCAACTGGTCGTGGGCATCGGCCCAATGTCTCAACTTGAGATCCTTCAGATGGCAATGATGACAACAGCTTCCCTTTTCCATGTACTTCTTGATCAGTTCTTTCCAACAGAGACCTCTTTGTGGATCTATCAGAGTCTGGCAACTGAGCCTGAGCTGGAGCATGAAATGCGTCCTGTTTGCAAAGGGCATCTATACTAACATCTTGAAAGTCATGACCTCGATTTAAGTGATTCTCTTTTTTCCTACCCTCATTTTTCTCTGTATAATCTTTCTTGACAGCATGTATATTTTCATTTTGGTCAGGCTTGATCCCGAACTTCTCTTGCAACTTATTTTTTCCATCCTTATGTTTTGCCTCACCTAGAGGAGACTGATTTTTCAGTTGACTTGAAGAACTAGCATTCTTGACCTTATCTGCATGGGACTCTGACTTACAGCCGTCATTGTTGTCCTCGAAACCAGATTCTATATTCTTCCTTGTATGAGACATATTAGCACAAGAAACATCCGTTTTGTCTTCACCTGGATGTTTATTCTGCTCTTTACCTGCATAGGTCCCATCTGGGACTATGGTGTCAACACCACCATTGGTACAATAGCCGATTGTTTCAGCTTTAATATTAGTATCGGACATGTAATTAACACCTTTGTCCTGAAAATCTGGCCTGTTGGCAGTGGTTAAAGATTTATCCTTCCTGGCTGTTGCAGATCGATCACTCCCACCATCATTATCACGATTTGAGCATCTTCTTGGACTATCTACAGCAGCAATCTCATGCGAACCATCTTTCCCAATAATTTCCTTGTTTGAAAACTTATCAGCATTTGAAATTCGAATAGGTGATGAAGACACCGATTCCACAGGTGAGCCCTTCACTTCCTGGAAGCCGGCTTTGGTTTTGTGGGAGCCAGAAACCTTAGAAGAGCTTGAAGTGGCAGCAACAGAAACCTGTAAAGACCCCAAGTCCCTTTTAGAACAGTCCATGCCATCCAAGCTCCGCTGTGACAGACTGCTCTCAGGGTTTTGCCTGAATTTCTGGTTCTTTGCATGACTAACTTTTTTGTCAGTCCTACCACTACCTTTACTGGTACTTGACTCTTTGCCTCCAGATTTTGAACTTTTTGCCTTCTTTTCCTTCCTTGAATCACTGAAATCATGCTCAGAAGTTTTGCTCTCCTGTATGCGAGGATTACCTGGGCTGTATGTTATAGCATCTTGATATCCCTTAAGTTTCCTCTTTTTCACACTACCAATTGAATCACAATTCCCCAGATCCAGAGATCCCTCATCCAAAGAACCCTGACCTTTATCTTTTGTGTTTTCAGCGGAAACTGGAATCCTGTCTTTTCTTGATTTGGAGTCCCTTGAAGAGGAGTGGGCTTTCTGTCTTGGTCGATCTTTGCCAACTGAAGTAGTTGGAAAAGTGCTATTTGAACTTTGAACACCCACCTTCCTAGTAGTCCCACTCTGTTCTGCAATCCACTCTTCATTGGTAGAATGAGCCTTGTCAGTCTTAGATTTCTTGGATGGCCTAGAAAAATCTTCATCATGATCCCTCCTGCTTTTGACCTTCATATTCTTTGTATCACCTGAGAACAAAATTCCAGAAATGGAGATAGCTGAGAAATTTAACAGGTCTTTGAACATCAACACATCAGTTAGTACTGAGCAGACAAACACAAAGAATGTGCAGTCTGGGTTACCTCTATCAGAACTGTGCTCAAGCGTCCTGTGCTTATTTTTGTGTTTCTCTGCTGGAACATCAGCCTCACTCATGACAGGAGATTTGTTCACATCATTTAAACTCCTACTTTTCACTGCTGAAAAGTTTTTCTTGATAGGATATGATGATTGAGAAAAACTGTCTTTATTTGTAGAATTTGATATCTCCTTCACAAATTTTTTCTTTCCCCCAGGTGTCGCATGCACATCAGTATTTAGCTGGTGTTGGTCAGGATGTTGGAATGTTGTCATGGCTCCTCCCACCATAACAGTGCCAGAGACATTCTGCGGGTTGCTTTGACCGTCAAAAGGAGGCGCTTGGTATAATGCAATAAGTGCTTTAGTGGTTTCATCCTCACTAAAGCTACATCGATTCATGTCCGGCCTGCATAATTATGCATGCAATGTTAATTATCCATTATAATCATATAAGTAGTTTTCATATAGGTTAACAAGCAATTTAGCTTCCCTAATACTTTTTCTGGAAGGAAGATGTTGGAGGTGCAAATACTTAGTAGGGGAGGATAGGTGGCCTAATGGAGTATCAAACCTCCAAAAATCAAGACCAAACCCAACCTTAAAAGAGCAGGGTGAGCTCCAATTGACAAGCTCGCTAAAATTAGGCCCTGTTTGGAGAAACTTAAAACGAATCCAACTCCTACATAAGTTAAAATAAACTTGTGCCTTTCAGCTTTTGGATAAGTTAATTGAGAGAGTTTCTATAAAAGCTAATGTGCATAAGCTGATATTAACTTGTACGGGAAGTATTTTACCTTCTTACTTTATTCTCCTATAAGTGCTAGTGGAAAAGCTTGTCCATACAAGGCATTAATACTTTATTTATGGACAATAAAAGATTTAGCCACTGAAACAGAACTTACAGCCAATTAAGCATACTACACAGCCACTTTTCAGGTAGGTTATCAGGATTTGTTCCGACAGGAAGAAGACGCCATTTATGACACCTGTCACACTGCACCCAATTATCTTCCATCTCAACGGGAGGTATCATTACAGGAATCCCTTTACCATTCTCTACATCAGTGCCATTTGCATTTCCAGTGCACCAAATATTTGTGGCTGTCTTAGGGTATATTTCAGCCGTTAACAGCTTATCAACTTTCTTAGCACCTGGCCTCTCCTTTGCTCCATAACTAGGTGTAGGTGCACTCCTCTCAACCACCTCAGATTCCTTCAGTTTTTCTTCAAAAGGGGTCTCTAGCGCATCCATTCTGTCCTCCTCGTCTTCCAATTCTCCAAAGAAATCTCTGTATGTATCTCTAGTCTTTCCAAGACTCTTTTGTACTCTAGCATCTTCAGACTCATTTTTTGATGCCGAACTATCATCAGAACTCCTTTTTGTTTTAGGAACTGAAGAGGATCCAATCTTCAAGTTTTCTTTTTCCCTCTCCATAAGCACGGTGTCATGACTTCCCTTTGTCTTCTTCTTACCAACCAGTAAGGGTTGTTCTGTCACAACAGGTAATGCCATACTGTCTTGTTCACATTGGCTACCTCTCTGATTAGCCTTCTTAGGAGGCTCTTCAGTGTTTGATGCTGTTCTAACTTTGGAAACATTAGATTCAGCTATTATTGAGTGGCAATTATTATCTCCATGAGAATTTTCTTTCACTATGTAGTCATCAAAAGGAACCTTATCTCCCACAACTTTTCTTCTTGAGCTTCCCTTCGCCCTCTCAGCAAAACCATTCACCTCAGTAGATGTTGGCTCCGGCCATTCCTTTTGTCCCTGACCAGAGAAGGTTTTCTCCCTCACCATAACTTTGTGGGCTTCCTTCAAAGAATCACATGGCCCATCATCAGCCCTAACCAAGTCATCACTGAAAGAATATGAACTGGATAAAAGTGGAAGCTTCATAGTGTTTGAAACTAGCTCCTCCATAGTAGATGCATCTGTACTTTGTTCCTTTCTTGACAACACTCCAGCCTCAATCCGAGCAATCTTCTTTGTAGAACCCTTGACTTCCATTGAGGATTCACAACCCTCCAGAGATTTCATTTTCCTCCCACTCCAGCCTGACAATTTTCTATCTCCTACTGATATGTCAAAACTTCCTGCATCATCCAGATGAACAAGACCAGGGATGCTATCTCGGGCACGCATTTCCTTTATAGTTAATTCAATGATACCTTCAGAAAGTGGTGACAATAGCTGAGGGAGGTCGGTCATAATCTGTTCCAAGACACCATAAAATATTCAACTAAACTCATCAACATCAATATGAATAGAATAAAGGATAATTAAAATGCCAAAAGATAATTCACCTGAAGGATAATGGTTGGAGATTCAAAAGGAGCTTCTTGAGGACCACGAGAAATCCCCTCACTTTCTGAGGGGCTGTCATCTAGTGATGATGATGGTGACACATCCAGACCAATTTCACTGTATATTGCCGCGTTTTTCCGTGTTGACAAATTATCTGGACCCATTTTGATCCGAACCTTCAGTGTCTTCTGGTCCGATGTGCTAGTAATTTTCTTGTTTAGAGACTCATGCTTAGAAGTGGATGTATCAACATTAGTGGTTATCAAGTATTTTTCTTGATGGGTTCCATCATTTAAATAGAGACCCTTGTTTGCAGCTATCCTTGAAGAGTTACCAGAACCTGGGCCAAGTCTTGATGACTGAGTTCCAGTGGAACATTGTACAGCATCGCCCTGTCCACCCTGCAAGTTACAATGTTAATTTGAAATAAGTTGAAAGTGAAAATAATACAAAGTCAAGTCATAAAACCTTAACTACAGTAGTCAATTTAGTTAAAAAGAAATGTATCAGAGTCACATAATGATATGCCATGTAGTATAAGAAATTTACCTCTGGCAGCAAATTATTCGGAGATTTGGGCGTATTTTGACTATGATTTTTTTGTGGTGTTCTTGGATGAGACCAAACAGGAGATCGCTGACAGGTGGGCAAAAATGATCCATAACCACCAAATTTTGCCCCTGAAATGATCAATTGTTTCTCAATATCATTCCAGTAACTATTTAATGTTTAATCCTACATTGGACGAGTCTTGATTCTAACAAGGCTTACCAAGATTCTCAGCAGACACCCCACCCTCAAAATCCTTCTGAAAGTGTCCCAGAACATCTTGAATTTTTTCATCCTTTGGGAAAGAAATTTGAAATGTAAAAATCGATAAAAAAAGAAAGAACAGTTATACTAAATCTAACTGACAATGTGCAATAATGGAAACAAACAGCATTTTATGATGAAATAACAGAAAAGTTCTAAAGGTGCCATGCAGCCATCTCATTGTTGTCTCAATTTTCAAACTGCGTTCCTTCAATACACGACTTCCATTTTACGAGTTTTATGAACGAGAAACGGTAAAACACATATTTCATGTTGTCTTGTAGTTATGAATGAGAATACAGACAAAAACAATTCTGCCGTGTCTTTGGTGCGTCATGGATGATACTATATACAAGTCTCTCCAAGGGGAAAGGGCAGTCCTAAACTATAAACATCAATTTACAAACAAAAGCACATGAATAACTGAACATTTAATTCTTCATGAACGGAAAAGGGCCAAAAACCAACCAAGAAGCCTAAAAAAGGGAAAGAAATCCTTTATATCACCAAGCTGATTTAGACAATATTTCCACAGACAGATCGAGCAGATTGATAAAAACTTTCCTCAACAACCCAATGCATCAAGTTGACATCACAAAGACCACAGAAATTCCAAATCTCCAATAACACTCTCTATGCTAACCACATGTCAAACCTATTCAACTCACAGCAAAGCATAATTCAGCAGTGCACACCCCACAACTAAACAACTTAAGCCAACAGCGGAAACAAAATTCAGGTCACGGATCTAACAAAGTAAAAGAAGTGAACAGCAATAATTCCATACTTCAAAGCATGCAAACTATACTTGGAATACCAGAGCAAGCAAAAAAAAGTTCAAGCGGCCTTACAATGTAAGAGAGGGCAACATCGGGATCAACGGTGGCATCATAATCCTCGTGGTTCTGAAAGGAGCAAGCCTCACCCTCTTCGAGCTCAGACTCCACCATCTCTCTCCTCCCAGCACCCAGCCCTAACCCTAACCCTAAACCCAGCCCCTCTATCGCATCCCTTCCTCCTGCAGAAATCATCCAAAAAAATCCCAAAAAATACAAAAATCAAACCCTTCAACTTAAACCTCCGCATTGAGAACCCTCCGTCCCTATCAAAATCCCACTTCCTCTTCGATCCATTCCTCAGAATCAAAATCCCACCCGAACAAATCACCCCCGCAAGTAATTGAAAAATTCTACACGATCGCGGGCTCGCGTAGAAATCACAGCCTCAAAATTCACGAGAAAATTATTGCAAAATTGTTAGCACAACCTGCGACAATCGAAAAACTAATAAACCCGTGTTCGATTATTGGAAACGTTGAATCTTAGCTGGGATCGATCAACACAGAGTTTCTCTCTCTCCTTCTCCCTCTCACCGTGTCTCTGTTTTTGGTGAATACAGCAGCCGCGTTTTTTTTTCTTATTTTTTTATTTTCTTAAATTCCTTTTTTATTTTTCGTTATAAACAATATTTTAATCCCACCGTGGGAGAGAGAGAAACTAGTTGATAAGGGGGAAAAAAAGTGCGAAAGAAACCATTCTACCCCTTCGCTCCCTCGTTTTTATGTTTCCGCTTCAAACCCTCCAACTCTGTCCCAAAACTATCAGTACAGACAAACCCAAACGCTTCACCCGCGCGTGTTCCTACTTTCCATTTTTATTTTATTTGTTTAATTTTTTTTTTACTTAGATAAACACATTTTTAAGGTCAATCTTGAATGGGATATTCAACACAATTATATATTTGTGAATACATTAAATTAACTTCAGGAGTTTAATTTACGGACTTGTGTAATGATATTTTTATATTGGATTCTATTTTAAGATGATCTTTGACTGTGGTGGACAGTTCAGATAATGAAGACAGGTTCATTATTTTATTGCTGAAGATTCTTCATTGTAGTGTCTACTTTTCAAAATTTTACTACCTGTTATATAAATAATCACATGTGTTTTCTCTTTAAAGGGCATTAATGCGAATTTGACGGAGTAAAAAGAATGAAGGAGATTATGAATGAGTGACCGTACATGTATGAAAAAACATTTGATAGTTGTGGGAATTCTATCTCTAAAAATGATGAACACGCCAAAAGTATAGATTTGGTCATGCTTTGGGTCGTTGGAGTTGGTTAATTTTGTGAGTGTGGCATGCAGTGACAGAATATAGGTTTGAGGAGAACCATAAATGAGGCTAACAAGGAAAAGGATAAAGACATGTCATGCCAAATTACCAAGCAAAGTTCCATGGAGGAGAAAGAATGTTGGTGTTTGGAGTACCTGATGAAATTGTTCAAAAATGTTGGGTTTCTTCTCAGTAATTTTTCTCTTTTTGAATCTTCCCATGTCTTTGAGAATCTGTTCACAATGTGCATAAAATTGTTCTTACATCTAGGTTTCCATTTTTATTAGAGAATCGTTTACTAGTAGTTTGATTTTATTTTTATTCCCTTCCACACCTCTTTACTAGTTATGACAAGATACCCTTGAAAGTTACTCAAGACCAACCTGCTTTCTTAATTGGAAAGCTGTTTGCCCTTATTGATGGAGATAACAAAATAGCATTCTTATTTGTTATATATATGCATTGTGGATATCACATGTCAAACAACAAATTCATCAACAGTTTTTAATTGTTATTTGTTGTTAAAAAAACTAACTAACTGTTCAAGTTTGTTCATTGTTATAGAAAATTTTACCTAAGGGCAAAGAAAAGACATGGAAAGGATATGGTTTAACTGCCCAACTTTTGAAAGAGTTCTTAACAAGTTTTTTCAATATGGACAACATAAACTATTCAGCTCCTGTTGAAAAAATAGTCATTGTTTCCATAAAGATAAAATTCTTTAATGTGTGTATGCTTGAGTTCAATAATTGGTAATTTGAGTTTTATATGAAAGTTCAATAATTAGTAAATATAATGGGAATGGAAATATTTCAATTAAGTAAACCGAGTTGGTTAAACTTACTTAAACCTAATCTGTAATTATTATCCATGTCTAATCTATTAACTAGTTGCAGGTTTATTTTATGTATAACTTGACTCTATATGATATGATGAAAGGTTAAGTTATTTAAATATTTATTTTGTGTTAAATTTTTAAATTAGTTTATGAGTTTATTCGTAACGTATAAATTTGTGAGCTAACAAGTTTACTAAATGAAAAAATAAATAAACTAAACTATAACGATCTATAATTATTTAATCCAATTTGAGGAATAATTTCATGCAAGATGTTTGACATTTAATTCTCCTAGATAGAATAATGAAAAAACTAAAATGTTTCTCATCTTCACAATTTTTTTCATAATTTACAAAAAAAAATAATATTTTACGATTATTTGTAAAGATAGATATGTAATCTCAAATCAAACTTGTAAAAAACATACACTTCAAAATTTAAAAAAAGCACAATTTATTTTTTATTTTTAAGTTTCATTATTCTTCCTATAATTTTTTAAAACAAAAAAAGAAGGGTGTTGTGCTTCAAATTCTGAGTTATTTTGTGGTTTTTCTAGTATCATTAGGATTTTTTTTTTTTTTAATAGATAAATTATTGTAATTTTGTGTATGATTCTTGTGGAAATTCCAGTACTAAGTGTTTAGGTTGGATAGACACTCAAGCTGTCAACCATGCCAGCACTTAGGCACTGAAAGTTCTCCATGCCCAAGTGTTGGTGAAATAAAATAATATTATCTCATCTTGATTAAAGAAACATTAATGAATGACCATTGGTTGCAGAGCCTCATGCAAATCAGTGGTGGAGATCTTTATAGAGTTAAGAGAGAAGACTGTTAAAAGTTACCTTGGAGAATTTTAGTTTAATTGTTAATTTTCAGATCTCCTTATATTTTCCTTTTTTTTTTAAAATCATTACTCTTATACACACACATTTTAAATCGATTTTATTCATATTGTAGAAAATACATATAAACTAAAACAGATTGAAAAGATATTTGTAGACACCAAGCAAAATGATAATGGTTTAACTAAAATACTTTTAAGTTAAAATATTATAAAGTTGTGACATAACTTTGACTGAAAATTTAGAACCCATTAACTTTAAATTAAAGTAGATTTTCATACCAAAGGAACAACTTTCACCTGGTACTTGCATTAATAGTTATTATTTTTTATTAAAATCATATATAAGAACATATTTATCACATAATTATAAATAAGAGAATCTGTTAACACTTCCTATTTAAACTCTATATTTAAAATGAAACTCATAGTGACAAGAATGTAAAATTACTTTTTATTTTTAAGATATTTTTACCAATACCAAAATAAGTTAATAAGAATATAAATTTGTTTATATTAAAGTAAAGGTAGAAAAATATTTAAAATATTTGGTACAATAAAATTTATAAATATAACTTAAACTTTCATAAAATGAGCTAGGGAGAAAAAAAAATTAGAATGATGAGAATGGAAAAATGTTGACCATGTGAAGAAAAGGGATAAATATTTATGACGTAATGGAGTAGACATTTATTGGTTGATTGATGTCATGGTTTTTCTAACTGGACACATTAAACTGAAAGTGATGGAAACCATATCCATCATTCCATTCAATGGCATATGGTAGGAATATGCCATCATCCATCTTATGTTATGCCAGTAAACCGTCATAAATGGATAACTCTTAAGAAAGCCCACACTTTAATGTCACACGTGGGTCTCAATCCCAACCATATAGCACACCATCTTCATCCTTGCTGTAAAATCAACCACAAATTAATTAACACCTTTTTCATACATTAAATTTCACTCAAAACAATACTCTCTAAATTTCCTTTAATGCTTGGTTTTATTTTGTTTATTTTTAAATGTAATTTAAAGTTTCTTCAAAAGAAAAAATATATATTTTTTATCTCAATAAAAATTATATTTACTTTTTTTTATATCATAATATGTATATCAATTGATGAATACGAAGTAAGATGTAAGGGTGTAAGAGCATCTTCAAAGGAATTGCTTATAAATGTATATAATATTTTTATTGAGATTGTTTTTTTAATATTTTCAATTTCTATATAATATATGATCATTATACTTCATAAGTAAAATAAGATTTTCAGTTTTAGTATAAAAATATTATGATTGATAAGTAAAATAGACAAGTTAAAGTTTTCAAAACAGAACAAAAACTTATAAATGTATAGTTCAGTTGCATACACAAAATTAAATCATGTATCATCTATATAAATAGATACAATTTTAATTAGTTTATTTAATCATTGGAGTCAATATTCTAAATATTAAAATATTTATTACATTTTATGTCAAAATATTATTAACATCAGTTACTATAGATACTTTACTCTATTTTAGAAAGACAGATGAAACTTAAATGTTTATGTATGTTATAGTACTTTTCACTAAGTTATCAATTTAATAAACTAAATAATATGAACATTTTTTCACTCATGAGACAAAATAAGTCTTTATAACCTAGTAAGTACAATTTTAGTCTAAGTCATAAGAAACCTTTTTAACTCTCACTACTTGATATTTTCCTTTACAGGATTCCAATATCATTAAAATTAAGATATTTTCTTTATGAATCTCCATATCAACATACAATCTCAAACATTTTAATATAGTATTTTCTTGCTAAAATTAACCATGTTTGCAACACACCACATGCTATATTATAACCAAATCATCATAAATTTTCATTTTTTTATATACATACAACTCAATTTAAATGTTTATGACTTGAAATTTATCATCAATTATATCATAATAATGTTTAAATACAATGTATTAGTCAAATATAAAAATATAGTGAAAGATAAACAAAATTTAATATTTAAAAATATTTCAAACATGCTTCTTCATATTTTAGAAAATACTTTATCTCAACTAGCATTTGACTAGTACATCGAATTAAGCACAATGTTGAAATTCGTCAAACTATCATTCTGTTTGTCCAGCAAATACAATAATAGCACACCAACAAATGTTAGTCACCCAATGAGATTTGAATTGTTCAGTGACTAAATTCGTTAAAAGTTTTTATTTAATAAAACTTTTCCAATAAACTTTTAACTTTTCGGTTTTTTATTAACTTATTTCACACTCAACGAGAGTTTAACTCACCTAGTGAGAGTTTGGCTTGCTCAGCCACTGGAAACTTTTGTTAAGCAACTCATCCCACCATAAAAGTTGTTGGGTTTTTAATTAAACGGATTTTTGCCAGTGAGAACCTTGTTCACTCAATAACTCTCCATAAATAAAAAATTTTACAAACTAAATTATAGGATCCTATTTTCGTCAAGCTAAGTTTTAATTTCATTTTCTATACGACATTAAATATTATACTTCAAAACAATCACAACTTAAACCAAATTTATCACATATACAATATTATAACACAAAAATTTGATAAACACAAACAACAATTTAAAATCATAAGTCTAAACAAAAATTATTTTTCAACTTAAATCAATCAACATATAGATAATCGTGAAAAAACTAAAACAGTAATTAGGTCACTTTAACACCTATATCATATTCCATAAGGTATTATAAAAAAATTAATTACTTTCTCATAATTGTGTTCTTAACTTATCGAAAACATCTAAACTTCACAAAATTCACAATAAGACTAAATTTGTACACATTAAGTTATGATAAATAATCTAAATTTATCTACGTGATTTTGCACTAACAAATATTCATTCTTATTTTAGAAACACTACATGCACTCCAGTATTCTTAAACATACAAAACTTCTCAATTTGACTTAAAAATAAATAAATAAAAAGGAACTTAAACAGATTCTGATCGGACAAAATCTGATCTATTCCTCAATCAATATTTAAAATTAAATATATCTATATTTAAATTAATATAAATATTAAATACTTAAATTAATAAAACATCAAAATATATATTTTAAAAATTTTAATTCAATATAATATATTTATAAAAATTAAAAAAGGGATAAAAAAAAGCTAAAAATCTGTAGCAGAAAAAAACGATTTCGCATGCATAAAATTTTTGAAAATTGAGTAAAGTATGTAACCGAGTTCTCACCTCTTTAGAGTAGATAGTATAGTTTAGTAATAAAAAGAGACATAAGTTATTTGAATAAATAAAAATAAAATAGTATATTCCAAATAAGAATCCTAAAATATATATATTGAAGTGTTAAAAAATTTATACATCAAAATTCTTATTAATTTGTATAGTGTTATAATTATATAATAGAAATACTTGTAAATTTTAATAAAAATAAAAAATTATATGAAAATATGCATAAAAATAGTTATAATTGTTTTTAATTATTATAATTATACAATAAAAAGACTCAATTTTATGAGTATCCTTTTTAATGATGAAAAGTAAGAAGTTGATTAATGAATATAAGAATAAAGTTTAATATAAACTTTAATATGGTGATTACTCTTCTAATTCACTAATCTAAAAAATATTTTTTAAAAGTTAAAAACTAAATAACTTAATAAGTTTTACCCACATTATATTCGTACAATGTTCAATCATCACCACAGGAAAAAAAAAGTAAGTAAATATTTAAATTGATGGATTTTGATTAAAACTTTTATATAAATGCATTCTTAAAAAAATCATCTATTTATAAATATTTGACATTTAATGTAAGGTAAAATTTGAAACAAGAAAATGAAAATAAAGTGAACCTTTACTATATGATAAGCTTTAGTATAAAATGAAAAAAAAAAAAAAAAAAAAAAAAAAAAAAAAAAAAAAA
>Ga0099824_1003154_pt1 | contig 24098 bp, 16 predicted proteins | sample SiratrowhiteBW_FD_76837 | JGI IMG/M metagenome (GOLD analysis project Ga0099824, IMG submission 76837) | Root nodule microbial communities of legume samples collected from California, USA - Siratro white BW | ecosystem: Host-associated > Plants > Roots > Nodule | place: USA: California...
AAAAAAATAAAAAATAAAAAAAAAAAAAAAAAAAAAAAAAAAAAAAAAAAAAAAAAAAAAAAAAAAAAAAAAAAAAAAAAAAAAAAAAAAAAAAAAAAAAAAAAAAAAAAAAAAAAACAAAGCATTTGCAACTCGAACCACCATCGTTCACCCTAAATCATTGCAAGTCAAACTCCTAATAACACTAGACACAAACCTAACTAAAGCAAACCTTTCTCACTAAAATCTATCCCAAATCACTCTTAAAGCAAATTCAAATAAAACTAAAATAAAATTTCACAACTTAAAAAAAACAAAAAAACCAAATGAGACGAGAATATACTTACAAAGATGACCACACTACTATAAATCTAGCGACTGACAAAAATCAAAACCCCTTTCATATATATATTTTGACTTTTTCTATTAATGATAGGTGCTGAAAGCAACTACCTAACGTTAATTAAAAGATAGAATATTCTTTCCGTAGTAAAAAATCAATTTATGTATATACTTTATTTTCTATGTTTCTTTTTAAAATTCATCGATTTTTATATTTTTAAAGATAATAGTTTTGATTAGATTCAATATTTTATTTTCAAACCTCCTACTTGCTAGAACTAAAGCGAATCTCACAATTTAATTGTATCTTCACAAATGCAATCAAATATTTTATTCTATTCGTCTGTCTATATATCTATTTAATTTTTATTACGAAAAAAATATTTTATTTTTAATTAATGTCTTGATCGTAATTGATTTGATCATTTGAGTCTTTTAACTTTCCACGTTCTTAAGTTGAAAATACTATTACTAGAATAAAAAATACTAATCCAACCTCTTATAGAGTCATCCACTTAAAGTAAGGTATTTCGATTATTGAAAACAAATTTCCATCACAAACAACAACAAAAATAAATAATAGAGATTATTCTTTGTATAAATTGATAGATTTGTAAGATTGAAGAAATAATAGAGATTATTCTTTGTATAAATTGATAGATTTGTAAGAGTGAAGAAAAGATAGAAAACATACGAGACCCACAAATTTTATAATTTGTCAAGTTTTGGATGAAATGGAAAACAAAAGATATTTTCACAAGGAAAAAAAATCAAACATTTGTATTGGTCATACTTAAAATATTGTCATTTTTATATAAATATCTTTCTTTCTTTTCGCACAATAAAAGAAATAACTTCCTTTCAATTTTTTTATTAAACAATTTATACAATTATCTTATTTCCTTTTTTTCCCCTCAAACCAAATATAATATTTACCCACAACAACCACTACCGACAGAGATTTAAGATACATAAACAATGTTTTTGTTTCAAGAATTTGTTAACTGATTCTCATTTAAAAAAATTTCATTAAAGTACACGAAACTAAAGAAAACTTTTGATATGTTTCAGCACAGCATTTTGATAATATTCAAGATATTTTCATAAAATTTTAATTGATATTTAATATAGTTTTTATAATATTAAAATAAATATATATTCACTCTTACATTTTTATTTTAATTATGGAACATGGTCCCACCTAGTAGTTTTCCAAATAAAAAGAATCTGATGAAATGACGAAAACAACCGCACCCTCATGCGTCGTGTCGGAGCCACAAATTCACGAACCCCACTAAACGACAAAAACAAAACTGGTGGCTACGACGCGAGGAGTATCCTCTTCAACTGTCACCAACAACATCGCTTAGCTTCCATGTCCATGTGTACCGAAACCACCCAATGGAACATTCATTTGGTTAGTCCCACGAGTCATGATCGCTTCCACCTCTAACATTGGAACTCACCCTTTGTGCTTTCTCTCCAAACCAGCCACACACACCACAGTAGGGTTTCTGTCTCTCACACTACACTCTCGAGGTATTGCTGTTGCACTTTCCTCGTCGTCAACAAGGACCACCCAGAAGCTCACGTGCCACTTTAACGGCAAAGATGGAAGCTTTGAGCGGCAAGAGGAAGAGGGTGAGCGTGAGGTGCTTTGTGAGGTCCAAGTGGTATCGTGGAGGGAACGCAGAGTCAATGCCCAAATCACAGTAGATGCTGACACTGAATCCGTTTGGAATGCTCTCACTGATTATGAGCGTCTCGCTGATTTCATCCCAAATCTTGTTTGGAGGTAATGCAAATGCTAATGCTTCTATTCACATTCAAGTTAACAAAAAAGAAAAGTGCTTTTACTTTGTATTGGTGATGATTAAGTTAAAGGTGCAGTTTATAAGGCATTTTTTTTTTTTGGTTAGTGGGAGAATTCCTTGTCCTTACCCAGGAAGGATATGGTTAGAGCAAAGGGGATTCCAAAGGGCTATGTATTGGCATATTGAAGCTCGTGTTGTCTTGGATCTTCGGGAAGTCGTCAATTCAGTGAGTGTTTTTTAATGCATACACTATATGAAGTGGGCACTGTAGCCAGCCACTAGCCTTACTTGATTTGGAATGAAATTGAAACTTTAGGGTGTGTTTGATTTCTCTTCTCAAAAACTTCTTTTTTTAAGTTTTCAAGGCTTGTGAAATAGATTGTTGAGACAACTTCTAGATGATGGTACAAGACATAGAGAGCAGGAGAAGCTGAACATGATGAGAACAGAAGAGGAGGAGAAAGCATATTCTAGCAATTTTTTGTTTCTTTAGGTTTGCACTTAAGTAGATTTTGAATGAGAATTTGATTGTTGAATAGTGTGGAATTGCTTTAGAAAACAATTTTTAAAACCAGAAAGCGAGAAGAGAATCAAGGATACTCTGAATCTTTCATACTCCAACCCATGTTGTCTCATACAATTTGCTACCTGAGCCTTATGCAATATCATATGTAAAGAATAGTTTAGTTTCTATTAGCGGTGGTTGTGCTAGTTTAGTTGACAGATTATTCAGTCAATAGGAAAAAGTTAGAGAAGTGAATTTTTTGTTAAATTAATAATGCTATATTTGTTAATTTTAATTCTTAGGAATGGGATCGAGAACTGCACTTTTCCATGGTTGATGGAGACTTTAAGAAGTTTGATGGCAAATGGTCCGTAAAATCTGGAACAAGGTATATAATCTATTTCATGGAGCCATTGCTTGCAAAGCAGCTTTACATCAATCTAAAGATACCATGTCTATATGTGTAGCATGATATGTCATATCAATTTTAGTTAAGCCTGCATCAACCCTAAACAACCCACACACAAGAAAAGAATGAATAACAGCATCTCTGTAGTAAGATACGGTATTTCTTACAAGTGATAAGAAGGCATTCACTGACTCAGTGAAGCAATACAGAGAGAAAAGAAAGTATTCCCCTGAGGGCCAAGAGAGGGAAGACAGATTACAAATTTCCCACGGTCTCCTCCTTATATAGTGACCTCATTCACCACACAAAATCCTTCAAGGTCTGGTTAGCTTTTTTTGTGCGTTCACTTTTTTGAATAGCCTGGTTGGGGCAATAATTATCTTGAATATATAACAATATATCAATATGTTGAGTGTGCTCTCCAAGAAAGAGACTTGCTACACTACATAGGGTCTTGGTTCTTGATGTTCATTTTAAGAAATGTAAACACAAAACCCAACCAGTTACAAATCCAAAAATCACGTTGTTGCAGCTTAAGGGTAATAAACAATTGACTTTTGTGAAGCTATTAAAAGAAGGTATATAAACTTGCCAAAAATAGGGTAAATAAATCAAGAACGAAAACTTTTGTTTATAGATCAAGATATCAAAGGAGATGGGAAGACTATTTTTTATTAGCTTTTCAATGATAGGCACAGGTGGGAACAATAGATTGCGTAAGTTTTAGCCCTGTAAAAATTGGTGGAGGGAGGCCAAGCAGGAGTTTAGAAGAAATTATTAAAGACAAATATCTGAGTAATTGGTTTTTCACCAATTTCATATAGCCGATTTTACCTATTGGTTCAAGGCTATTGTTGTTGTCTTCGTCTTCTTTTGTACGAAGCAAAATGTGTCAATGTATACTTATATGTTAGAAAGAGAATGAAATAACTTGGCTAAATTTCCATATGCAATAATAATTCTACCTGCAAGACAATAAAGCTTTTCCAATTACTATCCTAAATTATTTCAATCATAGTAGTGTAGTGTCTCAAATCTTGTGGGTTTTTATGGGATAATTATCTTCATTTGTTAATAATATATGGGCTGTTCTTATTGAAATTAATCACATTTCTATATTGCATTTCTAGTTTACACCAATTCTGGTTTATGCAGGTCATCAACTGCTATTTTATCGTATGAAGTTAATGTGATACCAAGATTCAATTTCCCAGCTATTTTTTTGGAAAGGATTATCCGATCTGATCTTCCTGTGAACCTTCGAGCTTTGGCATACAGAGCTGAAAAGAATTTTATGGAATATCAGAAACTTCCAGTGTCAGAAAATCAGTTGCATAAAACTTATGTGGCCATTAACGGATCATCTGTTAAAAAGATAAATGGTTCTTTGTGTGAAAGTGATAGAAAAATAAATGGCGCTTTGTGTGAAAGTGATAAGTTGCCTCCTGCAGAGAACAAAAAAGAAATTGCCACCTCTGTTTCGAGTTCAATACATACATCTTCCAGTGAGGTGAGAAGCAACTGGGGTGTATTTGGAAAGGTTTGCAGGCTTGACAGACCTCGGATGGTGGATGAAGTTCATCTCCGCAGATTTGATGGGCTTCTGGTAAATTATATGTACTAATGAGTTAACCTGGATTCAGACAATTACCTGTTTGTACCGCAATTGGTTATACTTAGTAATAAAGTGATTTTGATGTGAAGGAAAATGGAGGCGTTCATCGCGGTGTTGTTGCAAGCATAACAGTTAAAGCTCCTGTTCGTGAAGTCTGGAATATTCTAACTGCCTATGAAACTCTTCCTGAGTAAGCACTTCTTAAGTTACGCTAGATTTATTGGAACATTGAATAAGAGATTCCCAGTTCTATTGTTTCATTCTTCTAATTTGATTCCACATAATATGTTGCAGGATAGTTCCAGATCTAGCAATCAGTAAAGTTGTATCACGAGATAACAATAAAGTCCGTGTTCTTCAGGTATGGGACATTGTTAAAGAAGTAAAGTCTTAAAAAAAGAACATCATATCTGTTTATATCCTGAATTGTTTCATAACAGCTAGTGTTTTACCATCTTTATCTGCAAAAACTTGTATCCCTTAGCACAAACACCACTGCGTTTTGATCTATAAATTATGCGATTTACTGGTTTAATTGTCATGCAGGAAGGGTGTAAGGGCCTACTTTATATGGTGCTTCATGCTCGTGTTGTGTTGGAGCTGTGTGAACATTTAGAACAGGAGATCAGTTTTGAACAAGTTGAAGGGGACTTTGATTCCTTCCGGGGAAAATGGATTTTTGAGCAACTAGGAAATCATCACACGCTGCTAAAGTACTCTGTGGAGTCAAAAATGCGCAAGGATACTTTCCTTTCTGAAGCCATCATGGAAGAGGTTTGTCTATTAATTCCTTGATCTATTATGAAGTCAAAAATGTCTTTTCATTCTTTTTTAATCTTCTGAAGGCAAATCTGTTCTAACATTTGTACCCTGCAATGTTGTGGTTTTTTTGCGCAATGTCATTTAAGGTCATTTATGAAGATCTCCCATCAAACTTGTCTGCAATAAGAGACTATATTGAGAACAGGACTGCATCAAAATCTTCAGAAGTTTGTGAGCAGAATACAAATTCAGAGCAACAAATTGTTTCATCAAGCTTTCAAAATGATGACAACACTGGTTCAGCCGAGGAAGTTCCTAATTGCGATGCTCGATGTTCATCTCAGCAAAGACCTAAAGTGCCAGGCTTACAGAGGAATATTGAAGTACTAAAATCTGAAATCCTGCAATTCATTGCAGAACATGGACAGGAAGGATTCATGCCGATGAGGAAGCAACTTCGTTTGCATGGAAGAGTGGATATTGAGAAGGCTATAACTCGCATGGGTGGATTCAGAAAGATTGCAACCGTATTGAACCTTTCTTTGGCTTACAAACACCGCAAACCAAAGGGTTACTGGGACAATCTTGAAAATTTACAAGAAGAGGTAGGCTGCAAAATTTCTTTCTCATCTCAAATACTTTCTTTCCTTCTTCACTTTGTACCACTCAGCACTCGTTTATCTCTGCTGATGATTTCATAAATGCCTTATATGAAATCTTCAGTGTGAGAAAACTGATATATAAATGGCATTATTGACATATTGATCATAATGGACTTCATTTCTTGATGCAGATAAGTAGGTTTCAAAGGAGCTGGGGAATAGACCCTTCATTTATGCCTAGTAGAAAGTCATTTGAACGTGCTGGTAGGTTCAGATATTCTCTTTCTATAGCTTTCTTTGAAGTCTATAAAGAATAGAAACATGAGTGTTAGAAAAAGCAATGGCAGTGGAACAGTGAGAATGATTATTGACTTGGTGGCAATGAAATTTGGCACAGGGAGGTATGATATTGCACGTGCACTGGAAAAGTGGGGTGGAGTACACGAGGTTTCTCGGCTTCTGTCGCTGAAGGTAAGACAAAGGAGCAGACATGAGAAGGTTGGTAAGGATAAGAGGAGTGATCATGGTCATGCAGAAGGTGAGATGAAGACACCGTGTATTTCTCAAGACACACAAAAGTGGCTTACAAAACTAAAACAGTTGGACATAAATTGGTTTGAGTAAAAGAGGAAGAAGATTATTGGTTTAAGTGTGTATACCTGTGTCAGTGTCTTCTTCTAGTTATAGTTCAGTTCAATGATTCTCCACACCTGCTCTTTTTCACATGCACTTCCAACTTCACAGATATGATAAAAGAATTCTGTTTTTCCAAAATGTTATAAGAATATACAATACGGAATATATTTACTATAAAATAAATTCTTCTACTAACACTGATAATAGTGAGAATAAAAAGAAAATTAACAGTTAAACTCACAATCTTCAGGTAATATCTGGAACACAACATGGCCATTGACACTAATTGTTGGAGGTTATTTATCAATAGGTTTTTTCTGTAGTATTTACGTAATTTTTTTTATTTTTCCTACTGTAATTTCTTTATTTTGCAAAAGTCCATATCAGAAGACTCTGTCGAATGTTATACAACTGTTGGGTACAAAAAAATTAGTATTTCTTTAATATCTTAGAATTCCAGTTAAATAAAATCATTGTTAATATTAATTATATGAAATAAATTTTACTTTCCAAAAATAGTAATGACATTATTATTATTATTACTAGGAAAGAAAGACACTTCTTACCTATATATTTTTTAAAAAATAAATAAAAATAAAAAGAACAATATTCATGTTAATAATAAAACACGGATAATTTATAATGTATTATAATTTTAGGATTATGAAAAAAAAAAAAACTTACAAAGATACAATACGACATAAAATTATGTATTTTAAAACCACACCTCTCATTCATACATATACATACATATATATATATATATATATATATATATATATATATATATATATAAATAAATAAAGAGAGATTGATTTTTGTTATTCGTCTTGAGATTTTTTAAAATAGACTTTATAATTTTTTTTTCATTTTGGCTTGATATGGAAATGTTATGATGTGAACCCCTATGTTAAGATTCAAGAACAGACCGATTTAGGATAGGAGTTTGAATTTATTGGAATATAGGGTTTCAAGTAAAATAGGTGATGTGGACCGATTTAGGATATGAGTTTGAATTTATTGGAACATAGGGTTTCAAGTAAAATAGGTGATAGAAATAAGTAGCATCACTTCTATGGAAGAAGATAAGTCCCAAAGACGCCACAAGTCTAAGAGTTGGTTTAGCCAAGAACCCAAGAGATTCACTCTCACCAGTTTGCAGAATATGTCATCTCTTCTTCTGAATTCCAAATCCACATATAGGCTCTGAGTTTGTCTCATTTGAAAGTAAATAAATAAAAATAAAATAAATTAAGATTCTTATTAGCTCTTCTCTTAGTTCTCTAAGCCTATTAGATATGTAATCAGTCTCGTCTCTTCCATATGGTTGTCCTTCAATAGTTGAGCCTTCAGCAGATGGGTCACCTTGTAGTGCAAAGTTTTTTGGATCTTCCCAAGTCTTCTTCTAGTCGTGGACCCACCTAAGTCTTGAATTGGATCTTGGACTTCATTTTTCATTTTGTGGAGTTGGGCTTTCTCATCATGGGTCTTGTTGAGCTTGGATGCCCACATCATTGTCCCCTTCTTGTAAAGCATTTGTCCTCAAATGTTGAGAATCATTCCCTACATAAAAAGAGATATAAGAATCATTCCCTACATTAGAAGAGATAAATCATAAATTAGATACATTAAAAGTGACACTTACTCTATACTCACCAGGTATATCAACTTTATAAGCATTATCATTAATCCTCTCCAACACTTGAAAAGGACCATCTCCTTTTGGCTGGAGTTAGGACTTCCTTTGCTAAGGGAATCTTTCTTTCCTCATATGGACCCAAACCCAATCACTGAGTTCAAAAACAATTTTCTTTCTTCCTTTATTAGCTTGTTTGGCATAGTTCTCATTTTTCGTTTCAATTTGTGCCTTCACACGCTCATGCAACTTCTTCGCATAATCAGCTTTAGCCTGTGCATCCTTATGCTTAAAAACATAAATATTAGGCATAGGCAGTAAATCAAGCAGTATTAAAGGATTAAGTCCATACACAATTTCAAATTGTGCTATGGACAATCCTATTATAAGCAAATTCTACATGAGACAAACATTCTTCCTGTGACTTAAGATTCTTCTTTAAAACAGTCCTAAGCAAAGTGTCTAATGTTCTATTCACTACCTCAGTTTGCACATCACTTTATGGATGACAAGTAGTAGAGAAAAGTAATTTAGTACTAAGCTTACCCACAATGTCCTCTAAAAGTGACTTAAAAACTTAGTGTTCCTGTCACTTATAATACTCCTAGGCACTCCATGAAGTCTCACAATTTCCCTAAAAAATAAGTCAGCCACATGACATGCATAATTTGTCTTATTGCAAGGTATGAAATGTGTCATTTTTGAAAACCTGGGAATAGGATGTTTGTATTTGATTATGATATTATTAATAGCCCTGTAGTATGTGCACATCCTCCAAGTCCCATCTTTTTTAGGCACTAATATCACGGGAACAACACACGGGCTCATGCTCTCTTGCATCCACCCTTTGCTCATCAATTCATCAACTTGTCTTTGAATTTCTTGAGTCTCTTGTGGATTGCTCTTGTAAGTTGGTCAGTTGGGTAAAGAAGCTCTAGGAATGGGATAAATGTGGTGCTCAATTCCTCTTAAAGGTGGTAGTCCATTTGGGATTTCTTTTGAGAACACATTCTTATATTCCTGCAAAAGAAACTCAACACTAGCCGGAACAACAACTTCATTAGAGTTGTTAGCAATCAAAATATTATTTTTGCAATACAACAAGTAAAGTGGTTTATTGGCCATCAACACCTTCTTCACCTCACTCTCTCTCACCAAACAATTTATTTTGCTCTCAAGTATTTCAACTGATGATGTGTTTCACTCTTTTTCTTTCCACTCTTTTTATGTGTTTCACTCTTTTCTCCTTTCTCTCAATTTTATTTGGTCCTCACAAACCTTTCTAGGAGATAATGGTTTAAGAATAATTTTCTTATCATTATGTATGAAAGAAATCTTATTTGTTAACCCATTATGGATTATCCTTTTATCATATTGCCACGGTCTCCCTAATAGGATATGACTTGCCTCCATTGGAACCACATCACATAGCACTTTGTCAGTATATTGTCCCATGAAAAGACACACCTCCACTTGTTTATTCACGAACAACTCTCCATCTTCACTAAGTCATTGAAGTTTGTATGGCCTAGGATGTGACTTAGTCTCTAAATTTAATTTGGACACCAATCTAGAGCTAGCCACATTGGTACAACTTCCACTATCAACAATGAAAGAACATAATTTCCCATTAATATAATATATGCTATGAAAAATATTATCTCTTTAAGATTGTTATTTACTAATAATCTATGTGATATATTTATTTATAATTTTTTGAGATATATTTAAGTTTCACTGAGATAAGTAACAATAGTTCCAACAAGAAACAAAAGTGATATTATAAGATCTAATATGAAATAAAATAGGAATTAAAAAAACACTGACACTAAAATGTTAATTAAGTAAAAATTAATTATTAAAAAAACTTATCATACTCTTTTTGTTGAAAAGCTCTCCTATAGAGTTCCCTTGGTGCTTCTCGTGAAGTTTTCTTTTATCAAATGGAGCCAAGAATGCTACTTTCTTAAAGATTCTTCATAAACGAAAAATTGTAGACAATTGTAGTTGCAATTGTCGTAGCAACCAGAAACCCTAACATTGTAGTTGTATGCATTTTGTTAATGTCTATTCCTTTCATAACATTGTACATTTTTTTGGATCTAACGTACACATTTTGTCACTTAAATCATTGCATGAAAAATAAATTAAGGGTGTTGCAAGATGGAAGGAAAAAATAAATGATCAAGACTAAATCCTCATAAAACATTCTTATACTTCATTATCTGTTGTTTATAAATGAACATCAATGGAAAATAAAAGACATGGAAATAAAAAAAAAATTATAGATGCACTTATTGATAATCAAATCTATTTACAAAAGATTACTATAGAATGATTTTTGGTTTAATTGCTATTTTTATCTTTTCCGTTTTGATAATTGTTGTTACAAATTAGGAAATTTAAACATCTTGTTACCAACTTTATTTTTTAAAAATTGTCACTTATTATTGAAAAATAATTTAGGTTGTATATAGATTCATTAAGTTACTATTATGTTTAAAATGGACGAATACGTTCGATGTATTATTCATATTTGGATCAAATTGAATATGGTCATTCCTTATACAAACATAGATTTGCTTGACTTTTAATAATGCATAGTTTGAATATTAAAATTAAGACATTATTATATATAATACTATAGTAAAGGATATTTGTGCCTTTCTATTTTGTGAATGTATGAACATAGCCATGAATGTAAAATAAAAGGCTTATGCCTCAAATCTATAATTGATTATGCCCTTTCATTTTAACATCCTATTGTCCATGTATATTATAATGTTACAAATTGTCTCATGTTGACAATGTTATACGAATTATGTAAAGATATTTTTTAATTATTAATGATATTTTTAAATTAAAAATTATTATGTTTGAAGTATGGATTTAAAATATGAAACATGGTTTTAAATATGTTTTATATCTATCGATTTAATGCATAGTTCCTATTTTTTATTTGCAAATTTTTTATGATACTTTATTTTTTTTAATTGCTATATAAAAACCTTATGCATGATATTAAATTAATTATATAAATAAATTAATTTTCAATTTTTATATAATTTTTAATGTTATTTACAGTTTTATAAAGTAAATACTTCATAATTTATTAAGTTTAATTCATACATATTTTTATTAAATCTTAATAAGGACATTTTCACAATTCATTATATTATTTCAATTATTTTAATTTCTTATTTTATTATATCAATTAAATCAACTACAAATTTCTCTCAACTGTTTTTCCTCCTCTTTTACTTAATCAAATTAACTTCATCTTCTATTTTCTTTTCTTTTTCACTCTCTCCTCAATTCCAGCAAAAAAAATATTAAGAGAACAAACATGTCATATAAGAAGTTTTAAATTTAAATGGTAAAATATAAAATTATATAATTTAATAACAAAATTCTTAAAATTGGTAAAAATATTTTGATTGATTTAAAGTATAGAAATTTAAATTCCAGGAATATAGAATTCCTTACTCTACTACTCTCGCACCGGTCCAGAGCTTCCTTGCTCTCCCTCTCTCTCCGTTCAGAACTCTCTTTCTCGCTTGCTGGTTTGTCCCTTTCGCTCTCTAATCCCCGTGCATTTCCTCTCTCTCGGATCTAGGGTTATTTCACTTTCTGTTTCCTTTTTATTCAATTGATTTTGTGCTTCGATATTGATTTCATTCACTTTGTGCAACCTTCTATTTTGTTTTTAACGTATTCTTCTTTTATGCAACGTGATTGATTCATCTATCTACGGGAGATTTAGTTCAATCAGGACTTAGTATATGTATGACAAATCCCTTTCCACTATCAATTGCTAACATTGGCCTACTTTTGGTTCGATTCCATACGCCATTAACATACTAGATTGGATCAGCTTGTAGAATACTATCGTGACATTTGCAGCCGAATGCCATAGTTATTAAGAGTTATTTAGCTATTTGATAATATTGAAGACAAATTAATTTTTTATTTTCTTTTTCTTAAAAAATGTTATTAAGTGAAGTGTTTAAAAAAATCTTATTATTTGGAACTTTATGTACCATTGATTGAGATGTACGCCCATTTCAATTGCATTTACCGTTCTTGGATATGTTACAATGCTGTGATACGTCAGTAATATCTTTTCACTCCTGGGTCTGACTTGTTTTGGGCGGATTCTGCTTGGATACTCTATGCTACATCATACGAACTTGTTTTCTTTAATATAGCATTTGGTGTGTGGAGGACATAATGGAACTGAACCGTTGTTTCATTCATTTTATCTTTGGATCTACCTTTTGGTAGAACCAAAATGTTTTAGTCCTAGCTTTAATTCGCCAAAAACAGAAAGGAAGTCATGTTATGTTTCATTCCATCCCATTCTAACATGTTTACCAATTGCGACCTAAATGTAAAACAAGTAGAGTTTGTTTGGAAAAGAGGGTTTGGTAGAAATGAGGCGGAGAGAGAGAATTAGTTCGGTTAGTTTGGTTGAGGGAGATGAAGGGGAGGATTAACTTTAAAATATGGCGGGACTCTCTCTACTATTTCATACCGATTTTTACTTATCGCTCTATCTCTATCCTTATTTTCTATCAACATAATCAAATTACACAACTTTCAAAATACTCTCTCTATTTCTCACCTGTTTCCATTCTAGCAAACAACTAAATATTCAATTTTATTTCTTACATATTTCTCTTTTCTCCATGTATTTCTTCTCTGTCTCCATCCTCTCTATTTCTTTCTTTAAAACCAAACACACCATTTGGTCCAATGCGATGTGAGATTATGGTGAATTGAAGAGAAGACAATGAGCATCAAATGTTTCAGCATCAAGTAAAACAGAACAAGTCAAAGCAGAGCTTCTTCCCTTTGTTCTTTCTTAGTTCTTCTTGGCTTTATATCTGTATAGAAACTTCCTCCAAAGAGGTGAAGAATCAGACACCCCCATGTAGGTGCGTATATTAAGATTGTGGAGATACTGTCCGTACCAAGTCTGAAATCTCTGAGACCGTGTGCTTTACTTCTGCTTAGATACAGAGCCAAGAAGAGGGATGGATAGGGCACTGTAGGTTAGGCACTATTTTGAATTTTTTTTATACGGTTTGTATAATGCATGCTATACACATACATATTCAAAAAAAGTTACAAAAATTACTCAAAATTGATGGCATTTATATTTAACAATAAAAAGTCCTAGGTGTCTTAAACAAAACATGCAACTGTAAGTAAATACCGGCAAAAGTGAAATACAAGTTTGCTATATAGGAATCATCAATCACAATCTATTACTTCCAGGTCTTCTTGATCAGTTTCATTATTGTTACAGTTGTAGATTTCACTTTTGGAAATTGAAATCCAAAAATACTCTAAAAAGCCATAATATCTTTTGTTCAGAGGGATTTTTGGAATCAGCACATAGCACCACTATTCAGTCCAAACATTTGGTCTGCTATACAACTGCCACTGTAATGGACGCATGCCACTCTGTACCAATTTAGTGACTTCATTGAAGACCCTACCCAACAGAACTAAGTTTTCCAAGGATGGGCTAGGTGTTTTTATTCTGTCTTAACATTTCCTCCCACTACCTTTTGGCCCTTGCACATAAAGCAGGTCATAAAATGAGTCCAAATATCTTTTAATTTTCTATTATAATTGCAATCATGTTTTCAGGAAAATAATATGTACAATTTAAAGAGTATGACATACTTATTTATATTAGGCTCCACCAATAACTAATGCTTCTTCTAATCATTAAATATTGATGTTTCTATATCAATTTGTATTTTCAATTCATTTCTGCTGATGTGATGAGCTTTTAGGAACTCATTTTCTGATATGCAACGTAATGATTTGTCCGATCTAATTTTCAACTTATGTTATGCAGCTTGTTTAGTGCTTATGTTTCTAGCTGTCTTAGACATTAGCCAATGTGAAACTCAATTTTCCTTATTGACTGAAACTGCAATAGGCAGGCCCTGTTAAGAATGACCTTCAAAAATTGGCTTCCTGATTATAAGTCAGTCTGCTTGGGTGCAATTTTTATTGCAAATCTTTTACATCGGTCCATATAGTGCAGTTTTAATTGTATCTTATATCTGTCTAATCCACGTGTCAGTAATATTGGATGGTAGAAACCCATGATGATGCAACTGTGTCCAAATCCTTCAGGATAAGGATTTTTGAAATTATACAGGGTACCACCATGTTTTTTTCTGAAAAATTATAATGCTTGATCAATTTCTGCTAAACAAATCCGTTTCAGCCATGTTGGCTTTTTTCCATGATGAATAAATTGGTGGAATATGCCCCAAAGAAAAAGTGAGAATTGTCTATTGATGTCATGTATCTTTGCTCATGATTTGATCTGTATCATGAAACATGAGAGCTTGTACAGGCTGTAAACGTAACTTTAACATGAGAGATCTCCCTTCTTTCTAGCTTGTGGTTCTTATTGATTAATATATGACATTGGCATTTGAGAGGGAATTGGGTCGGAAGTGCATTTTTGAATTAAAATTCCATGGTGTTTGATGTACTTGTTTTTTAGTCTTGGAACCATCTAACCCATACTTAGCTATCCTTTACTCATATCCAGTAAGCAGATAGCATATTTACAACTTGGAGGAGTGGAATGTTTTGTAATCCTATTTCCCACCAATGGTGAAAAGTATATTCATTGAAGTGGCAAATTAACGAACTTTTGAGCATAATAGGTAATTAGTCACACGGGTGGCAGATAACTTCAAAATAAATGATTATCAAGTTAAAATGCTCCATCAAAATAAATTAAAGAATGTTTTTTTGAGTAGACAATAGTTATTTTCTTTTCTGTTTATAGTTATACATAAGATGTACTTCTCTTTCTGGTCCATAAAAAAAAAAGTAGTTAAAATGTAAAAGAAATAATCTGCTTTAGTGATGTCTTTGTAGTTTTGGACCAATAATCCTTATAGTTTCTGTCTTCGTGAAAACCACATTATTCCCTTTTCATTTCTAAGTACTTATTTTGTTGGTCCACTGAGAAAGAAGTGGAGTAGGAGGATAAGACATAGTATAGTAGTTAAAAATGTGGATGACTCAGTTGAGCTTTAAACTAGGAGTGGACACGAACGACAATGTCTGTAATTTCTTTGTGATTTTTGTAACAGTTGTACTAGAAAAAAACACAAGTAATAGAGAGGTAGATGGAATAAAAGAACTCTGTAATTGTATTATTTACTGGAAATGGGTTTCTTACAAGAAAACAAAGACTACTATGAGTATAGCAGTAACTACAAAGCAACAAAGAAGAACAAAGGAAAACAAGAATGAACCACGTGAGAGAGGAAGGTTCTGCCCAATCCTTTTTTCCTCCCCCTTCCCTCTCTAACCAGCTTGATCTTTATGCCATTTTCTTCACCACACATAGTCCTTTAATCGTATGTTGGTTTTTTGGACCATGGGCTTTTTATTATTTTTTCACCATTTGTATTAGCTGCCACATGACTATTATTAGCTGTCCCCATATTCTCCTCATTTGTCTTTCCTCCCCCGTTAAGAACAACCTTGTCCCCAAGGTTGAATTCTAAAAATACAGATTCTAGTGCAGTGTGATCCTACCAAGTTGCTTGACTGTTATCCAATCCTTCCCATTGGACTAAGGGCTGTTGAACATGCTTAGTGCCCTTGATAATCACCCAAGACTGAAGAATAACAGCTGGTTGAAATATTGGTTGTGCATCATTGGAAGTGATGATGGGTAAGAGAATCTAAGATTGGGAATGATTTCCCTTAAATAATTTAAGCTATGAAGCGTGAATAACTGGATGAATCTGAGCAATCTCGGGTAACAACAATTTGAAAGCAACCTTGCCAATCCCTTCAATAATAGGGAATGGACCAAAGTACCTCAAACTTAGTTTTTGGTTCTTCCTTAAAGCAACCGAGTGTTGTCTGGTTGCAACTTGACCAACACTTTATCTCCACATTCATCCATTTTTGATTTGCATATGTCTTCATTATTTGTTGAGCTCGCCGAAGATTATGCTTAAGTTTGTAGAGAATCATGTCTCTCTGCAACAATTGCTCCTGAACTGAAATCAAATCTGCCGGATTGGGCACATATTTGTGGAGGGGGGTCTCTTCCATATACGACCTTAAAAGGAGTCATGCTAGTGTTGTGGTGATAGGAAGTGTTGTATCAAAATTCTACCCAAGGCCAGAATTTGAGCCACTCTAGGTTTTTGAAAGGTGAAACACCTTAAATACATTTCCAAACACTTGTTTAGAGCCTCAGATTGTCCATTTGATTGAAGGTGATAAGCAGTTGACATGCTAAGAGTGGTTCACTCAACTTGAACAAATGTTGCTAGAATTGGCTAGTGAAAACCCTATCCCTATCTGAGACTATGGTTTTTGGAAATCCATGTAGTTTAACCATGGTAGTCACAAGCTGTCTGCCACTTGTTTGCTGGTGTAATCTTTTTGGGAGGAGAGAAATGACCATACTTAGATAGTCTATTAACTACTACCATGATCACTATAAAGCATTGAGATTGGGGAAGTCTAGTAATGAAATCCATAGCTATGTCTTCCCAAATTAGATCAGGAATAGGGAGTGGCAGGAATAACCTCGAGGGAAGAGTATTAGAGGTCTTTGCTTGTGGGCAAATCAAGCAATTCTAAACAAATTCTTTAATAGCAACATTCATCCCTTGCTAATAAATCTGAGAAGAAATTCTTCCAAAGTCCTAGAATACTCAACATGACTACCTGTGGCAAAATTATGGAACTCTTGTAATACTTATTGGACTAAGGAATGGTCAGCTGAAAGAACTAGTCTACCTTTCTAAAATAGAAGACCTTACTTAATTGAATAATGAGGATTGGGAGGTTGGTTTTGCAGACAAGCATCTATAATCGTTTTCAACTTGGAATCTGCAAGTAATGCTTCTTTCAATAAGGGAATGAAGTGTAATTGAGGCTGGGACAATGCCCCATAAAAGGACCTAGAAAGGGAATCCGCAACAATATTGTCTTTTCCATGTTTGTATTGTATGGTGAAATCATACCCCAAAAGCTTGTGCAACCACTGTTGCTGCTCAGGGTTCTGAAGTGCCTGATCGGTAAGACTCCTCAAACTTTTCTGGTCTGTTCTTATGATGAATTTATGACCCAACAAATAGTGTCTAAATTTAGCCACTACTGTAACATAGAGCTCTCTAATGTAAGTTGATTGTCTTTGCATTCTCGAATTCAATTTCTTTGAGAAGTAGGCTATAGGGTGAAATTCTTGACTCAAAACTGGACCTACTCCTTAACCAGATGCACTAGTTTCCAAAACAAATGGTTTGGAAGAAGCAGGGAGAGCCAAAATTGGGGCTTCAATTATGACTGTTTTAAGCCTCTCAAAAGCTGTAATAGCTTGTGAATCCCATAGGAAGTTACCTTTCTTCAAAAGATTGGTTAAAGGGTCAGTTATAGACACATAACCCTTGATGAGCCTTTTGTAGTATCCTGTAAGTACCGTGAACCCTCTCAGTTGCTTAAGATTTAGAGGGACAGGCTAGTTCAACATTGCTTGGATTTTACCTTTCTCCATTGCCACACCCTCACCAGAAACAATGTGACCCAGATATTCTACCTGTTGCAATCCAAAGGAGCGCTTAGACATTCTTGCAAACAACTTGTGCTGCTATAATAGTTTCAAAACCACTTCCAAATGTTGCAAGTGAGAAGACCAAGAGGGGCTATACACAAGGATATCATCAAAGAAAACTAAGATAAATTTTTTGAGGATACCTTGAAATATCATTCATAAGGCTATGAAAAGTTACAGGGGCATTAGACAATCCAAATGGCATAACAAGCCATTCATAAAGACATTTGATAGGTTTTGAATGTTGTTTTATGTCTATCCTCGTCCTTCACCAATATTTGGTGGTGTCCCAACCTGAGATCTAACTTGGAAAAAAATTTAGCACCAAATAACTCATCACTTACACAATAGGTATAAGAAAATTGTCTTTGACAGTGATGGCATTGAGGGCCCTGTAATCAGTAGAAAATTTCTATGTACCTTCCTTCTTTTTCACGAAAATGATAGATGAAGAAAAGGGGCTTGTTTATAATTCCCTCATTTAGCATGTCTCTAACCATTTTCTCAATCTGCAATTTTTGGCTATGAGGGTATATGTAATTTGCAAGGGAAACAACTCATCAATAGCGTTTGTCTGCTGCATTCTTCTCGTATGATTGAACTGAGTTGGAATGGGTAACTTGGCTTGGTCCCCAGAAATGTTACAACTGGATTGCCTAAGTAAAACTTCAATGTCAATTTACTATAATCTGAAACATGGGCGCCCAAAGTAGCTAGCCAAGTTGCACCTAAGACCAAATCAACTCCAGAAACAGGTAAAGGATAAACTGGTAACTTTAAAGCATGTCCTTGGATTGTAACTTCTAGCTCCTTAATGAATCCTTAAGCTATAACAATGTTGTCATTCCCTACTAATACTTGGAAATTAGGTATGGGCTCAATTGGCAATTTTAAACATTGAGCAATCACGGGCTACAAAAAATTATCCGAACTACCAATATGAAGACCTGCACCTGCATACCCTTGGTAGATCCTTGGAACCTCATAGTACTTATTCCAGAAGACCCTTTTAAGGCATTATATAATAAGTGATGCTGTTGTACAATCAAATTTTCTATAATATCCTCTTCCGGTGCAACAATAGGTACTGGTTATTTGGGCACCTATGTGATGGAATTTTTTTTTTTCATCACATGTGAAATACAACCCTTTCTCTCTGTGTAATTACATTTCAACTGAGGTCATTCTTTTAATGTTGGTGTTTCTCTAATTGGTCACAGTGGTAAGAGTTGTAGGGCTCGACAATAAAGTTTGAAGATTTGCAAATTTTAGTGATTGGATCATGGTAGGCTAATATTTGGGGTTTGGTTTGAAAGCGAGGGTAATCTGTTCTTGGTTTGGTGGGTATTTCTCTTCATAGAGCTTAGCTAAGGACACTGAGTGAAGCAATGTAGTTGGGGATGGGAAATTACATCCCTACGAATGTAGAGTTTAAGACCACCCACAAAACAATCCAGAAGAGCCTCAGTGGTGACTCCTTGGACACTACTAGCTAAAGCTATGAATTGAGTATAATAATCCTATACAGTACTAGTTTGAGGATATTTGAACAAATTTGATTGAGGTACTTCATTAGGAGAGAAAATGTAGAATATGGCTAATTCAACATTTTGGTAAGACCAAAATTTGTTTTATTCCGACAGCTACAAATACTTTTGTATAGTCAGCAAAGCATGTTTCAAGGAACGGATAAACGTGAACTTTCTCATAATCCCGTTTCAAGAGAAGCATTCGCTCGTGACATCATCTGGAACCACGTCTGTCAAAATGTATCACTGTTATGGTCAATCATTGTGCATCAGGTGTATGGTAATAATAAAAAAATTGTTCAGCCTTAAATATCCATATGAGAACATCATATCCATCAAAACAGGGAAAATCCAGTTTAACATTGCGAACTTGAATAGGTGGGCTTGAAGAGCTAAAGTCCACCTACGGAGCATGTTTTAGTATCTCCTCTATTGTTGATTGATTCTATAGTTTTGAAATGAGTAGAGTACTCCTTGTCACGAGCTTCCATCATTTCCTGCAAATGCTTCACATCGAAGGTGAGGTCCTTCAGGTGCATGTTTTCTGCCATGGTCAATGAAAGCACCAATGTAATAGTGATACCAAAGAAACCACATGTAATAGAAAGCTAGATGGAATAAAAGAAGAACTTTGTTATTGTATTATTTACTAGAAATGGGTTTCTTATAAGAAAACGAAGACTACTATGAGTATAGCAGTAATTAGCAACAAAGAAGAATAAAGGAAAACAAGAATGAACCACAAGAGAGAAGGTTCTGCCCAATTTCTCGCGGTCTCTCTCCAACCAGCTTGACCTTTATGCCATTTGCCTCACCATACATAGTCCTTTAAAGTTGGTTATTTTGGACCATGGGCTTTTTCTTATTTTTTCATCGTTTGTAGCAGCTGCCATGTGACTATTACTAGTTGTCCCCGTATTCCATTCAGTTGTCTTTTCTGTAATTGGATTCATTACAAATTCAAATTTTTTATTGTTATATTGAACATAAGCATAATAATAATAATATATTTACATCCTCTTTTGTATTTTATGTGTGCAGGGTATTGATAATGGCAACCACGGCCTGTTTCATCATTGTTAGCAGAAATGACATTCCTATATATGAAGCTGAAGTTGGAGTAGCTGCTAAAGTGTGGTTTTCTTCTTTATTTATTTTATTTTAGCTTTTGTGATTTCAAGCTTTTTGTTGATCTATGAAATTTATTTATATTTGTTTAACATGCTGCTTGCTAGATATTGGTTTTCAGACTATTTAGGTGGACCCATGATCACGCATGCATCAATTTAAGTTGTGTGATTTTTTTTACGCTATTGTGTGAAAAATGTTATGGAATAATTTGTTTTATGTTTTGGTTTTTTCACCTAATTAATTTAAATACTTATCTGAATCTCGTGCATCAGCTTGTCTTATATGGCTTTGAAAGAAGTTTATTCTTTTTCTTCACCAAATTTACATCATTTTACAATTCCATGCTCTGGTGACAGAGAGAGGATGCTGCTCAGCTGCATCAATTTATCCTCCATGCTGCTCTGGATATTGTTCAGGACCTTGCATGGACTACTAGTGCTATGTGAGTTAAATTTTTGGCTGATACATAATTCTAGTTCATATTTGAAACTTTTTACATCATGATCCTCTTTTGTGCTTCTTGTTCTACATGTTCTTTTTCTCAACATCTTGTTCCTTAACATTTCTATGCAGGTACTTGAAATCGGTAGACAGGTTTAATGAACTTGTGGTGTCCGTGTATGTTACAGCTGGTCATATCCTTTATATGTGGGGTTTGGGTTTATTTACTGTTGAGATAAAAAAAGTTGTATTGCCCTTGTGTTGCTCACCTTTTTTTGTTTAATCTTGTTTTTTCCAAATAAATGAAGAACTGAGTACCCACCTTAGACCATTCAGTTTAGTTTGCTTCTTTAATTGTATAATTATACCATTGTTCCTGCTCCCCTGCCGTCACTGGAAGGGGAACAAAATGAAAAAGCCAAGAATGGGGAATTCTTAAAAGCTTATAAACATTCTTCCTGCATTTGTGTGTGAGATTTCCTTGACTTATCATACATACCAGATTTATGTTACTACATGACTCTCGTAATGATGATGGCATTAAAAGTTTCTTCCAAGAGGTGCACGAGCTTTACATAAAGGTAATATGTTTTTTTCTTGCTCACCCTAATAACATACTTCATATTTATCATTTCCTTAATTTGTTAGTCTCATATGTGGCCTTTTCTTATTCTACAATATGCTTCTCTTGAAACGGGATAATGAGAAAGTTCATGTTTATCAGTTCCTTCCTTGAAGCATGCTTTGCTGACTATACAAAGTATCTGTAGCAGTTGGAATAAAAAAAAAAACCCCGGTCTTGTCAAAATGTTGAATTAGCCACATTTTACATTTTCCCCCTAATTACGAACTCAATGTTTCACTATAATAGGTAAAGCTAAATTACCTAGCATTTACTTGGTACATTATTACAACTAGAATGACAGTTGACAAACCGGAATTTTAAAGTTTTATATAACTCTTACAGAATTCCATCCTTACTGTTTTGGAGAACAATATTCTTCCTGTATCAATATGAAGAATACAAAATAAGTTCCCAATGGTTCCTTTTCGGTAGTTGGAGTTTCGGAGTTTAAACTACTACTTTTTGTTCTGCGTGAGAGGATAAGATTGGGAACACTCCTATCAGTAAAAGAAGCTGAAATTGTTAACTGTCCTCTTAATTTGATTGTGAAAATAAGTGCAAATTCTTATGTCAAATCTGTTTGAAAACTTCGTTTTATGGATTGTTGAAGTATAAGATGAAGTAACTTTATTGCTTGTTTGGGAAATTGCAGACTCTCCTCAATCCCCTGTACTTGCCTGGCTCCCGGATCACGTCATCACATTTTGATACTAAAGTCCGAGCTCTTGCACGGAAGTATTTGTAGAAATTGCCAATGCTTCTGTGGTTGCTAGTTCACATAGCTATGTGGTTTGATTCTTGTCTAGTTCGTTCTTGATTAGATTTGAAAAGCTGTCTCTCTTTAACCTTTTATCCATGATTTGGCAGCAAGGGTAGGTTTGCTGTTGTCTATAGTGTACCTCAGTCATTAGCGTGGTGGCTGTTTTTGCTAATGAAGGCTATTGTTGACAAACTATTCGATATTTTGATTGCTAGTGGCTTCATTTGTAATCCATATTAATCTTGTACTTACTGCTCAACTATTTAATTTTATGGAGTAAAAAAGATTTTTTTATTCTTTTATGCGTCATTATTATTAAAGTAAATTTCTAGATTATTCTTACCGAATCACATGTCCTGAAACGATTTTCTTTTTGGATAATTCGTTATATTTTTGAAAATATTATCACGATTAACCTCGTAAAGGACTCAGGTGGTACTACCAAACAAAAAATGAATTTAAGAATTGATTTGTATTTTTCAAAGTTTAACTCAATAATAAAATGCTTTTTCGGACTTGGTGACATTTGCTTTTTCTTTATTTATTACGTTGTTTTTCTCATCAATCTATTACGGTAAGGACATAGGGATATAAAGCAAGGAAGCTGTCGGAAAAAGGGTTTGATTTGGATATGCTTTTGTGTTGTACAAAAAAAGAAAGAATGGGACCTTGCGTTGCTTTACTTTGACTAACATGATAAGAACTCCGAATGCACTTTTTTATTTTTGGCTTTCGAAAGTTGAGCAGAAAATCATCAGAGAAAATGAATTCTTATAAAAGTTGTATGTAGTTTGCTTGGTGTCCAAGTAGACCTCACTTAGCTTCCTCTTCTTTTGAGTCACATTGACTTCTTTGAATGATTCTTCCTGCACCTCCATGACAACTTCTTGCACCTCCATAATTTTTTAGAATTCCAATTTTAGACATAAGTAAAAGATCAAAATGCCCTTCATTTTAAAAGAAAAATATAAAAGAATAGGACATTTGGAGGTGTTGCGTTTGGAGGTGCTACGTTTAGAGGTGCTGCGTTGGTGACAGTGAAGACATTGACAAAGGTTTAGGATTGTGAGAGCAATGCAGAGAGATTACAAATGTGGAAAAAAACTGTTATAGGAGTTGCTGAAGAAGAAAGTTGTTGCTGGGAGGAGGAAGGAGGTTGGGAGGAGGAAGAAGGTTGCGGTATTCATCGTCGACGGTGTGTTCTACTTTTTTTTTTTTCAGTTCACGGGTTCTCCAAACCGCAATGTTAATGTTTTTTGAAAGGCGTTGCGGGTTCTACAACCCGTAACAAATTGTGCCGCACCTTCACTATTGCGGGTTCTACAACCCGCAATGTAAAAAATTTTGAAACACATTGCAGGTTGTACAACCCGTAATTTAAAAAAATTTCAAAATTGCATTGCGGGTTGTAGAACCCGCAATGTATTTTCTAAAGATTTTTACATTGCAGGTTGTAGAACCCGCAAGCCAAAAAAATTTTAAAAAATACATTGCGGGTTCTACAACCCGCAATGTAAAAATTTTTAGAAAATATATTGCGGGTTCTACAACCCGCAATGCAATTTTGAAAAAAAATTTACATTACGGGTTGTAGAACCCGCAATGTGTTTTGAAAATGTGTTTTTTATTTATTTATTTGTTCTTTAACTTAACATTAATTGTATATTTTATTTGAGTTGGTTTTGTA
>Ga0099824_1003156_pt1 | contig 24084 bp, 9 predicted proteins | sample SiratrowhiteBW_FD_76837 | JGI IMG/M metagenome (GOLD analysis project Ga0099824, IMG submission 76837) | Root nodule microbial communities of legume samples collected from California, USA - Siratro white BW | ecosystem: Host-associated > Plants > Roots > Nodule | place: USA: California...
CCTTATCTAATCTTTTTTGGTTTTTCTATGGTTTTCCATAATTAACTGTAGTGGCGACTCCTTTGTTTTTGAAAAAAATTTTTATCTTTGTTCGCCGTATCCGTCGTGACCCCGGTTGCGACAATGGCAAATTAAAAATTAATCAGGAATAACATATAAATAGGAACAAGATTATACTGATCACTAAACTTTGGTCAGAAAAATCATATTTGTTGTAGCTTGTTCCTTTGAGAATTCTCCCTCCAAAAGAAGCACCCTACATTGTTTCTTGCATGCATGGCTTATTCCCGTTGGTGTTGGTTCCCACTCTACGTTGCAGCCTCAGTAGGTCTTGGAATCATCGCCATATCCTCAGCAATTCGTTCATCTGATCCCAAGAACACAACCCAAGAAGCCTCACACATACCCCATGACCTCTCTCTCAACGCTTCCAACGCTCTCCGAAGAGCAGGCTTCCTTCTCATGGCAGACCTTCTCCACCACTCCCCTTCCTTCTTCAAACCGCCCCAAAACTCAACCATCTTCGCCATCAGAGACTCCGCCATCAGAAACACCTCACACCCTCTCTGGTTCCTCAAAACCCTCCTTCTCTACCACACCGCCGCCGCCACCTCCTCCAACCCCTTCTCCTTCCACGACCTCCTCAACATGTCCCAAGGAACCTGCCTCACCACTCTCCTCCGCCACAAAAACATTTCCCTCACCAAGGTTGACCCCGCACGCAACTCCGTCGAGATCAACAACGTCTTGATATCAAACCCTAACATCTTCCTCGGAGACCAACTAGCCGTGCATGGCGTTCTTGCACCCTTCTCTCCCTTGCACCCCCAAGACCTTCTTCAACGGGGTTTGGATTTCTTTATTCGCTCCCCCACTTGTTCTTCCGACGACTCCCTTTCCAAGAACAACGGGGTTCAGTGGAACAACGTCGTTCACTTGCTCCGTGCAAAAGGCCACACTTCGTTCTCGGTTGCACTACATTCAGTTCTTGAAAGGATAAAGAAAGATTATTCAGGTGGTTTGGGTTTTGCTACCATCTTTGCTCCTCCTGATTTCATGAAGCCTGGCTCCAACCCTTCCACTTTGCTTGATAGAGCCGTGAGGCTTCATATTCTCCCTCAGAGGTTTCGTTACGAAGAACTCACTTCTCTGCCGGTTAGAACTCTCTTAAAGACGCTCTTGCCTAATGAGCTTCTTGAAATTGATGGGGTTTTGGATTTCGCGCCGGGCATGCTCGTTAATGGTGTTGAGATTGTGGCACCTGACATGATCACTTCGGAGAAGTTCGTGGTTCATGGGATTTCTAGAGCTTTTAAGATGGCTGAGCTAGCTGGAATACAAAGTTCGTTTGAATCATCCTCTGATGATGATGATGATGATGATGATGATGATGTGAGTGATAATTTCTTGCGTAAGAGGAAAACTCAAAACATATTTACCTCTGAAAAGTCAACTAAAAATGAGAATGGATATTTTGAAGATACTGCATCAAGTGTGAAAGCCTCGCAGTATTACATACGGGGATCCAAGCTAAAGGTACTCACATCATCATCTTTATATAAATTCTCTATTTTTCTGCTAGTATATATCCCTGAATTGGAACTTGAATTGTTACTTTAATTGTGTACCTTCCAAAATGAGTTTTTGTATATAATTGACTGAGAAAAACTGCCTCTAAAATCTGGGTTATGGTGAAGATGACTAGGAGTCTAAAGTGCTTTCTATCTATAATTCTTTTTTTTTTTTTGAGAATAGGAAAATAATGTTTGACACCTTTGGAAAAACGAAATATACCCACTTTGCAACCCATCATAATAATATAATAATTTATATTAAGATTTTAAGTTAAAAAATAAAATAAATATGATTAGATTGTGTTATTTTGAATTTGGTGAGTGTCATCACCTCCCTTGAAAATATCCCTAAAGAAGATTTGATGTTTTGAGTTATGACATTTTTCAATCCTTATTATTATATCGTTATTTGCACATTTCATATAAGGATCTTGGCTAAAGTGAATGAAAAATAAATAAAATGCAGACTATTCAATTGATCCAAATTTGAGGGTAATGAATATGATAGTTTCTGAATTTATCCGACCAGTAAAGTTTTCTTTTGTCCTACTTTCAACTCAGTTGCAAGTTTCTTATTTCTCTACCAGCTCGTTGATGCAGAAAAAGGGACTGAAGAGTTGAACAGTGACCAAGAAACTTTCATTCGTGTATTTTCTGAAGAGGGATAGGCATGATACTGAAAAATAAAAACTTGAGAAGCTTCAGGTTTTGTTTGCTGTGCTGGTTTCATCATTTATACTGTTAATCGTTTGTATAGTTTCACGTCTACCAGTTTCTTGATATTAAAATTTCTGGTTTAGTACAGAAGAATGAATTGGTGACCAATTGAACAATTTTCTTTACCATGGTATTTCAAGCAATTTATGTGTATCTATGGAAATTTTTGTTTTTCAATTAGGAAATAACTTTAATGATATAAAAAAAAAAACTTTAATCCATGTTAACCTAAAGAGATGTCTCTTTTTTTACACGGATTATTTTTCAATTAGGATTCATTTTTTTTATTTGTAACTTAGAATTATTTTTATATCCACAATCAGATTGTTTTTACCAGTGTTGAGAAAATTATCTTTTTATGAAACCAGCTTTTGTACCAAGATTTGTTGGCATTATTTTTCGACGATGCAAATGTTTTTTCTTTTTTTATGAGAAAAATTTTGTTAAGAGTTGATCAGAAACTTATAGTTAATATCATTGAAAAAATAATTGAGTCATAATTAATCTAAATCAATCAAATATTTTCAATAAAAAATAATATTTTGACAATTTTATATTTATAAAGAAGAGAGAATAAAAGATAAAATGGTGAATATAAAGTAATTGTAAAAATTTATTAGTTATCAAAGTGTGAGATCCCTTCATAAAAAACATAATAAATTTGAGTCAAATCATTCAAATATTACAAAAATTGAAATAATATCCTGTAAGTTTTAGTTTAATGATATGGACTTTGAAAATAATTAAGTTTAAAAAACATAAAAAATAATAAGTAAACTGTTTCTAATACTTAGTGTAAGTATGTTTCATTTTAATATTTTGAGTAATTAGAAGAATATTGCTTTAGATTCTCTTATTGAATATCTTGTTGCTGGATTATCATTTTATATTGTTAAAAGGGTTTGCATATTAGGAGGTACCAAAACATTAATAAAAGGTTGAAATTGGCATTTTAATTACTTATTATTATTATCTTTGTTTAACAAATCTCTTTCCTTATTAAGTGAATTTCCCTCTTACAGAAAAATCATTGGTTGGATTGGTTATTTTTTTCTCCGGTGAATTGAAGAACTAAATGTTTGTGTTTATAATTGTCATTCCCACCTCATAACAAGGAACAGTAGTTTAGTCCTTTAAAGTTTTTTCTTATTTTTGTCACCATTTACCACAATCCAACATTGAGACATAATAATCTCCTTTTTATATAGGGTTGAGAGGACAAAAATAAAATTCCACTAAATCCAATTTTAAGTATAATTTCTGAAAATCTAGTCTTATAATCATCTTGATAATAAAATAAAGATGATATTTCATCAATACCACTTGGACATTATTCATAAAAAAAATAATACATGAAAGTGAGTCTTTCTCTAAATCTCTCAACTACAAACTATGTAGGTGGATTTTCAAAAATATCTTATCAATCTATAAGCATGTCTAAACACATATTAATATTAAATTGTGTATACAAAATTTTAAATTAAAGAAAAAAAAAATATTTTGAACATGTGTAGTATATGAAAGGTGTGATCATATGTGTTCACCAAATCACATGAGTACAAACTTTAGAAATTTGATTTTATTAACCATCCTAATTCGTTGGTAATGTGAAAATTTTATCGGTAATTAAAAATTATCAATAAAATTGCAATCGTCGAAGATTTGTTTGTAAAATATTTGTTGGTAAATTTACCAACAAAAATATTAAATTCATTCGTAGTTATTGATTTATCATTTTTCATTTATTTTATTATTATTATTATTATTATCGATAATAATATGTTTTTTTAAATTTACTTATAGATTTATCAATAAATAATTGAGCAGTTAATTTATCAATAGATTTTACCAATTAATTCAAATTTATTGGTAATTACGGATAAATTTAAATAAACTAATTCAAATTCGTTGATAATTACAGATAAATTTAAATTTATCGGTAAATTTAATTATTCTTACAATGAGCTACTATTTTCATATGTCTGATTCTATTTTTTTGGATTCTACAATAAGACGGTGAATTTCAGAGTTTTTAATACCTATTTCATACATCTCTTGAGTCCAATATGACATTTGACCTACAATCCAAACTTTCCTTGACATCGATTTCAAGATCCGTGAGAGACTTTAGAGTGAAACTTTTTCTTAATTTGGTCTCTAATATTCATATAACCTTCATTCGTGTATTGAGTATAAAAATAAACATATAATATTTATTCATAACTCAAGATTAAGAAGTCAAAATAGAAGAAAACAAATTTAAACCAAATTAAGAAATCAAAAACCCTCAACATTTATATTAATAACTTACCTTCTTAAAATGTTAAGAGTAGTTATCTATGTTCCTTTTCATGTACTATGTGCATTGTAACCTTATATTATATAAACCTAATTTACATATAAAAAGATATATAAAATTATGACACAATAAAGTGAAATACATAATATATAGAGAATTATACAAATTAAAAGTAAATCTTAGTCTCCACCATAAAATTTAATCATAGAATGATTAGTGATAATGGGATCATCCTCTATTGTAAATCATGTCTTATCAAGCCAGCATACACATTAAACAATGATAAAATATAATATTGTGAATGTTTGATTTTGACATTGGTCTCTCAAACATTTATCTTTATTCAATGTAAATAATAACTTTAAACGTTAAAATAGTCTCTCTTATTGATAATGATAGATTCTCTTATTGATTATCTTGTTGTTGGATTATCATTTTATATTGTTATAAGGATTTGCATATTAAGAGGTACGAAAACATTAATAAAGGGTTGAAATTCACATTTTAATTATTTAATTATTATCTTTGTTTAACAAGTCTCTTTCTTTATTAAATGAATTTCCCTCTTACAGAAAAATCGTTATTTGGATTGGTTATTTTTTCCCCAGTTAATTGAAGAACTAAATGTTTATATTTAGGAGATTGTCATTCTCACTTGATAACAAGAAATAGTAGTTTAGTCTTCTAAAATTTTTCTTTATTTTTGTCACTTTACCACAATCCAACATTGAGACACAATAATCTCCTTTTATGTAGGGTTGATAGCACAAAAATAAAATTCTTAAACATTAAATCCATTTTTAAATATAGTTTGTGAAAATCTAGTCTTATAATCATTTTGATAATAAAATAAAGACAATATTCCATCAATCCTGATTGAACGTTATTCATATAAAGATAACACATGAACAAAGTGAGTGTTTTTCTGAAATATCTTATCAACATATAAGCTTGTGTCTACAACACATATTAATATAAAATTATATATACAAAATTTTAAATTAAAAAAAAATTATATTCTAAACTTATGCATATAAAAGACGTGATCATATGTGGTCGCCTGAGTACAAACTCTCATTATAGAAACTTTTGATTTTATTAACAATTAAAACTTTTTAGTAATGTCAAAATTTTGTCGATAATTAAAAATTATTGACAATATTGTGATGGTTAAAGATTTGTTGATAAAATATTTATCGGTAAATTTATTAACAAAAATATTTAACCTGTCCGTAATTATCGATTTATTACTTTTATTTATTTATTTATATTATTATTATTATTATTGTATTTGTTAATGTTGATAATAATATGTTTTTTGAGTTTACTAATAAATTTAAATTCATTGATAAAATATTATTACCAATATATTTTATCGATAAATAATTAAGTGATCATAAATTTTACCAACTAATTCAAATTTGTTGATAATTATTAATAAATTTGAATCCGTTGATAAATTAAAAAAATTCTTACGGTGGGTCCACTATTTTCATATGCCTTATTCTGTTCTTTTGGGCTTGTATAATAAAATAGTGAATTTCAGGATTTTGAATACCTATTGCATATATCTGTTTAGTCCAATATGACATATGACTCACAATCCGAAATTTTCTTAATATTTTTCAAACTCTAGTGCTCATATAACCATGATTTGTATGAGTATAGAAATGAACATACAAGATTACTCATGACTCAAGATTAACTTAAGTTTAAGAAGTCAAAATAGAAAAAAACAAATTTAAAGCAAATTAAGAAATAAAAAAGCCTCAACATTTATATTAATAATTTACCTTCTTAAAATGTTATAAGAGTAGTTATCTATGTTTCTTTTATGTATTATGTGCTTTGCAACCTTATATTATATAAACTTGATTTACATATAAAAAGTTATATAAAATCATGACACAATAAAGTGAGATACATGCTATATAGAGAATTATACAAATTAAAAGTAAATCTCAGTCTCCACCATAATGTTTAATCATAGAATGATTAATGATAATGGGATCATCCTATATTGTAAATCATGTCTTATCTGCCCACCATATACATTAAACCATGATGAAATATAATGTTGTGAATATCTGATTACAATAATAATAGATTTGACATTGGTCTCTCAAAGTTTATAGTTAGTCAATACAAATAATAACTTTAAATATTAAAATAGTCTCCCAACCTTTATAACTGTTCAATATAAATAATAACTTTATATTAAAATAATCTCTAGACCTATGTTCATTTAATAATTTAATAATTATTTAAACAAAATATTTTAACAAATTACTTAATTTAATAAACATTATTAATCGTTAAAAAATAAAATTTTAAAATATATTATTTAAATATTTTCTACTTAGAATTCCATTTTAATACATATTAAATATTAATATATTACTAGTTAAATAAAAATAAATTAATATTCTTTATTAATTAATATTTATTAATTAAAAATTTAATATAATTAATATATGTAAACTATTAATTTAATTTATCTTTCAAGATATGATATTAAAATAAATAATAAGTTTTTTAGTACATATATTAATTGTTAATACATATAATCTTGATCCTGATATTCTTAATTATGAAAGTATAGTGTTTATTTTATAAAGATTTGTAATTATAGTTTATAATTAGGTAAATGAATGAGTGAAACTAAGAGTAATATATACTCTTTGAATAGTTTAACTAAATAATTTCCAGGTAAGAAATGGAAGAAAATAATCTGGTGAAACGTATTTAACCTTTTCAAAATATAGAAAACAATATAAGCTTTATCGAATATGCCAATGTTATATGCAAATGTTATTTAAAGAAAGAAGAACTCAGGAAAAGTTATAGGAAAATTAATATAACTCATTAATTAATTAAAAAATATATATAATTATTAATAACTCAGAAAATGTATAATTTATTTTTGTCCTTATATATAGATATTTCTTGGGTCTCATGACACAACATACTGTGCAGCCCAGGAAAATCCTCTATCTTCAATACTTTCAAAGGTTGCTTGTTTGGTATAAACTACGAATCATTTTTTTTAATCATCCTATTTGTTTAGAGAGTATTCCTATTGTTAATTTGTGTTCAAGAATATGACCCATCTTCAACTTTCATGAAATCTCTTTTTTCTATACATGTTTTCATTCACAATCTTTAAACTACCAGCCGTTTGGAAATGAATTCACTAATGAAACTCGTGATATATATACAACAAACAGAGATAATTTATATATGGAACATGAGTATGGTTTTTTATATTTCTGCACGATTTTATACTGTTTTTTTTTTTTTTTACAGATCTGTATGTTTTATAACTGAATTGTAAAGTGTTTTATTTATTATATTCATGGTTTGTTAAAAAATAAAATGAAACATGAGCACTCGTATACAAATGTTTTTTTTTTTTTATGATTTAATAACCTATTTGTCATATTTTTGCCATTTTCGTCCCTTCAACTTCCTACATTCTTCTTCTATCTTTTTGTTTATTTTTTTTCTGCACTCTTGGCACTGTAATAACCCTTTGGTGTATAGTCTGGGAGAATGAGATATTATGGATTTGTTTTCATTTTCTTACCTAAGATGATAATGATCATTTTTTTGGTGTTTTCAGTGCTTTCCGTGTTAATTCAATGGCAGTACTACATTCATCCTTGTTCATCCTCGGTGTCCTCGCTCTTGTTGCAGGTGCGTTTTTCAGATTCATATTTCTGTTCCTGCGGGTTCTTGTTTGGTGCGATAGTTTCTCATCAAGGTGTTGTTGGTTGATTGTTTAAATTGATTAATGTAGTATTTTACTCTCTTTATTTGTTCAGCATCAAAAGTTACCAAATCTTTTCAAAATTTATAAGAAACGAATATTTTAAAATATGAATAATATTTTAAATTAATAACAAGAATACGTTTTTGTTAATTCTTAGTAAAAATTGAAAAGTTAAGTAATATATAAAAAAACCTAATACCTTAATCAGACTCTTAACAGTTTTCATACAAAGAAATCATAAAATCCAATCAATTATACTTTTAAAAACATTCTTACAAATATTTATATAGTTCTCTAGACATCAGAGAGTGATAGGTTACTTTCACTAAATTTTTTCCAACCATGCAGGCTCTGTAATGGGAGAATCTAGCAGCAAAAGAGTTTTGATACAGGAGAAGTGCAGCAAGGACAGCATACAAGTAAGCCAAAGTCCGACGGTTTCACTTCCGAATGGAACTCCACAATACACAGTTCAGATAACGAATACTTGCCTTGGCTGCACCATTTCTAAGATTCATCTTAACTGTGGCATGTTTTCTTCTGCGACTGTCATAAACCCTAAAATCTTCAGACGCCTTGCCAACAATGACTGCCTGGTTAATGATGGCCAGCCCTTAAAAGGTGGTGCCATCATTTCCTTCAAATATGCCACAACCTTCTCTTTTCCTCTCTCTGTTGCCTCTGTCCTTTGTGCTTGATCCTCCATTTCATTGCAGCGAATACCTAATGTTTGAACTGAATCCAGATAGTTGCAGCAAGAAAAAAATTGAATAAACTAGTATTTTCAGTTTTTAATTCAATATTTCTAATATGCTTTGTATTTTTCAGAGTTACTGATTATAATATATTAGAACTGTGCTTAATACAAAAAAATAATCATTTTTTTTTCATTTTAATATAGTTTAAAACTAATATAAACCAATATGTAACAGTTCAGTTGAAATAATGTTTCATAGATAAATACGTTATTATTATTTTTAAAATGATATAAAATTAAGTGTGATTATCTTAATTATAAAAAGTATTAAATATTTACTTAATTGAATTGTAAACTTAAAAAATAATTTATTTATTTTAATTAATTCATGTTTAGGATTAAACTAATTATAATAGATAGTAAAGATAAAAACAGAAGTAAAATGTTAAAAATTTAAAAATAGCAAAATATTTTGAAAAATTAAAATATGATTTTTTTTCTTTTAGTTTCCACATTCTCCTTCTCGGCGTTTTCTTCATTTTTTTTAATGTAAAAAATGAAATTAATTAAAATGAACACTTTAAGAGTATTTCAAACCTTATTATAAAAACATAATTGACTTTATACCTAATCAGTTCCATAATATAATTGACATAAAAAACAATTACATAATCCAAAATTTGCATAACAATACATAATACAACAAAATATGTATTAACATAAAAAAAATACTAATAACCCGGCACAACACAGATGAAATCTTTTCATGCACTAAATAACACATTACTTTCCTATCTCATAAATTTTTTTTCTAAGCAATCCTATAATCCTTATGGCTTAATATTTGTCACAAACTTTAGTGCCTTGCGCTTCTACCTTAACTTGCCAATATCCATTATTATTATCCTTTTATCTTTATTTGCGCAACAAAATCCTAATGTTTAGTCAACCTTTCTTTATACGAACTATTTCAATTCCGTTATTTCATTGCACCCATTAATATTATCACGTACATTCGACATTTTCTTTATAATTGTTTTTTCACTGTAGCTATTATTGTATTATCTTTTCGTCAATAGATTGATTAGATTTAAATTTTGTGGATTTTGTACTTGATCAAATTTTATCATCGAAGTATATTCATGGCTGTTAAACAAAAAAAAGTTTTTACCATCGAAGTAATAAGAATAATTTTGGCCATACTTAAACTTTTGAAGAATGGTGTTTAGTGTAAGATAAATTCTTTTTAAACATGTCCGAGATAATCTACTGCGTCTTTCTAAGGAAATTACATAGTATATTTATATATCAATATATGACGTGTTTGTTAAGATCAAATTTAGTCACATAAATATTAATACTGTTTGAACTTAATTATAACGGTATAGTTTCACAATTTTGTTTTCTTATTCTTTTAATGATATAAGATTTGAAGTAGGAGCGAATTACAAAAATAAATTATTAAAATTAGGAAAAATTCTTTTTATGATAGCGTGTCAAATTGTTTAAAATGAAAAGCTTATTTCAAGAAATTTAGCTCATAGGATGTTTGATGGGGGACATTTTTTTCATATTCCGAAACTACGACTTTTAAAAATATTGAATCCAGTTAATTATATTCTTAAGAAACTATTAAATTATTTTTAGTTGATAAAAATATTCTCACAAATATTTACATAAATTTTAAAAAAATTATAAATTAACGTGTTATTTTTATTTAAATATTTAATTTATTATCTTATCAAATGATTTAGTAAAAATAATATGATTTTTTTTGATAAATTTTTCGTTTTAAATAAAAAATTACATTTTTTACCATATAAATTTATTTTGAGAAACCTGTCAAAACAGTATTCATGATTTTTTTTCTTAAGAAGATATTTTTAAAGATAAATTAACATGAGAAAATGTATGTTTACATCTTCAAATTTCTGAGAAACTAAAAATTTCCGAATCGAACGTTCTCCAATAGCAATGATAAAATTTAGTTTATCTAGAAAGCAAAACTATATTGAAATGTATAAATATATTAAGAATTAAAATTTAATCAATTTGGTTTAAGTTAAAAATAGAATATGAAAGAAACAATAAAAAATAAATCATGTAACTTAATAAGTGTGAACAACTTAAGAACACTTTTTTCATATTGGTTTACTATATATTTCATAATTGTTTGATATAAATTTTATATTTAAATTTTAATTATATATACACACAAATTGAGTTATACTAATTATTATTAAATGAATGTAAAAGATCTTAAAAATTCATTAATAGAAGCAAGATAAAAAAAAAAAAAATGAGCCTTAGTAGACAGCAAAAGCAAAAAAGAACACAAAGGGAAGGAATTACATAAAATAAAAAGGGCATTTTCGTAAACTGATGGAAAAAGTTGTAGCTGCGGATAAACCCTATGTGCTTCACTTCTCTTCACTCTATTTATTGTTCGATCTTTTTGCCTTGCGGCTAGGGTTTTAGCTGCAGCTTCTTACAGGTAAGGTTTCTTCCACTGTTCTCACTTTTAATCCTAATATTAATATTAATGTGTATTACATTGGGTTGTGTTTTCTGCAGCTTATGATTTTATTTTTCCATGGTTTTTTTCTCTTCAATTTATCAATGTTCTGTAGGTTCATTCTTCGTATTCAATATCATTCTTTTGTTTTTTCATCTTTCAAGTTGTTGGTTATAACGGTTACGATGTTTTGAAAGAAGTTTTTTTTTTTTTTTTTTTTTTTTTTTTTTTTTTTGTTTTTTTTTTTTTTTTTTTTTTTTTTTTTTTTTTTTTTTTTTTTTTGGTTTTTTTGGTTTTTTTTTTTTTATATTTTTTTTTTTATTTTTTTTTTAAGTTTTTTGTTATAACTGTTACTATTTTTTTAAAGAAGTTTTTTTTTTTTTTTTTGTTTTTGTTTACTATTGTGTTTGCATGAACTATCGATTTTTAATTTGATTTTGGGGATTTGTGGGATTGTTATACTCAAATCCATGGATTCAGATATGCTTAAAGTTGTGTTTTCGGTTTAAGAATGTTTTTCACACTGATGAATAGATCTGCAAACTTTTCTTTTTAAAATATTCAAGTGACCTGGGTGAATATTTACATGACGGCATGTTTGTTATGTGGTTGTCTTGAATCTCATGTGCCGGTATGTTCTATTTTTATGCCATTGGTGTGCCCTTTCATTGTTCGTACTTAACTTTAACCTCGACCTAAGTATGGCATTGCACATTTCGAAGATTTGCAGCGCACTATTATAGTCTGTGAGTTCAAAGCATGTGCTAAATGGAATGTCATCCTCTTCTTAATTCAAATCCACTTGCTGTGCATGTTTTGAGGATTTTGTGGAGGATGATACACATTCTCTAATTAGCCTAGTTACTGTTTGTTTTCGTTGATCAGGGATTAAATCCCTTTTGATTTGTTTCCTTTTGAAGGAACAACGTTTGCTAGTGAAAACTTGTTCCTTTTTGACGATGTTTCTTCGTTGCTGTGCTTATGGACGGTCTTGTGCTGATTAGTTATGCCGTCAGCACAAAACATAAACCTAAGCTACATCTAATATTGCCGCCGTGAATGTCATTTGGTGTTTTGCCATTCGTATGGAATAACATTTACGCGCTGTGGCAAATATTGTAACTGTGTAAGTCTTTCTGGTATCTCAAGCCAAAAGAAAATCCAACCCCTTTTTAGTATTTCTGAATTAGCAACATTTTTTAGTTTGAGTATCATTATGGTTATTTCTCAGCAAAAAAACTAAAACATGGCTGTGCTATCAAATACTGATGTCATACAACTTTATCTGTGTAGGAACTAAGAAATTACCTTTTGGGCAGAGGAAGTGGTGATCAATATGTCTAAAAATCCAAAAGTTTTCTTTGATGTTCTAATTGGAAAGACGAAAGCTGGGCGAGTAGTGATGGAGTTGTTTGCTGATACAACCCCAAAAACAGCTGAAAACTTCAGGGCTCTCTGCACTGGGGAAAAGGGGATTGGGCAATCTGGGAAACCTTTGCACTACAAGGGGTCCTCGTTTCATCGTATTATACCAGAATTTATGTGTCAGGGAGGTGATTTTACGAGAGGGAATGGGACAGGAGGAGAGTCAATCTACGGTTCTAAATTTCAAGATGAGAATTTCAAGTTGAAGCATACTGGCCCTGGTATTCTATCTATGGCTAATGCTGGACCCAATACAAACGGTTCTCAGTTCTTCATATGTACTACAAAGACCCCGTGGCTTGATGGAAAACATGTTGTGTTTGGAAAAGTTGTTGATGGATACAGCGTGGTGAAGGAGATGGAGAAGGTGGGTTCTGGAGGTGGCAAGACATCTGAAACGGTTGTAATTGAAGATTGTGGGCAACTATCAGAGAAATGATGCAAAATGTTATTAATGTTCAGTTTTGCTAGTCTCATCACTCCTAAAATTTTAAACCTTGAAACGTCTCCATAAAGTTGTCTTATGACCCTATAGGCAGGGTGCCATTGATACCTTTGAATGTCACTTCCACCTATACTTTGTTTCCTAACCATTGTTTTTTGTTCACCCGAGGTTTTATTTCTTATTCATTAGCATAGACTAAAATGAAAACTTTATTTTGCCGTCCCAATGAATGGAGACTAAAAATGACATGTATAAACTGTAATATAAGTTTTGATAATATCATATTAGATTTAACTAAGTATTTACTTCTTGAAATTTGGATGAATATTTCTCAAACTTAAGTTTTTTATTTTAATCTCTTAAAATGTAATTTTAGTTCTTAAATGTTTGATTTGAGGGATTTAATGAAGTTTCAAAAGACTTATTTTAATCTTTCAAGTTTAATACATAAGAAATTATATTGTATTTTTAAGATTTTATGGGATTAAAATTATTTTCTCTAAATTTTAAAGAAAAGATCACAATTATTTCAAATTTGAGAATAAAAGATTTAATTAAATTTATTAAATATACGTTTCGATAATATTATTTCTTATAGAGAAATCTAAATTTTGATAATATATAAATTATATATAGGTTTTGGTGATTTGGCAAGGAGAAGTTAAAGCATTGAACTATACTATTTGTTTATTAATTATTTCTGGGTACAGGTTTAATTAATGTCATAAAAAAATTCCAAGCTAGTCATAAATATTGATTTCAGATAAAGCAAAAAATTAACTTTGAAGAAAAAGAAATTAGTTCTGTATTAGAGAATTAGAAAATGGAGAAAAAAAAGGTTGAAGAAGTAAAAAAATAGACGGGGACAGAAATGATGGATGGAAGGAAACAGTATAGTATAGTAAAGCAAATCATGAAAAAGAAGTGAGAATTAAAAGATTCTATTGTTCCAAATTCTAAATTCCATTGGGAAAGTTTTACTAAAACTTTCCGAAAGTGCCATTCTGGAATGTTTCAAAATAGTGTTCCGGAACAAGTATTATGAAATGTATTTTAAATTAATAAAAAAAGCGTTGTTTCATAATGAAATTGTGAGACGTTTTGAAATAACCAATTTAAATTATTTACAGCCAATTCCAAATTATATAAATCCAAATGATATCCAAAATCCTCCTTCTAAAATATATGATACTTCTAGAATGTATTATCCAAAAACTTTTAATACATTTCGAAAAACATTTTCTAAAAAGTATACAAATTTTAAAGTTAAAACATTATACTATGATAGGGAGGTTCGTAGAGAGATTCATTCCGAGCTTTTTAGTTAACTGAAATACGTTCAACCTGGAAACAGAGCTGAGAGTGAATAATCCATGTGATGTGGATGACAAATGGAATGAGAATGTGAACACTGCACAAGTGCTTAGGCACTCTGAGATACATAAGATATCACGCAAGTCATTGGAATTCAAAACCACAACTTGATGCACAACAGTACCAATCAATGGTTACAATGTCAAGCCTGTAGAATTTGTAATAAAAGAATGACAGCATCTTCGGAAGTCACCATTAACACAAACTTTTCTATGGATATATAGTAGCCCGTATACGTACTTTACACAGGAATGCTGAAATAGGTTTGTTCAGGCACATGATTTCTACAATTCACGAGTCATTGATGATGTATAAGGATACGCATATCCAGCTCACAGACTGTCTTCATAATATGGAACAAGAACAGACAACCTTATTGGGCGGATCATCAATCTTTTCTGTTAAAAAAAGAAAAATGCAACAATCAAACTGTATTGTTTATTCAACTTTTAAATCAAAGCTAAAGAATAATTGGTGCAAAAAAAAAAAAACATAATCTTCGAAGCTGGTCATATGTTTCACGTTTGAGGTTCGACTCTTCACCCGTGGTCCAACCTAGATATCTCCTTCAGCAATTATTACTATGTCGTATTACCATCTACCAGTAAAAATAAAATTACAGCTCGGGAGCCCACCTTGTGTTTGAATCCCAAGTCTCTTGGGATCTAAAAGAAATAACTCTGACGTGACTAATCTCAGAAATACAAGACAAGTAAAATAACAAGATCTACATTCATAATTAAGATTTGTGTATCCACCATCTTAAAATAACAAGCTTCACAAAACTATAAAACAAATGTTCATCATTTTACAATATAAGCACTTTTGTCTCTTCAGAATAACGGAGATTTCAAGAAAAGTACATTCATCTTTCTAAAACTTACTGATCTTTGTAAACTTTTTGCATGATAACATGCCTAGGAAATAATACTAAGGCACTATTTTTAATATTTTGTCATATCTCACGTTCACTTTTTAAATGTTTAAAAAATAAATTTTATTAAAAAAAAATTCATAACACCAGTGTCCCAATAGCTGTAAGGAAATATGCTCAATCGTTCAATCATATTTTGTACAGTAGTTAGGGAAGACGGGAGATGCCAGCAGCACTGAAAACGTGTCTCAAACAGGAGTGTTCGTGCAGTTACCTTCCCCATATGAATCATTAATGGTAAGCTACATTGATGGATACATGCAGTAATAGTAAGCTACATTATGGATGCAATACCGTAATTGTAAGCTATATTTGATGGGTACGTAAGTGTGGGAAATAAAAAAATTTAATGTTTATTATTTTTTCAAGAAATTCAGTTATGTTTAGCACAATTTAACGTAATGTTTTAATTGTTCTATTGAGCATAGAATAGTCATTTATTATCTTAATAAGTCAATCTGCAAGTCCTGATCTAAGGGGTTTTGCTTCCGCAAAAAGTTATTCAGCAAGCTGTCAGAACTTTCCCGTGACTGTCAGCTTTTCCAGTGATTTTGTTTAGGGGTTTATTGCTCCAAGTCTTCTTTGATTAAGTATGAAAAATTCAAGTACTTGTGTTTGGTATATTCAAGTATTATTCCACTTTCATTTGGGTAAAATGTCTCAAAACATTTTTCCCATCTTTTTGGATACTTGATTCCTGAATCACAGATCATATGACTCCCTAAACATATTCTCTCCTTGTCCTAGAAATAAAATAATTGCTACTACAGATGACACTCTTGTAAAACTAGCTGACATAGGACAGGAAGACAAGATCCTAGAGTCCTATAATATGTGTTTGTCGCCAACTCCTCCAGTCATATGGGATGTAAATGTTAACATCCTCCTTCAAATTTCTTTTGTCTCAAAATGTAACATTTCTTAAAGATCAAGATTATTTCAAACAACCTTATCTCGAGAAGAATTTGCAAGATAAGGAAACTCAATTTAAGGCCCTTGTCCCTAGCCTTGAGTTTTTACAATTTTGGTGCCTGAGTCAAAACAAACATCTCTTCCTTCCTCAACTGAAAATGATCCTAAGTTGATCAAATATTTGAAAAACAAATTGCATATGAAAGAAGACTAAAGATCACTCCTAGTACAACAAATTAAGAGCCTAATCCAACTCCTTAACATTAGGTAACAGATTCCAACCTTCCTATTTTACAAAATAATTAAGATATTTCTATCTTACAAGATAATGAACAAAATGAAAATTGCATTCAAAATGTAACAGAAACTCAATTGGTAGAAGATGATCTTTATCTTCCAATCCCCTTCAGAAACAAGTTTGTCAAAGTTGAGAGTTTACGTAAACTCATGGGAGCTTCGTAAAGTAAACCTAAATTGTAAACTCCCAAGAGTTTACTTCACATAAAAAATATTAAAATATTTATAAATAACAAAATTTAATATTCTATTATGCTATAAATAAAATTTTATATTTTTGTACTGTAATATTGTTATTATTATTAGTTTATCATGTTATATATATTTTTTATATTTTTCTAATATCATTATCCTTTTATCGTTACTCTAGTTGATTATATGATATATTATGCTTTACATAAAGATAGTTGTTGGACTTAAATGGAAGCCCAATAGTTCAACATAGCAAGAGAGAAGTAAATAAAAAAGCCAAAACCCTAACATGACTTAACCCTCTACTTTTTAGCTTGTGCCATCGGCCTTATATTGAAATTGGAGAAGAGGAAGGAAAAGGGAGTTGTGAGATGGCAAAGTGTCGAAGAGATTTAGATACACAAACGGAGTGGGATGGAGCGGAGCTGAGAAGACACCAAGAGAGATATGTTGTTGTGATAAGAGAACCCAACATCAACACCCAAAACAAACAAAAACTTCCGATAGAGAACCCATGAACTAAACTCTCGATTTTTTTAACTAAGTTTGCTAGAGCTTTACACAAGCCTACTAAAAGACAATTATATATGCGAGTTAACTAGGTTCGAGGATGTGGGAATGTAAACTAACTAGGGTGAGTTTACTGGCGATTTTGATAACCATGTTCAGAAAGGAACCAAAAAATGCACTTAAAAAATCCACTCTATCATCTTTCGAATTATGTCTCATTTCATAATTTATCTACCACCCAAAAAACATTTCTTGAGGGATTAGCTGATGAAAATTGGAGGTTGGCAATGGAAAGAGAGATGGAGGCATCGAAGAACAAAAAAAGAACAGAGTTGGTTTCTTTGCTGAAAGGAAAGAACTCTTTTTGTAAATGAGTTTGTACAGTAAGTATAACGCAAATGGATTGACTAAGAGATACAAAGCAAAATTGGTTGCTAAAGACTAGAAATGCAATTTTTCCAAACAATATCATACTGAATGACGTTACATTCCCTTTTCATATGCTTATCATACATAAGTAACGTTTTCATATTTGAACCTAATAATGAGGCACACCCTTTTCCTTTACCACATGAACTAAACAGGGGAGAATCAAATTTTCACTGCTAATTAAGAATTTTTAGCATCAATTATACAACTTACTTCTAGGCAATTTTTGTAGACAAAATATAATATGAAACACACAATAAGTTTATGCTAAGTTATTGTCAAAATCTCTGTTCCATATTTTACATTTCAAACGAATATAGGCCCAATTACTTATTGGTCTAGTCTACAAATGTGCCAATTTGAGCACAAGAATCTCTCTACGTTAAATGGTGCAAGCTAATGAGACCTAAAACCAGTGCTCAATACATGAAAGAAAAAGTTAGATATGTCTAAGAAAAAAATAAAAAAGCTGATCATCTACAAGCCTATATCTATTGGTTTTCACTTTCCAAAAATAATTATACAGCTTATTTAGCTACTCAAAGCAATTAAATCCTATGATTTGGTATCAAAAATTATTGAAAAAGCAACTAATGAAGAACTGGTTTTTTGTATATATATTTTACATATTTTTATTCAATCAGAATTATTCTAACTAAACAGATGTCAAATCACAATGCATACAAGTTCACCAATAGATAGAATTTTTAAGGCTGTTATTACTATTTTTTAACCTTTGAGGACATAAAATATGATAATTTTATACTTGAAAATTTTGCTAACTTGATTAATTATGGTTTTATCTTAAGTTTATTACTAAATATGTTGTATAAAATTAAAAATATATAACTCTCACACATTTTATCACAGTTTTGTTATTGTTGATCCAACAAACCATTAACAAGTGTTTTCTTTCACCAGTTCAATCATCAATATAATCTTCAAATATTAATCTCTAATGGCAAAAACTGGCCAACCTAATTAAGCAACAAATGTCCCTCAGTTCTTACTCATTTGTTTCAGTTAAATGACAATGAAATGTTCCAAATGGATTTTGAAATAACTCTACTACCGGTTATTAGCAAGCCAAAATGTCGTCATGCAGATCCAGCTGCAAACTCATGGAAGTTGGTTCTGAATGAGATCTACTTAATTTTCATACCAAGTAAAAAATAGCAACAACTTCAACTAACCTAACTAAAAAATAGTTATATTCTCTAGAGCAAGAAGTCCATGGAACTTACCAGCTTTAGTTTTAGCTAGAGATGGCTGTACAACAACATGCATTATTATAACACTCCCAGCAATTTCACCAAATGGTACTTTACATTGACCAACAGTCTTGTTGTTTTCCAAGATTTTACCAGAATTAATCAATTTCACTTCATTAGCTGACTTTGGCACAACCGTTTTACCTACACAAGGGGGAAAGCAACAGATAAAGAAACTACAAGAAAGAACCTGTGTCATAACCTAACTTCATTAATTTGTAGAAAAGGGCCCAAAGCGAAATGCATAATCATAACAAGTTGACTGAATAGCTGGAGAAATAATATAATAACATTCACCACAAGGCTATCGTATATAAAATTCCATACCTCAATTAGAATGTTAATGTTTAATCACCTAATTTTAGTCAGGAAAAGTCTCCAAACTTCTTTTTAAATTGAACAAGTGAAAAGCCAAAATTTTTCTTGCACAGAGTTACATTTTTCTAATGTAATGCTTCTTAACTTAATGTCATGATTGGTATTTTACAAAAAATATTGTAATTTGGTCAATGACAACAATAAATGAGATCAAGCAAACTGGAAATTTAAATAAGATATTAAAATGATCCAAAGACTAAATTCATGTTGGCAGTCTTGACTTCATGTAATCATCTCTCCATTTTATATTTCACAGTAAGGGCAATACATAAACAAGGCGAAAAGCTCGTAATGCATTTGTTCTCAGAAGCCAGAAGGAGTCAAAGACCTATATGCAACTTGTTGGAATATATGGGTTCTTGTATAGGAGACTTAATATGTTAGGAATCAGGTTGGGTTGGACTTTTAACAATTGCACAACTCTTACACTTTAATCCTTGAAGTCCTTTAATCCTTGAAGTCCTTGATTATCAATATAAATAAATAGGAGGGTCAGGATTTTATATCATAAAATTTTCATTACATATGGAATAAATTATTTCTCTCTTTAACACCTTTTTCAAATAATTTCGACGTTGAATTGTACCAGTGTCATCCTTCATGACCAATTCCATCACAGTTTCCATTGCTGAATCTGAGTTACAAAATATCTGGAACTCAATTTGTTTCGTCCTACTCTCCCATATGAACTGTCCAGTGACTACAAACTTCAGTTAGTTAAGCACCAACTACGACTACCACAATCTAGTTTTCCCTCCTACTTAGGCTTCCATAGAGCTTTCCAATCAACATTAGTAGTTGTGTTCACTTTTCTGGTGTGCTTTTTCCTCTCTGTCAATGACACAAGATCTAGTTCACCTTCATGGCCTCCTTTCAACAAACTAATGGTACCATTCTAATCAGATGGTTTTCATTAGGCATTGTGCAAAACCTCCCAATGGCACACCACATGTACTAGCTATATAGAGTGCCCTCAGTCTCATGTCCTACTGGATGGTAGTGCATCCCATCCATCTTGACAGTTGACCAGTTCAGATTTCCTTGCCTCAACTTTTCTGGCAGAAGCTAGCCTTGGGCACTGGTTTTAACCACTCCTTACGCAGCCATCCTATGCCAAGATTACCAAGTTTACCTTTGTTCAATTCAAGTCTTCTGGCCCTATTCATCCATGAATTACAGATCCAATCCGTATTTGGATCTGGTTATTAAATCATGGAAAACTATACTCCAGTCTTTGTTCAGCTTTGGTCCTTTCAATATGATACTTGTTTTGCATGTATAAACCTCTCCATATTTCAACATAACTTATAACTTCTAGAGGTATAATTGATTTCAGCAGTGCAAGAGATTTCTTATTAAAGATTTGTGTAATACCATTTACCAATATTGACATACGAACTGATAACCAAATCCTTAACTTCTATTAATATGTGATTGAGGAAGGTAGAATGTGTACATTTCATCATAGTGAGCATAATAGAATAACCATAGCATTCCAGCAATATTTTACTCCATTTAGCAAAACCAAGTGCTGCATGCTTGGATGAATGAAAATTTTGGTCAAATCTTTTGTCCTCGTTCTTCAGACTTCACACCCAGTAAGCCCACTTTCAAATACACGAAACTAACACAGATATGACATCAGAAAAAGTAAGAAACTCCGCAACTTTGATAATAATAATAATAATAACCATCAATTATGAACCTATGACTGTGGCAGTCCAATCTATGCTCTTTCATACACAGGCGATACCTAAAGATGGGGCTTCACTTTACTTGGGAAATACAATTCAAATTTTACTTGACACACCACAATCACAGTCTTCAAAATATATCAACACATAAAGTTCTCAACGAAAGCTACAAATTCTGGACTCGCCAATTTCTAAGATAAAATAAATCGGATAACACTTTTCCCAGAACGCTAAAAATCAAACAATCCACTGCCATAAATGATCCTCTGAAACTTCAACAATCACTCACATGTTCCAACTCGGATGGAAACCCGGAATTTCGAACACACAAAGATACATGCATAAATTGAACTCTCTAAACCAAACTATCCGATTAAAATTTAAAGCTCACAAAGACTGATTAACAAATTAACAATCAAAATTAAAGGAATCAGTAAACAAAAGTAAAAATTACGATGACCAATAATTGAAATAGATTTCGAGGCAAGTAAAGAGAGAGAAAGACAGAGACCTCTGGGCCAGTCGGAGACAATCCTCTGCTTAAGCATATCGACGGTGGCGGCGGACGAATACCTAAAGGGTCCGATGTCGGAGCCATCGTACAACCTAAACTTGATGTCAACCAAATCCTCTTCCGGCATTTGAATTGACTTCTTCTATGCCTTCTCAACCCTTACCCTTACCCTAACCCTTTCTTCCTCGATTCCTAAAATTCCAACGAAGATTGATTCTATTTGATTCCGTTATCACACACTAAATCGAATCTTCAGAGATCTGTAATTGAATTATCTATGGCGATGAAAGAGAAATTGAAGGCTACCTTCAGAGATTGATCAGAGTGAAAACCATTCCGCCTTTTGACTTTATTCGGTGCCTTTGCTATGCAGTCACCTTTTTCTTCAGCTGCTTCTGTTGGTGAACACTGAACGAACTCAACAACAACAACGCAAACATTAAATCAGAACCCAAAATAAATAAAAAAAAATGGAATTTGGTGAATTAAATTAACAGCCGCATTCACCCTTAACGTCTTTTAACCCGTTAGAATCGACACGGCTATCAACCAGTTAACGTCAGGATAAACGACGTCGTTTATTTAAAAGAACCCGTGTTAAAATTACCGGTGGTGTTTTTTTTCCGGTGATAGTTTAGAAAATATGAGCAAGGAAATACGATTAATTGAATAAGGTTTTTTCAATTTACTCTATAAAATTAGAAGTGAAAAAATTGTACTTTAGGCAATAATGTATAATAATAATAATAATAATGATAATAATTGATTTCAAATAAAATTCACAATTTAAAGAAATGATAGGGTTAAATATATACTTCACGAAATCTAAAACTAATTAAAATAACATTACTTAGTATATTTTATGATGGATGTTTTATTCTCTGAACTATATTATTCTTTCTTCACAGGAGTCATATCCATTTCAAAATTAATTTTATATATTTTTAAGTAATATTAATTATTTAAACTGACATATACAGTTAAATATTTTTAGATAAACAATATTAAAAAGTGCACTGCTATCAAAGATGTCTTTTAAATTAGATATTTAGGACAATTTACATTGTTAAGAGTTCCGAATAGAAGCTAAAGACACAATATTTGAAGTAAATCTATTCGGACGTGGATAAGGTCGGAAACTAAAATTTAGTGTTTTTTTTTTTTTTTAAATAATTGGTTTTGGCTTAAGACCAAAACCTTAAATAGATAACCAATTGCAATAATCTTGTTTTGCAAACATCAAACACAAATTACAACCGTATGTAAACTATCAAAAACAAAATATTATGAAAAAAAATAGTATAATTTATTAAAAAAGGAAATTTAATTATTTTATCATGAATTAAACATTTTATAAAAGAGAAATCTATTTCTTTATTTAAATATTTTCATTAGAAATGAAGACATTTAACTGCTTTGTCCAAACACAATTTTAATAATGAAATAAAAATAATTTCTCCATATAAACAAGAAAATTTAAAAATACAGAAATTTCACTTGAGGCAATTGATATTCTTAAAATTTAATTTTCTTTACAATTCTAAAATACTTATTCCAAACGCAACCTTAACTATATACGTACTTTACACAGGAATGCTGAAAAAAGGAGTTTGTCCCGGCAGAGATGATTTCTACAATTCATATGATGGTCAATAAGGGCATATACAATGAGCTTTTACTGAAGTTTCTTATTAATAAAAATATTATTTTAATATGTATTCCAGAAACATGGTTTCCTTTATATTATAAAAAAGTTTCTTATATAAACAAGTATTTTCAATTTTAAGAAAATCATGTTTGGGAATCTATATTAAAATAACACTTTTATGAATAGGAAACTCTTGATCTCCAAGGAGGATACGCTTATCCAACTCTCAAACTGTCTTCATAATATAGAACAAGAACAGACAGGCTTCTTGGGTGAATCATCAACCTTCTTTTCTGTTAAAGAGGAGCAGAAATGGAAATATCAAACTGTTGTTTTATTCAACTTCACATAAAAGATACAGAATAACTGGTGAAAAAAAAAAAAAAAAAAAAAAAGGCTTATTTTTCCAAGTTGTAATTATGCTTAAATAATTATAAAAAATTTTTTTATATTTTTTTTTATTTTGAATTACAAATAAAAAAAAAAA
>Ga0099824_1003157_pt1 | contig 24083 bp, 9 predicted proteins | sample SiratrowhiteBW_FD_76837 | JGI IMG/M metagenome (GOLD analysis project Ga0099824, IMG submission 76837) | Root nodule microbial communities of legume samples collected from California, USA - Siratro white BW | ecosystem: Host-associated > Plants > Roots > Nodule | place: USA: California...
ATATATAATTTTTTTTATATATATATATATATATATATATATATATATATATATATATATATATATATATATATATATAAATCAATTTTAACTTATATAAAAGTTAAATTTCTTCTTTTTATTTTCTCGTATAAAAGTTTTTTATTTTTTTATAAAAAACTCTAAATATTTAGAAATGCTTTCTTATAACTTGTCGAAAATTTTATTTTTAACATGTATATAAAATTAACTTAAAAATTTTCATTTCATTTTCTTATTATTCTTTTTAACTTACAAGTCTTCAAACATGTCATATTAGTTTTAATAGTTAGGGTAATATTGTTAAATCGAGAATGAGAAAACAAAATACTGAATAAACAATATGGTGAAGTGTATTATAAATTCTCCAAACTTCGTAAAAAAACTAACTAATCATATACTCTAATATTATCAATATTTAATATTTTATTTTATATTCTTCAAAAAAATAGTAAGAAAATTATTAAAATAATGTTACCGAAGAAGATAACACTCTTGCAAAACCGAATTGACTAATTTTGTAAAAGACCCTTTGCATTCAGTTGAAAGTGCTTAAACATTTTTAAATTCAAACGTCCTTGTTAAAAGTTGAATTAGGATTATGAACACATGAATTTGGGCCGTAGAAAATGTTTCATTATGCGTTGAGTCTATTCAAGTTGGCTTTAATGCACCGTTAAGTGGAATTAATTGACTAAAATTATTTAAATTATTGACGATCAAAACATAACTTTCTTTAGTCCTTTTCTGATTTTGGTTTGTTGGAGAAAAGACGTGGAATTTAGTGTTCAGACAAGGTAGCAATAATATGTAAAGGAAGAGGGTGATAAGGGATCTTAAATTTTTCTCTAACGGATATTCGTGTCTTTTACTTTGTCATATTTTATTGATAATTAGTATTAGAAAACTTTACAAGCTAACATATAATCAAATATTATCAGTTCAGGATAAGGGTAAAATGAAACTTTTTTTTTAAAGGATATTTAGGGTAGTATATTATTATGAAATGGCCTAATTAGGTTTTAAATATCTAAATTTAAAATTTAAAACATGATAGGAGTCAAGTGCATCCATTTGCATAAAGTGCGTCCATTTACATAAAGGAGATTTTATGTAACAGTGGTTGCGATAGCAAGCGACGATGGAAAAATATCGATAGTGACAAGTGCCAGTGAAATTCTTGCTTTCAATAAATGAAAGATGATTGTCGTACCTTACTTTCAATGAGATTCTTGCCCTTGTTAAGTTGAAATAGGACCAAAAATTAAAAAAAAAATAATCAAAGCACGCAAGGACAATTTCACTAAAAATTATTGTCCAAAGTGGCTATAAATTAGAAAATAAAATGCAAGGCATACACATGACACGGTTGCGCTAAAAATCGTCGCTATATTATTTTACACTTACAATGACGGATGCAACAAGAACAAAGAACCTCACTGTAAGTGTAGATACAATGATGATTGAATCCCCATTTTTCAATGATGCTTCTACAACTATTATTTAAAACCTATTATAGTCATTGTTAAGAAAACTTTGTCTACACTAGTAGTATTTACCAATTTAAAACTATTTCGTGTCATGCATCATTTATTTGAACCATGTGGGGGCTTAATCTTGATGTATGATTTCTTACATTCACCAAATATGCTATTTATTAATGACATGTGTTGGTTATTTGGCCTCACATTGATGCAAACTCGTGAAATAGTTTGTGCAGACAAATACTCTCTATATGATGTTTAATTATTAAAAGTGTTCAGATTTTAAAAGTCTACAAACTTATTCTTTTATAAAATATAATCAATTATATATTTTTGAAATATTAAAATTGTGTCTTTACTTTTAAATATTAAGGATGAATGGACTTAATTTTTATGATTACATGATATCCAAAAATTTTAAGATAAGATAATTATATGGATAATAAATTCAAATGTGTTAGTTCATTTATTTAATTTATATTGAGTGAAGAGAGGTCGGACGTGAGAAAGACTCCTTCCTAAAAATTTGCATAGCAAATAGAGAGGGGAAAAAAGTTATTGTAATCTTCAAAAGAGAAATCATTGTGATTTTTGCATACCCATATAATGATAGATTTTTAAATTATAATTGCATATGGTATAAACAACTTTATTTTGAGATTTCTCATTTTCTCATATATAGACACTATTGTTTGTTTCAATTGTTTTTGATTGATTTTATGTAATAATTGTGCATTTATGGGAGAATTTTTTATTTTTTATTTTTATGGATAATGGATCTATTTGATATATTCAGTTTTTTTCTCATTTTGGTGTACTTTTTAATTTTAATTCTCAAAATAGGTAGAAAAAAATGTATTTATCAAAATGTGCAAATTTTGCTAGCTAGATAGGCATAATTTTAAACTGGTCAAAATAAAAGTGACATGTTGGCAATTTTAATTAATGACATTAATTAAAATTGTTTCTCTATCTTCAATCATTTTTTAATTATTTGATACTATGATCCTAAGTTTAACAATTAACAAAATAAATAATAATGATTAACAAAACTATAACATGAATATCAAGAGATACAAATTTATTTTAAATTAAAATAAAATAACATAATGATAATAATAATAATAATAATAATAATAATAATAATAATTTTAATTAAATTCATATGAATTTAATTTAAATAATAATAATAATAAGAATAATTTCATTAAAATTTAATTTAAAAAATAATTATTATTGAATTTACTTATTATTAATTATTATTATTATGTTATTTTATTTAAAATTAAAAATAATAATAATAATTATTAAATTCAGATGAATTATTCTTATTATTATTATCATTATGTTATTTTGTTTTAATTTAAAATAATTTTGTATGTCTTAATTTTTTTTATTACAGTTTTGTTAATTATTATTATTAATTTTTTTGTTAATTGTTAAAGTAACAAACATAGTGCTAAATAATTTTAAAAAATTATTTGTTAATTATTATTATATGATGATTATTATTTTTTATTAATTGTTAAACCTAACAATCATAAATTAAAAAATGATTGCAGAGAGAGAAATTATTTTAATTAATGTCATTAATTGAAATCGCCAGCATTGTCATTTTTATTTTGACCACTTTGAAATTATGTCTATCTAGCTGGCAGAATTTGTCTATTTTGGTAAATAATTTTTTTTCTACCCATTTTGAGAATTAAAATTGAAAAGTACACCAAAATGAGAAAAAAGCCGAACCTATTATTATTATATGGAAGAGTTTTTCAGGTGCAAGATATTTTTGCATCTTTGTTAGTTAAGAGAAAGTGTATTTCAGTAATTATTATTTTGCTATTAAGTTGTTATCATATTTACCCATATTAAGTTGACATCAAAGTTGTTAGGTTAGAGGTTTATTTTTGTGACTTGTTTAAATGATAGATTGGAGAGGAAAGACGAAGAATTTACTATTTATGAATATCCATCTTCTGATTTTTGGTAAACAAATTAAGATTTCATACCTAATGAAAAATTGGACTTTGAATCCCACTATTATGTGGTTTTATTCTTTTCCCTTATAATGGGGTTGCACATTAATTTTATTTTTATTTTATCATATTCTTGTTTCGTTTTTATTGTATCGTATCATATAGTGACCGCCAATGATTTATACCTTTTAAGAATACAAATTTAAAAATTTGAGAAAGACTAAAATCAAAGCTTACGTAGGGAAAACATATTTAGCTCTTAATACAATTGTGAATTATTAGGATTCGGTTTATTCTAAATCCAAATTCGGTCTACTCAACAACCATTTGCAACCCTATTATGAGCTTAATCTAAATTCTTAATTAAAAAAAATATGTTTTCCGAAGAATGAAGCCGCTCGTAATATTTTTCGCAGTTTAGATTTTCTTAACGTTTCTTGGTTTCAGTTATGAAGGACTAGCTGTTTGTAATTGACGTTTTATAAACTTGTAAGCGTTATCGTCAAGGAGAAGCTTTACGTAATTGAACACAATTTGAGGTCAGTGTTGAAACCTACTCTTGAGAGGTCAATTTTTTATTATATATATATATATATATATATATATATATATATATATATATATATATATAGTTCATATAATTAAATTTCCAATCCTAGCTTTTTATTGTGTCTAATCATGTCTCTTATTTCATCTTTACCATTTCGTCATTCTAAAAGAAACTAAAAGGAGTGACTAAATAAAGTTACAGCAATATGGGAAAGATAAGGAAAAGGAGGGAGGGGAAGCACCACAAGATTTAATATAGGTTTGCTGTTTATCTATTTTGCAAGTTCAAATAAAAGAAATCCTGTCAAGATCAGTCGATAAAAAAAATTATAGGAGTTAAACGATTTCCTGGATTCGCGTAGGAGATATATTATATAGTTTTACAAGACCTCTCATATGTACAGTTATGACTTATTACCAGGGTTCTCGACTTTGTCGATGTATATTTTTGCATGTTTATATTATTAGCTAATTATATTGTGATTTTATTATATTACTTGATTGAGTTTATAGTATTTTATTAGATATTAATTTTTGTGTTTTACTTAGCCTAGTCACAGAATTTATAGTATTTTATTAGGTATTAACTTTCGCGTTTTATCTAGTTCAGTCATAGACAAACATTGTATAAGAGTCTCAACATCTCTAAAATATTTTTTAATTTAATTTATTTCTTATAATATTATATATTATATTTTGTTGAGAAAAAAATGCTTAAGCTTTATCGAGAATGGTAATCATGATATAGGATTTTATTGTACAATATTTCACATATGAGGAAGTAATATACTTAGTTTTTCTTATAATTTGAGATAGGAAGTCTTTGCACCATTGTTTGGTGTGTAAAGTGGGCAACTAAGTGTTTTTATTACCTTTGAAAATCTTCTTAAAGGGTGTTTCAAACAATGATTTTTTTTATCTTGATATAGATTTTGGTGTGTGAAATAGGTAATTAAGTGTTTTTATTATCTTTGAAAATCTTTTTAAAAAGTATTTAAAAAAGTGGTTGTTTTTGTCTTGATCTAGTTATATAAGTGTTTTTTGTAATTAGATATTTCAAAAATTTTAAATAAAATTTCAGCTTAAATTGTAATGGATTACTATATGTATATTTAATTCTTTAGTGTGTTTTTAAATTTTACTTTTATTTATTATTTTATTTTTTTGTTGTTGTTGATATTTATTAACTGTTAGACTTAATTTCTCTTATTATTAACTGTTCAATAATATTTTTTCTTAAACTTTTTAAAGGTCAATTTTTTAATCAATTCACTGTGTTTTTTAGTAATTATTTGTTTTACATATCGTACTTGTAATATTGACTCAGCGATATTTTTAATTCTACACTTTCCATATTAAAAAGTAGATATTATTTTTAAGATATTTTTTAATATAAAAACAATAAATTTTTCATGTATGTCGATTTGTAATTGATAACAGTATAGAAAAGAAGTACTTTATATATTTATCAAAAAATTATAACATAAATCAAATTGTTCTATTCCAGAGGACGAAGATAGTGGGAATTGACTCTGCAAGGAATATTTTTGGGGTGTTTTTTTTTTTTTCCATCACCATGAATATTATTGGGTACCCTGCAGAGACTAATCTTGACAAATGAATCTGAACATATACAATACGGAACCCTTTTTTTTTTGTCATTTCACAGAATCAAACAACCAATAAATGCAATTATATGGCCATAAAGAAAGAGCACAATGCATCTGGTTACAATTTGGCTTATATAAATGTATCAAAATGTATCTAGCTATGTTTCTGAGCCAGATGGCTAAAACACAGACACCTATTCATCTCACTTCAGACCAACAAGGGAGCACATATAAAGTTTTTGAATTGCCCTACAATAATGATCACAATATATAGTTTAATGCTTCATTCCCATTATAAACTATTGATTAAGTACCATAAAACCAAGCAACAGTAGTTATTTGTGGCCACGTTTACTTGCTAATAATATTGATTATTATTATTATTATTAATTATTATAGTGTAATGTCTAAACAGCATAATTAGTAACAGATAAAAGCAAGAAAACGTGAAACTATAGGTTTAAAAAACAAAATGATTTTCATCATGGTGGCTTTTATATTCTGATGGCACTTCTTTGTATGTTTGTCGTGTAGGATTTCCACACAATTAAACTCCAATCATGGTGTGAATTTTTCTGTCTTGTTATTGTTTAGCTTCTGAAACCCACTAGGAAGACAACATTAATATTATTTCAGAGACCAAGACAACTCAGCATCTGTGCACAGATGCCCAAAGTTATCTGCAAAATTATACGTGGAAGGTTCCAGATTAAACAATATGAATTTTTAAATAAAAAAAAACTTTACAACCCAATATAAGCATCCACATCCAAGTGCAAAATATTAAGTATTCAGAAGAAAATATTATTTTTTTTTGTTTTTACTAAATCAATTTTTAATCTCATTGGTGATATTATTGGATGAGCATATTAAACTAATTGTTAAATATTTACCCATGAGCTGTTATCTAGTTAAAATTAATAACATAGTTCGTTTTCATTTTGCCCTAAATTAATGCCTTATTTAACTTGCTCACGTTTACTTATGAGTGGGTTGGTGATGTATTGTTTTAGTGGGGGACGCATGACATAGTATATATCATTCAATAGTCATTCTTAATTTTTGCTAAAACACTAGCTATTTTCTTTTTTTTTTTATCGAGAGGAGAAATTTTGAATGGCGAAAGGATGAATCAATAAAAATGAATTTTGATTCAGATTTAGATGAATGAGATGATAGGTTTCAGGAAATGACGAGAGAATATGAGAGAGAGAGAGAGAGAGAGAGAGAGAGAAACTTGTAAAATAGTCCAATATGTAAGCTTCAAAATCCCTTAGAACTTGAAAAGTTATTCATTAATTTTCATTTTGAAGTTCTAGATTTGATCAATGATTAGAGTAATCAATTTTTTTAAAACGTAGTTGATAATTTTGTTAATAGGTTTATATATGAAAAAAAAAGTTAAGTTCTCTTGTTTTGTTGGTTACCTCAAATTAATATGTATTTTACCCTTTTATGTTTCTAGTTGATATATCTTTGTATAATGAGATTTTCTACTTCTCTAATTGAAATGTTCTTCTCTCATACTTGTCGAAATAGTGTGCATACGAAACACTTTTGAGACTCAAATTAGTTAGAATTTGAAAACACCAATTAAGAATACCTACCTTATATTTATTCTATTTTATAGCCTTTTAATATATTAATCCTAATTAAAGTGAGATAATCTAGACATATATCAATAGAATAATCGTTTTATATTTGTTTAAAATTACAAAATATAAATTTTCACAATAAACTCAAAAAATATAAAATCTCTCAATCACTATCACTCACATACAAACAAGTTACAACTTCATTAAATTGCAAAGTTAACATCGAGTCTGCCTAATGATGTGTTTATTTCATGGCACATAAAAATAGTTTTACACCTAATTAATTCCATATACGACTGTTAAAATCAATCTGGCCCAACAAGCTGATTCGGATCACGCCAAACTTAAAAATAGTGGTCTAAATAAATAAAAAAGACTTTTAGTTTAGTTCATTTGGTTCAATGTTCATATAGACGAAGGTGGGCTTAATTTGCAGGCTAATAGGGTTAATTCATTTACTTTTTTATGTTAATTTTTTTAATTTTTAATTTTTAATTTTATAAAATTTTACTTATTTTAATTACACTTATTAAAGATGTAAAGATATTTCTCTAATTACACTAAATGCACAATATTTCTCTACCTATACTAAATATATATAAAAAATCAATATTATGTTGGATCCAGAGATACAAATTTTTGAATATTTAACATTCATTTAAGTTTGAATCTTATAAATAAAAAAATTAATCATGAAAAAAAAATCTACTAAATATAGCTCATCAAGTTTTTCAATAATGATCGGCCATCTAAAAAGTCAATAGATACTTCACTCTTTTAACATAATAAAAAAAAAAACAACAATATTTTCCATGTTATGTTAATACTCTCTCATGTTAAAGACTTACAAGACTTTAAACACTTTAAAAATTTATCTTCTAAGTAAAAGAAATCAAAATATATATAACTTCCGAACCTCTTTTAATTTTGGATGTGGTTTTGTATCTCCAATATTTAAAACAGTGCTTAAAATAAGATATTTCTATCAATATCAATACAACTCATTAATTTATAAAAAATAAATAAATTGAGATAGTAGAAGGACGGTAATTGTGATGATTATTTAGAATTATCATTAATAGATACTTTTGAAAAGACCACAAGAGTAGCTAATGTCTTTAATTTTACATTTACATAGTTTTAACCTAGAAAGGGAATTTTATTGAAATGATGATATGACGTTGGGAGAAATTCATGATAGAATCGATACAAACTTAGAACATGTCAATGATATTATCGTGATAGAGGAAATATTTAATCATATCATTTGTCACTATTTTTAGTTAACATTGTGAATAATCATTCTTTAATGTATAATTGACCTCTTCGGTTTATATTATCTAAATCATTTAGAATAGTTTATATTATCTAATCATTTAGCATAGTTTACATTTGTATTTTTTTTTTAAGTAGAACTATTGGCAAATTTAGTCCCTTAGGCAAATAAAAGGAAAATTTAATGGTTTTCAATCATAATTCAATTATAGTTTTTAATATTTTATATAATAAATACTCATTATATTTAAACTTGATATTCAATTATACCAGTTTTCACACATTTATTATGAAAAGAGAGTAATGTATATTTAAAACGCATCAATTTTTGAATTTTTATATTTTTTTTTAACTTTTCCTTTTTATGATTTCTAATTTATCACGATTTCTAATTAGTTAATTATTTAAAAAAATATAAAAGTGCATAAAAATTAAACTTTTACAAAAATCTATTACTAATTCATTTATATTTTTTACGGTTTTCTTTGTTATATTATTTTAAACTTTTGGTATAGATATTTTATATTAAAAATCATTTTAATTTTTTTTGTAAGAAATATTATACACCATCTAAGAATAGTGATGTACGGGGACTGAATTTCATTTTTTTTAAAATATAAAATTGGTATTTTTTTATACGTTGAATATTATATATTAACTGATAAAATTTATAATATAAATGATAAAAATTACATGGATGTAATAACATTTTTTAACATAATGAAGCTTTTAAAAATGGTCCAGGACCATAATCTTTTTATCATACTGTTTACTTTGTGTGTGTATTAGTAACGCTAATTACGACTACATCAATTAAATTGTTCGCAATATTTATTTATAATATCAAAAAATGTGAAAATTTTATAAATTTGACCACATATTTCATTTAAAATATTGAAATAAAATATGAAGAGTAATTATTTAGTTTACTCTATTACATATATAATTATTTAAAAAATTATATATATATATATATATATATATATATATATATATATATATATATATATATATATATATATGTGTGTGTGTGTGTGTGTGTGTATGAATAATGATGATGTTAATTTTTAATAAAATGATATTAGTTAAATTTTTATACACTAACAATACAGATAATATTTATATTATTATTCAATTATAAGAAATCATAGATATAACTTTTATGACAATTTTTCATAACGCAAAAAAATTATTACATAACATTTTTTATTACACAATCGTGTAAAAAAAAAATACTTTTTGTTATCAATAAATATATATTATTTTTTAAAGAATATTGAATTAAGAAATGAAAGTAAAATATAATCTTATAATACTTAATTTTTTACATTTTTACACATTTTAAAAAGTAAAATAATTAAAAATTATAATTGATACTCTTTAAATATAAATTACTCTCTATATAGTAAATATATAAAAATTTACATTAGAAAATAACTTTTAGTAAAAATTAAAGCCTGTCCAACTGTAAAATAAATGTTGACCACTATTTTTTTTTTAGATATTGTTAATTCGTGGAATAAAATAATATAAATCTCAATACATTAAGTATGTAAATTATAACCAATTAAAACAAAAAATCGTTTAACCCCATCACCAAAACTTAATAAGAACGTAACTTTGAAAGTATGTAAAATTTAGCCATGCTTTCTTGAACTTTTATGTTGTACAGTGAGACGTCCCTCTCCTCTTTCCAGATGTAGTGTGCTAATGAAATAATAAACTCAGTACAACAATTAATAGCATTCGTATAACAATATTTAGTGTTTCTCTATATACTAAAATGCTAAGTGTGATAGGGTAAAGCATGAGATAAAAAGAAAAAAAGAAGAGAAAAATGTTATAAAAAATGTAATAGAAAAAACATACACAGAAAAAAAATGAAAATAAGTTTTATTTACTCGTGATCACAACTTTAGCCTTTTCTAAAATTTATCCTTTTCTCTATTTTTTTTATCAGAAACCTTTTTTATATCTTTTATTTATCGTTTATTGTCATTCAATCATTTTATTTCTTATCCAATTCATTTCTCCCGTCTTTATAAAAGAAAGTATAAATGAAAGACTTTATATAAGCAAAATTAGTCATATTTTTTACAATTAAAATCATTTGACACATTAATTAAATTTATTTATTTGAAATTTATGTCATAAATTTAAAAACTCGCTGAAAATAGAATTTATATCAATTAAATGGTATTTTTTAGATGATATGATGAATTAGGTAAAAAATAGTTACATTGTTTATATTTGAGTTCATATATTTTCCTTGGGTTACAGTTGAGTCTTGAAGGTCTATCATATTTACAATAACAACAATGCAGATTAAAAAAACGTAATTTATCAGAACTTATGATAAGAAAAGTCACGGATTATTGAGGCAAAACACGAGACATTATTAAAAGGAACTTCATAATTCCATTTCCTAAGATTATATACAACAACATCAATCATGTTGTTGTTGTTTTGCATAAAATACAGGTGCATATGATATCTATCTGTTAAATAAAATGTAAGTAGTAGATGATGATCCACAATTATTAAAACCCTTGCAAGAACACAGAATCTTATCTTTCCAACACCAATCAAATCCCTTTCTGACGAGGCTTCAATTTCTTAGCTTATCTTAGGTTAGATTATTAGATTCCTTATATATGTCAAAACAGAGTATATATATATATATATATATATATATATATATATATATATATATAGTAGATGAATGTAACCAAAACGTTACGTTATGACGCAGCAGCTACAGATTCTTCACTTTGAAGTTAGTTCAGAATCGATTCACCAAGCAGTATACATATATAATATAATAGGTGCTTATACGTGGTTACACGTAAGTGTGATTTGGGAGGTGTCACTCCTTCGATATTCTTTATTAGAGTTTAGAAATAGAAACTCTATGTTGTTTCTTTTTATTCTGAGTGGAAAACAATAACAAATAAGACATAGCTCCAATCCAATGAGTTTCAGCCACAGAATGCAACAGCTTAAGTGCGAGTTTTGTGGCTAAGCGACGTTGCATTCTGACAAGATACATGTCGTCACTCAAATATGATTGCTAACTTTTATATACGTGAGAGAATTGTTTTATATATAATCTTATTTGAAATTCAATAACACTAAGGCTATACATGTTGTTAGGTATTTAAGTGTCAATCTAAGTCTTATATTGGATATAAATGAGAAAATTGAACAATATATAAAAAAGAAAACTCACAAACTCAATATTTTAAGATTTTGAATTAAAAATGATATTATTTCTTTATTTTTTTATATAGTTTAACTCATTTTTCATTACTGTTTGTCTCCCCAAAGTTTTTCTCCTCACATTTTACATTTTATCAACTTTTAATGGCATATTCTTTTCTTTGCATGCATGTATTTCTGATATAGAGATTACAAACTTGTGATATTGATTGTAGTGACTAACATGTTTTAAAAAGAAAATATTTTACTAAAAACATAGTTATGACATTTGATAAAAACTATTTATTAATAATAAAAAGTTCACACATATATATAATATTTAATTATTTTTTACTTTTTAAAGAAAAAGAGAGCCTAATATCGTATTAAACAATTTTAAATAGATCTATTCTCTTGACCCCCGTTTTTTCTTTCTCAAAATTATTTTTGTAACTTATTACTCATTTCAGTTCTTAACAAGGTATAGGTTAGAAAAAAAAAATACTTTTCATAAGATATTTTACAGTTTTTTTTTATAAAGTATTACATTTTTCTATAAATATCACGAATATATAATTTATTAATAAATAATAAAAAATTATTAGTAATGAGGATAAATATAGTACATTCATAATATTGTTTTCAAAATTCAACAAAATAAACTAAACTAATTATTTTTATCATACGATGCTATTATATTAAAAAAGTGCCTTATATTAATAGAATGGAGTAAGATCTCTAATTCATTGATTTTTTTTTTTTGTTAGTGTAATTTGATGTATCTGATATTGAGAACACAAGTGTAAGCACTACTATTTCTACATTAAATTTAGATCAAAGGTCGAATCTATTGGTACTATTGAACATATTAAAAACAGAACATAAAGTAAGAAGACAAAGTGTTTACTGCATGTAATTTGCCAAGTGGGTTCCATTAGGATAAATTATAAGGACAATTTCAATAATTTATTAATAAAAATATTATTTTAATTTGAATTTCATATAAAATACTTAATAGAAAATACTTAAAATTAGAAATACTCTTAGTAAGTTTCAGGGTTAGAATAAAAAACTTGTTTGCGTTCTTTAAAACCAGGAATATAACTTGACATAGAAAAATGTAAAATACTATTAAAAAGAATAGTGGAAAATCTTAGATGGAGTTGTTAGTTAGAGATATTGTAATGGAGTTGGGTCCAAATAATTCTTTTCTATTAATTATATTTTTTAAAATTTTTCTTAAAATGGTCATAAATATATATAACATATTTTAAATATTATTAGAAATGAGAGAGATGGTTATTAAAAAAAAAATCATAACGGGAATCTTGAATTTTTACTCTCTTTCACGATTTTTTACAGTAAGAAAATAATTGAAGATGTCTTTTCAGGGTTGATTTCTAGAAATAACTTTTAGTTACAATACCATGAATTATTCCTCAGAGTCAAACTTAAAAATAATACGAGAAACAAATAATAATCAACATTTTTAATTGATAAATTAGAATAATTATTATTTTTATATTATATTTTTTATTATAATTAATAATTAAAATTTGATTTATAAATTTTATTTTAAGTTGCAATTCCATTATATAAATTTGGTTTATATATGTCTGATAGTGTTTTACTAAGCTTTTAATTGACCTTAGATGCATTTTAAGCGAATAAAGAATGAATATGATATTAATCAAAATTTAATTGGGAGGGTCTAATGATATAGACATTTAGTTGAAAAATAAGTTTTAATAAAGAATAGGAGAAGGATCAGATTAAGTAATTAATAAGGCTCTTTTACTAAAGTTGCAAAATGATTTACAACAAAATCAAACCTACTTAGTTCTTAATTTAATAAGTTGGTCGTGATAATAGTTGTTTCATATGTTAATTGCATATTTCAAGGTCTATTTCTTACTTCCTAAAGCCACAAACATCAAGAAAAGTTAATCTTCAACTATCGGTTAAAGGAAATGTTCTCACTGAATGAAAGAATAATGCACTGGTTGATTATATATTTTAGTTGAAATCAAACATCAAGCATATAACATGAGTGAAAGAAATGAATGAATAAAGCATCAAGCATATAATACTTGCTGGTGCTCATTTCGAAATATTTATAATTTATAAATTTTATGATTAAAGAAGGAAAAAGACTGTGACAAAATTTTGGTATGCGTAACAAATTTTTTATTGGTTTTGTTTGATAGAATTCTATTGAAAACTCTTGATTATTCCATGCTGAAATACTTATATTGGGACATATGGGCTTTTCGTGTGCTTAAAGTTACTACTGGGCTAATTGGCTTTGAAATGACGCATTCTTCCCGCACCTTCGTGAGTTCTTTCTGCACTCTATGTTTATTTATTCCAAAATTGACCTTGCTGAAAAAAATTGAAATAGGTTATGGAAAATAAAAGAAAAATTGGGTAAGGGTGGTGAAAATAGTGATGCCTTTTGTGGGTGGTGAAGATTGTGATTGCTGAATTGTTGTGCTGAAAAAGCACAATGATAAACAACCAGTTTTTATGGCCCTTTGTTTCCTACGAGAACGGCATAGATGTAATACACAATGAAAAAACATAAAAATTGAAAAAAATAATACAAGAGATAAAATATATATAATGACTCTTCTTCTTAATTTGCGGAGAAATGAAGTGAATAATCAATTATATGTAATTGAAATTTTTGTCTTTTTATTAATAATTATATTTTGTAAATAAATGCTTAAAAGAAATATTAAAGTAATAAATAAAGAAAATTAATTAATTTAAATTTTGATATCAAGTAAAATAATTTACTTTATATATTATTATTTTAAAATATCAATTTTTATATATTAAAATTTGTAATAATTTTTATTTAATTTTAATTTATATTTTATATTAAATTAGTTTTAAAATTTTATTTTATAAATTATTTTCTAAATATATTAATATATAATAATTTTTTCAGTTACATCAATGAATCTTACTTAAAAAGTTTTTTTAATAATCCTCTACTGTATACACCTTTTCTTATTATTTATTCGAGTGAGAACGAGGTAATTAGAGGGTTTTTAAGAAAAAAAAGTCATTATATAAAAAAATAAGTACGTAATTATATAAAATTGTAAGTAGCATATGCTTTTCTGTTGAAATGTTTATACAATTTTTTTTAACATTGACATAATTTATTTTTATGATTTAAAAAAAGTAAAATACAATTAAAGATAACATAAAATTATAAAATATGTACACTAAAGAGAAGAATCTCATTTATATATTATTATGAATGATCTAAATTAAAACTCATGCCTTTTACTTTTAATAAAGTTCAATAAATAATATCTTTTGCATTAATATAAACTACAATTAGTAAAGAATTGTTTCTATAAATATTTTTTGAAAGCAGAATAAAATTAATAAATGTAATTTACTTAAACAGGAATTTATATTTCTTTTATAGAAAAAAATAATATAAATTTAATAAATGTAATTTATTTTCTCTTAACTAGTGATTTATTATAAGAAAATAAAAAAAACATACCATAAAAGAGGACAACACAGGCCTGCAAGGAAGGGTGGTTTGGATTTTGGAAGTTGGAAGCCAAGTCATCCAACCGTAAGAGCAGTGTCAGCAGAAGCTGAGGTGGTACACGTGGTTTAAGTGGGTTTCATCCACGTGTCAAGTGCTGAGGACAGGACCAAATTCATAAGACCAATCAAAACCTCACATGACACTTTGCACGCCCACTTCCGAAACATTTAAGAATGCCACTCAAGTGAACCAACAGAATTAGACGGGTTGGGTCCCACGGGTTGGGTCCCACATCGATATCCTTCTCACGCATGCTCAAAGTCAATTCAACATAACCCACTCACTTTATTTTCTAACAAAACTCAACCCCGTATCAATGCTAACCAATTTGATTTCTATTTCATAATTAATCACCAAAACTTTTTTAATTTTTTTTAAACTTTTATCATCTAACCATAGTAAAATCTACCTATTTTTAATTTTTTAAATTTAGCTACTGACTTTAAATTTGTGTCCTTTGATTAAGGGAGGAAAAGATGGATCCATGTTGATGTAACTTTGAATATATGAAATAGTTAATCTTTACCATTGTCATGTTAAGAAAATAAGGACACATGCATTAGTGTCTAATAGTAAACTCCCTTTGAACAAATAAATTGATATTATTGAATAATTTAAATGTGGTGTTCAAAATTTATTATTTTAATTAATTCATTAATTACTTTTTCAATTTTTGTAAATGCTAGCTACTATCAGTCAATTTTTTTAACTATATTCATCATTTCTATGCTACATAGGGTTACTCCTATCATTTAATAATATGTCATCATACTTGTAGAAAACTTTGCCAGTTACAACAACAGCATAGAAAGACACTTTTTTAAAGACCTGACAAACAATAATTAGATGGCAAGGTAAAGAAAGTTAGGCACTGCTAATAAATTAAGATTAAATCCATAATTATTAATATTAGTCCATTTTGCAATTATTTTACATGTTATAGTCCAGTTACAACTTTCAATGTGAAAAACTAGAAATTGTTTGAATAAAAATAATTTTTTATTGTGGAAGAATTAATGGATGTTTGGATTAAACCTAAAACTATTTTCACTTGAAATGTAATTAATATTTCCTTCTTCAAATTTAAATTATACTGTATTTGAATTTATAAAATATACTTTATAAATTCCAATCCAAAGAAAAGGTTGACGAATACCGTTATTTACTCAGAACTCAACACATTCTAGGAACTCTCACATGGGAAAGTCAGTGTCCAGCAATCAAAGTGGTGGTTACTTTATGGTTTTTAAGTCCATAAAGTGGAAGAACAGTTTGTGGAAGAGAATAGAAAACCAACAATTCCCCTCAGCAATATGAAAGCTGAGATACTTTTTGGAAGTGGGAGGTGTGAGGTGGGTTTTGCAGAGTTTCAGTAATCATGCTTACCTTTTCCTTCACTTGCTCTCATCAATTCTGGCCTCAACACACCGCCACATTCCAAACCCACCTCCCAAAACAATCAAACACTGTTCCCAAAAGTGAAAAAGGAAAACTTGATGTTGTTTTCACTCATGAAGCCTTTCCCTTTCTTTCTCCTCCTCCTTGTTCTCTTGTTCAATTATGCCTTTTCTGAGTCCGGTGTTGGTATTGGCTACCAGCTCATGGTGGCAGTTCCTGTGGAGTATGAAATGGATTTCAAAGGGAGGGCTTTTCTTGTGGAGACCAATCAGACAGCGCCAAATTTCAGAGTGGCATTGAGCATTGAGGCCTTCAATGGGAACTACTCATGCTCATTGGAAGTTTTCCTTGGGAATGTGAAAGTTTGGGATTCTGGCCATTACTCCAGGTTTTACATCACTGAGAAATGCTTGCTAGAGCTCACTATGGATGGAGATTTAAGGTTGAAAGGCCCAAAAGAGACAGTGGGATGGAAGACTGGGACTTCTGGACAGGGGGTGAAGGTAAAACTGTGACACTTTACATACCATTGCAATGGTGCTAGTTGAGTCTTAGCTTCGGTATTCAAGAATGCATAGATTTAGCCATTGGAACATGCTATTTAGATAAATTATCAATTCAAATAATTCTCACTACACAAAACAGATAAATGGGTGACATAATGCTGTTTCTAGAGTTTAATTTCAATGTATTGTAAGTGTAATTTTTTATTTAAATTATCCACAAATCAGACAATGTCATGTGATGGAATGAAAGTGAAAATCCTTTACACTGTTAGTGCATGCACTATTTACACTTTTTCCTTTTTAACAGTGAAAAATTCCAGCCATTAATTTAAAATTTTGAGACTTCACACATTGTTCATAGTGTATGATAAATTCCAGCCATTAAAAGGAAATACCATATAACTATTGTTCATAGTCAATTAAGCTGTGAATTGCATAGAGTCTAACGTAAGATTTGTTGCTGCACTGAATAAATTCGAGGCAGAGATTGCAGATACTGAGCTCAGGAAATCTAGTGCTTGTAGATGCACTGAACAATATAAAGTGGCAAAGTTTCAATTTTCCAACGGATGTTATGCTCTGGGGTCAGCAACTTGATATTGCAACTCGCTTGACATCTTCCCAAAGCAACTCAAGTTTGTTCTACTACTCTTTTGAAATTGAGGACAAAAAGGTTGCTATGTATTTGAACTATGGCAAGCTGAGGTATTCTTACTGGAGTTTTCAGCCTTCCATGAATAGAAGTATTACATATGTTAAGCTGAGTTCAAGAGGGTTGGTGTTGTTCGATGTCAAGTACAAGAAAATTGCACAAATTCCATCAGAGGGGATTCATCCGCTAAGATTTCTAGCACTGAAGAATGATACAGGAAACTTTGGCCTCTATTACTATTCACCTGAGAAAGGAAAGTTTGAGGCATCTTTTCAAGCACTTAACAGCACATGTGATCTTCCAATTTCTTGTAGACCTTATGGGGTATGTACATTCTCCAATTCCTGTTATTGTATTCAGCTTTTGACAAATGAAAACAAGGGTGGTTCTGATTGCAGTGCGGAAATTTCAGGAGGGTTTTGCAATGGTAAGGAGGCAGAAATGCTAGAACTTGATAACATAAGTAGTGTGCTTAAAAATGTAACTAAAATGGTCAATATTAGCAAAACAGAATGTGCAGATTTGTGCTTACAGGACTGTAAATGTGCTGCTGCTTTATATTTTGGAAAGGCAAGCACAGATACAGCAGAATGTTATCTTTACAGACTAGTGCTGGGTCTCAAACAGGTACATAAAGGCACTGGATTCAGTTACATGGTCAAGGTCCCAAAGGGAACTGGTAAAAATCATGAGAGGCATAGCGTGAAAAGATGGGTGTTGGTTGTGGCTGGAGGGGTTGATGGATTCATTATTCTACTTCTTGTTGGAGGGTTTGGGTACTGGTTGGTTAGAAGGAGAAGTCAAACCTTGCATTCTCAGACCAGCACTACGTAGCTGTTGAGCAAAGCATGACCCAGGTTTTATTTCTCAGTTCATTTGTGAAAAAAACAAAAAAGTAGAAACATTATTCATTGAAACATGTAAACACAATTTTGGTTGATTTCAAGAGAATGGCATCATAGATTATCCTAGTAAATTGGATTTTCTTTATGAGGACAAAATGTTGCATATTTGCAGCATATAGAAAATTTGTTTTTCAATGATGGAGAAATAGAAATGTGAACTTTTGGAATCTCAATTTCTATAATCCAAATACTTGTTTGGTTTCTTCATGAATCATGACAATGGATTTTCTGACTGTGAATCATTTAACCAGTTGATTATATCTGTGAAGAATAGTATTAAGGGCAAACATCTGATAGGTTGATATGGGAAAATCTCCCTTCTTTGTTTTCCATCTCAAATTCGAAGTTTATGATTTGGATCCGTTCTGTTATTTTATATATTGCTGCAAAGTACCGCATGATATTTTTATTTTTCAGAAAAGATAATTCCTTCTTTTAAATTGCTCCCTACTAAAGCAAAACTTGCATTATTATAGTCACTAATTCTTGAAACAGGAATGCAAAAGTCTTGCTCATTTATGTCTCATTGATATGGTACTAACAATTGTAGTAAAAGTTTGATATTATTGGATCCCATGTGACAAGGTTGTTCTAAAATTACATAGGAGTATCTCATAATATTCATTAGGTGGTTCAAATATCTTGCAGAACTGATGTGGTTAGCCATACTTCAAAGAGAACATGATCAAATGAAAGGAAGCTTTTTCTGGAAACTGCTACTGTCCTTGGGTGGAAATGTAATCTTTCCACTATTGCATAACTCATGATGGCTAGAATTAGAATTATCGTTTAGACTGTCAGAATTTTTTAATCAAGCAAGAGTAATAAAGGACAGAAACTACAATGAAAAGTGCATAAATTCTCACCTAACCCCATTTCAATGATTTTTACTCACCTATTTATCAAGTTGAAGAAATGCTGTTAAAAAAACAAACGGTTCAAATAAAAATGTTGTACACAACACATGCATAAACTTGTAGTGTGACTTATGTTTTGTAGAACCACTTACCATGTGACACGTTTTGTTATTACTGTCTCTTACTCAGGTCTTATATTACTGTCTCTGGGTTTAAGTCTTCTATTATGTGTATAATTGAACACTAGTGCATTTACTTTAAACAAAGTAAATGAACAAGTGTTTAATATCTCTCACTCATGTGAGCATAACTGTATGGTGCAATGAAAGCATTGCAAACTCTATCTACTAATATCACTGCAATGCTAACTCTATGTTCTGTACATTCAACTAAGAAAGGCCTATTAGATTTGAAATGTCTAGAAAGGAAGAACCATAACTAAAACGGGACAATAATGGTTAGTGCTCAGTTTTTCTATATACTCTACTTAATGCATAGGACACCCAACAATTAAATTTTCTTATGGGAAAACCAACTGTCATAATAAGATATTGTAATTGTATCCTTATGAATGGTATTTATAGAATTTGAATAAAATTGAAGAATGGGAAATCTTTGCTTTGTATATTAAGTCCTAGTACTTTATATTTACTTTATAGTCCAAGGACAGATGTATTCACTTACCATATGATGAAGTTGAAAATTTATGATCATAATCCTCAAAACACAATGACATTCCAACACTTAATTTTTATAATAGAAAAATTTCTTTTAGCACTCCTATACTTTCTTCTTGCACCACCATAGATACTTCCACCTCCATAGGTATTATAGTACGGATTGTACATGGATCTAAAATATTTTAAATTACATAATTCAAAAATTTATTTTAAATTATTCAATTCGAAATTCAAAAATATATTTTAGATAGCAGAATTTGAAAATATATTCACATATATTTTGAATAGTACATTTTAAAATACATTTTTCGAATGAGAATATATTTAAAATCATGCAATTTGGAAATATATTATGAATAATATAGTCTAAAATATGTTTCAGAACATACATTCTAGCTTTTACAATTAAAAATATTTTTGTGAATTGCATAATTTAGAAATGCATTTTCAACTCGACAATGTAAAATATATTTCTGAATTTACATTTCTAGATTGCATAATTCATAAAAATATTTTAAATTATATAATTCAAAAATTAAAAAAATGTTTTTAAATATATATTTTCGATTATATGATCTAAAATAATTTTAGATTACACCGTATAATATAGAATAGTATACATCTCTAGATTATACCATTTTATAATATATTTTCGTATATGGATTCTACAACTTAGAACATGTTTCCAAATCTCACAATCTCAAAATCTAAAATATAAACAATTTTGACTTTTCCAATAGGACACGGAAGATGATGAAGAAATCATGAAGGAGAGAAATAAATAATCTTATAATTGTTTCTGATTAATCTAAATAATGGGCCACCTAGCTAGTAAAGATTATATTAAGAGGAATAAGGCATAAGTATAACAAAATTCAGTGTAAATATATTACTTCTTTAAATGGGAGTGTGTATATAAGTGTACGTGTGTCAATTACTAAATGTACATAAACATAAAACACGGATCACTGCTTTGAGTTGATTGAACAAGGAAAAAGGTCACAACTTTGTAATTGATAAAGGGAAATGACAACGGCGTTAGCTTGAATTCATAATTTCAATAAATTATAGTACAAGAATAACACAATTTTGGGATGCTACAAGTGTACGAATTCAGTCTCTCATATCTGTATATAAGCTACTTATAATTGAAGTTTGCATTCCAGTTTTCATGTAAGGGGGGTTGGATTTTTACAGCTGAGATTATTAACATATGGTGCATTTTCTTAAGGGTTTTTTTGTTGTTTTTTTTAATGTGTAAATAGGAAATACTATATTTATTATATTATTGGAAGACTTCAAATGTTCTTATTGTGTATATGATAAACAATACAATTTGGAATGCTCTATATAATTTATATAATTTAATTCTGTTATTTATATAATTTAATTCTGTTATTGATTAAAATTATTTATTTTTTAACTAAAAATCTTAAAACATTAAACTTGTAAATTTTTTTTTATATATTACTCAGTGAGATTTAAATTTACATTTGAATACTAAATTTGACTTATATAAATCTAAAGAAATAAAAACACTTGTTATTAAGTTATACATGATTTACTGAAAGATCTATCAAAATTTAGTTTCAGAAAAAATATAATGTATTTATGAATAATTATAATAAAATTGAATAATAGAAAATTACCTACAAATACCAGATAGTAGGTAAAACAATGTAGATACATACATATGAATAAGCATAGATGAGTAATTTATTTATAGATGCAACACGATAGAAAAATTATCTATGGATGCTAGTCCATATATATTACTCCTAGATTTATGTTTTCTACTAGCAAAATTCATATCAAATTTACTTAAAGTTTGATTACCTGCTAAACCATACAAAGAAGCTAAGAAAACCTTAAGAATGAAGTAATCAACCAAAGCGAGAAGTAATGAATATGTATTTACGTTTTGCAGCTAACACAAAAACTACTTCACCAAACTTTTGCTATATGAATAACCTCTTATTTATGCCTCAAGTAAATGATTAGCTTCACCCATACCGATGATACAATCATAAGATCTCTGGTCGGTAGTGCACAGAATAGTTAATGGTGCAGTTGCTATAATAAAGAACTGGTGTAGTAATGTTAAATGTGTATTTGGTGCCGTAAATAATGCGTTTTGTCTTCTAAGTATAAGATCAAAGATTTAGATTTCTAAGTATATGCATGCGAAAAAAAGTCAAAACATAATGTGGTAAATAGATATTTTGTTGCATCATATATTCACTGTATACTCTCTCGTAATAATAAAACTGTGAATCTAAGTCTTATATTGGATAAAAATGAGATTATTAAACAATATATAAAAAATGAGATCCACAAATTTAATATTTTAAGATTTTGGGTTAAAAATAACATTATTCTTTTATATGGATTGACTCTTATCTTATTTTTGTAAGATTTTTATGATGTTTTTCTATAAGATTTTTCTAATAAATAATATCAAAGTTAATAATTCGTCTTTGTCACCGTACTAATGAACTTAGTTTAATCCTGTATCGAAAATATCTCTAATAAAAGTTTCATATAAATGTTATAAATAAAAAATTATTTAAAAAAAATATATATCAATGTGAAGGAAGGAAATACGTTAGGAGGAAAAGTACGCTCGAATCTTCCTAACAAAAACCTGTCCACAGTGATGGAGTTATAGAAAGAGAAAAATGAATAAAATTTGAGGGAGAAGAAGAAAATAGGGAGTGATTGAAGCATGAGAGTGAAGTTAGAAGCTAGTTGCTGCTCTGAACACAGAAGATGAAGACACTGTTTGACAAGTCACGTTGTTATCTGTTCATGGCATTGTTATCAATGTTTGATGGTCCCACTTACAACACTGCCATATGATGGAGGTACAGTTGTGTGGGCCATAATTTTGCTGTCAATTACGACAATTTAATTGAAATGCATTCTGATCATATTCATATGTGTTAATTCCGGGAAAATGATTTGAATTATTCAAACCATGTTATGAACAGTGTTGATGATTTAGATAAAAGTCATCTCCTACCTGTATAACCAGTAATTTACGTGGATGTGAGTTCGTAATTCTTAAGTTAAATATGAATATGATGATTAAACAGGTTTTATGTGTGAAGTTCGTGATTACTCATATTTTATTTATAAGAAACTTACTATAATCTAATAAATTAGATTTTTAGTTCCTGCTGTTAGGTTTATTTTCACTTTTTGCAATGAAAAGTTTGCTCTGATTTAAATCTAACTTTTATGTTTCATTATTGTTATTATCTCTATATTTTAAAAATGATTTTTTGAGTTCGTTTTCGATTCAATATTTAGTTCATTTTTTGATATATGTTTTGAGATTTTAATTATAATATCAAAAGCTTTTCTGCTTACCATGTAGTTAGGTTTTTTATTTTTATTTTTTTTTTCATTTGTCAGTATTGTTAGATGAATTATTTTTTTTACTTGCTTCAGTTTAAATTTAAAATTATTTGGTTTTTAATTATTTTATTAGTTCTGATGATGTCTCGATATATAAATTTTTAGTCGTATGATTCAAGAAAAACATTTTGTTTTCAAAATTCTAATTACATAACTTACTATATGTCAAGAAAATTGAGTGACGAGGAGATAATATACATCAAATAAAAATTTATGCTTAAAAATTAAAACATAGAATGAATTATAGTTTATGTTTATAGAGTGGTCTGTTAATCAAATGTCTGCATATATATATATATATATATATATATATATATATATATATATATATATATTTATAATGTTTTATATTATTATATAATATAAATAAAAAAAAATATATA
>Ga0099824_1003158_pt1 | contig 24077 bp, 20 predicted proteins | sample SiratrowhiteBW_FD_76837 | JGI IMG/M metagenome (GOLD analysis project Ga0099824, IMG submission 76837) | Root nodule microbial communities of legume samples collected from California, USA - Siratro white BW | ecosystem: Host-associated > Plants > Roots > Nodule | place: USA: California...
ATAATAAAAAAAAAAAAAAATACACATATTTTTATATAATATATATATAAATAAAAAAAAAAAATTTTTTATATATATATATATATATATATATATATATATATATATATATATATAATTGAAATAGGTTAACATGAATATAAAATTTCTAAACTCTGAAATTCAAATCTCAGATTTATTTTTCACTAGAAAGATGTTTGTCTATTGAATACTTCTAGAAAGATATGAAACACAAATTATCTCTTTAGTGGATTTTGAGCAATATATGACATTGATGGACTATAACAATTATAGTTTTTTAAACTTTTGAAGTCATTTTAACCTGCACACAGGTGGTTGTCACCATTGATTTATACTTAGACTTTAGAGATAATTTAGATAAGAATGACAATATGAGCTGGGTCATGCCACAGGCTCACAAAAATCTGTCAACCTAGATAGATTTGACATTTAAATCTGTCACTAAACATTGTTGTTTTTTTTGTCTTCCACAATAAAGATGAACCACCAAATAACACAAACCGTTATGTCAAGAAACTATGGAAGTAGATAATTAATCTAATTTGAATCACACCACCTGTTTACATAAATCATAATATCTTACCCATTTTTTTCAAATATGTCATGGTTCTAAGAGTCACCTTTTGATGATCCTCACAATATTGTTGCAAATATGAAGAAAGTATATTATGTACAAGTTATAGGCTTAGCAAGTTATGAAAATTAAATAAAGTTATATAAAAGTATTAAGTGTAAATTCTATAAGAACAGTCGAGTCTAAAGTGTTAGATACAAGCTACAAAGATAAGATGTGTATTTAAAAAAAATATAAGATCGTCTATTTTTTTTTTCTTACCTTTTTGTATATTAATTTTGGTAATGTCAAAAAGTGCAGAAGTAACTATAAAAATAAATATAGATATTAAATGAAACAAAATGTGAATTTTTAATGAAAAGTTAAACACATTCTATAAATAGAAGTGAGGCAGAACAACTTCATGAATAAACTACACATGACTCTCATAAATAGAAGTGAGCCATGTGAATTTTGCATACAACAATTTTTATAAGCTCTTATATTGCTTTGTAAATTTAGAAGGAGAATATTATCTCTAAATCCGTTAAAATGTTAAAGTTTTTAGCCACATTTAAATGTATTGGTGTTTTCTCTCACTTCTACCTTTCCTCCATGTTGTGGAGTCCTATATACACAAGTATAAAAAATAATCCCATTATTTAGCAAATAATTCTACAAATAAAATAAATCCTACCTCAGGTAAACTTAGTCATACCATGTAATTAAAAATTTCCCCAAATAAAACTTATCCAAGATACATCCACTATTTTACATCATTTCCTTTCTTTTCTCCTTTTCTAGTCACAGAAGTTAAAGTAATTTAAACATTTTATCTTTGACCTTAAATCTTCCCAAAAAATATTTTTTTTTATTCTCATTATATGCATAATAATAAAATATAATTATCTAAATCTTTACTCTTCTAAAAATTTTCCTAATAACCTATTTTTACTTAAAATATAAGGAGTAAATGTAAAAGATATTCTGAAAAAAAAAAGTTAAAAGTTTTATGTAAAGAATATTCTTGAGTAACTTATATGATTAGTTGGGGGGTTTAAAGTGACTTTTGAACGATGAAGATGCAAGACGACAAAATTCATGATTTAAGTTAACATATATGTTTGTTTTTGCATTTATTATAGACTTAAAATGATTGAAAATCGTCCCTTGAATTACACCGATTCAGGGCACTGCACGAGAAGGATGAAAGAACGAAGGGAGGGTTAACGCGATCGCAGTTCTTCGTAGTGGCGTTTTTGTGCAGCTTCACCTACTACGTCTTCCCTGGCTACATCTTCCAAATGTTGGTCTCTCTCTCTTGGCTATGCTGGCTCTTTCCCAACAACATTCTGGCCCAACAGCTCGGCTCGGGCCTCCACGGGCTTGGCATCGGAGCAGTTGGGCTAGACTGGTCCACCATTTCCTCCTACCTCGGAAGCCCACTCGCCAGCCCATGGTTTGCCACCGCCAACGTTGCCGTGGGATTCGTGTTTGTGATGTACGTTCTGACCCCACTCTGCTATTGGTTCAACGTCTACCATGCCAAAACCTTCCCCATTTTCTCCAACAAACTCTTCACCGAGCAAGGTCACGTTTATAACATCACAGCCATAATAGACTCCAATTTCCACCTTGACCTTGCAGCGTATCAGCGACAAGGCAGACTCTACCTCAGCACCTTCTTTGCCATCACCTATGGCGTTGGATTTGCCGCACTCACTGCTACCATCATGCATGTAGCTCTCTTTCACGGAAGGTATGTGTAGGAAATAGGAATCTCATCAACCATTTTTACGTATGCAATGAAATTCACGAGATTGTTGCATGCAGAGAAATATGGGAGCAAAGTAAATGGAGTTTTAAGGAAAAGAGTGTGGACATTCACACGAAGCTCATGCGGAGGTACAAACAAGTTCCGGAGTGGTGGTTCGTGTGCATACTGGCAGCGACCATTGCAGCAACCGTCTTCACTTGCGAGTATTACAAGGCGCAGCTGCAGTTGCCCTGGTGGGGTGTTCTCCTCGCATGTGCCATTGCCATATTCTTCACTCTCCCCATTGGGATTATCACTGCAATCACAAATCAGGTAAAAGTACATGGTTGTTTGATTAAACCCTAATTCTATCAAATATTGTGTTCCTGAGTGCCATTTTGATGATAGTGATATTGATTAGTACAGAGCCCGGGCTTGAACATAATAACGGAATACATCATAGGGTATGTGTACCCGGGATATCCAGTGGCAAACATGTGCTTCAAGGTGTATGGTTACATCAGCATGACGCAAGCCATCACTTTCTTGCAAGACTTCAAGCTCGGTCACTACATGAAGATCCCTCCCAGAACCATGTTCATGGCACAGGTTTACATACTCTCTTATTACACATTAAACAAAGTATGTGCCTTTGTACAAGTTAACGTAGCTGTTTGAGTTTTGTCGATTGGTTAGGTTGTGGGAACGCTCATCGCAAGTTTGGTGTATTTGTTGACTGCGTGGTGGTTAATGGAGACAATCCCAGACATATGCAAAGACTCCTCCTCTGTCTGGACGTGTCCAAGCGACACGGTGTTCTACGATGCGTCAGTTATTTGGGGTTTGATAGGGCCACGAAGGATTTTCGGGGACCTGGGAACCTACGAGAAGGTGAATTGGTTCTTCCTGGGAGGAGCCATTGCTCCTCTACTGGTGTGGTTGGCGGCGAGGAGCTTCCCGCAACAAGAGTGGATAAGACTGATAAACATGCCAGTGCTGATCGGTGCCACTGGAATGATGCCTCCTGCGACTGCAGTGAACTACAGCAGTTGGATCATTGTGGGGTTTCTTTCTGGTTTTGTGGTGTTCAGGTACAAGCCAGAGTGGTGGAAGCGTCACAACTATGTGCTCTCTGGGGCACTCGATGCAGGGCTTGCCTTCATGGCAGTGCTTCTGTATCTTTGCTTGGGGTTGGAGGACATTGGTATGAGTTGGTGGGGAAATGACCTTGATGGTTGTTCCTTGGCTCACTGCCCCACGGCCAAAGGAGTCCAAGTTCAAGGTTGCCCCGTTTTCACTTGAACATAACATTCTCGTAAAACAAGTAGGAGTTGAATAATGTCTAGGGTTTTTTAGGGCATCTATTGGGAAAAATTTCTAGGTACCCTTCCCAATAAAGAAGTAGGCGTTGAATAATGTCTAGGGTTTTAGAAGAAGTAGGCGTTGAATAATTGTCTAGGGTTTTAGAGGATCTATTGGGAAAAGTTTTGAGGTACTCGTCCCAATAAAGTGTTTAGGTGTTCCTCTTATTAGACCACACGTGTCAAATATATATCCCCGTCAGCAATTTAGGATTGTTGGTGGTTGGATTCGATGTAATTTCACTATATCCTTCCGGCATAACTGTAAATATTGAAAGATATCAAATCTTTCTAATCAATTTTTTTCTCATTTCGTTTTTATATTAGATGCCTTTGATAGGAAATTTTACGTTTAAATACATTTAATTGTAGTTCATGTTAGGATTGGAGGGAGAATTTTTACAGTTTTTATGATATATTGAATTTGAATTTATCTTATCTAAAATTATTTTATTTTTTAAAAGAATATTTTATTGAATGAGTTAATTTAAAGTTTTTTAATTTTAATCTTTGATAAAGTATTTTAATTATCATTAAAATGTAAAATATCAAACTGTGGATGATTATTCAAAAGCATTAATATTGATTATGCCTTTTTTACTCATTCTTAATTGATGTTATTTTCAGGTCAAAATGTGTTAAAATTTTTTGAACTAATATTAAAGAAGGGTTCTCTTTATTGATGGAGGTTGATATTTTTTCTGTTAATGTCAATTCCAATTAATTAGGTTGACATTCATCCAAGTTAATTTATAACATTATTGATTGGCTTTTTTTGTTAGGTGAAAAGTTTCTAGATTGATATTGGGCAAAGACAATCTTAATTTATGTCAGCTCAAATTTTTTATATTTAAAAAAATATCCTAACAAAATATTGACGAATAATAATATTCGTGTCAATGATAAAAAATAATTACTACAAACATAATAAAAAAATAATCATGACAAACATCATCAAACGAAAAATAGTAGTCATTTACAACATAAAAAAATAATCTTAACAATTTAAATAAAAAATATTTTAAATCTATTAGTGATGAAGCATCTTCAACTTAAATAACACATCTATTTTGTCCTTCTATTTCCGTCAATCTCTTCTATTCTATTATGTTCATGACCTATTTTGACTAAAATCTTTGACGCAAATTCGAATTTCTTTTAACTAATACGCGTTGAATGATAATTAGGGTTTAGGAATTTATTGATTGAAGAATCAATTGCGAAAAGTTTTTATTGAAGATATTGATAATGTATTTTGATGAATTTTTAGTAAAAAGTTTCTGATACTGCCTTCCAGTAAAGGTAAAGAAGCAGAGGCATATGAGCTGGATTCATGTCTGATGTCATATTCGAAATACAAAGCGACAGAAGAAGCATTCAAAAAGTGAAAACCCTTCAAATAATTTAATGGAGAGAGAGAAAATGCAGACAGCATAGGAAGGAATGCAGAGCGTGATAGAGCAGCGGCGGCAGAGGCAACGCAAAGGTTGAGATTTGTTGTATTATTCCTTATTCTCCGCAAAACCCATGGTTTGGTTATGAACAAAATCAAAAATTGAATCTCTAATTTTTTTATGATTGGCAAAGCCATCCACCGTATGTTAGGGGATCGCTTCCTAATCATAACCATAGCATTATAATGATTAAACAATAACAACAAATATAAAATATAAAAAATAGTAATCCTTGAGTTTAGCTTTAAAAAATGTGAAATCTAGTACAAATTGTATATGAATTTATTAATTTCAAGGACCCAGTTGATCCACTGTTACAATGCTGAAGAATAATAAATTAAAACAAAAAAAAGTTATAGATATCAATGGTTGCATGGCGTTGGAAAATAGAAAAAGAACCCAAAGCAGTATATCTGCAATCATCTTACTAGACTAGAGAGCAGTGCACAGAGGAAGAATCGAAGAACTATGAGTGAAAATTTTGAAGTTGGGTGAGGTGAAGAAGAAGAAGTACTAGAAGGAGACATGGGAATGTCGCCAAAAGCAGTTGGGTAAGAAGGTGCGGATTGAGGCAGTGAAGTTGGAGAAAGTGTGTCGCTGTTTCCTCCAGCTCCCACAGTTATGTGAAGCTTTTGATGCTTTTGGCAATGACCAGACTCTGCACTGGTGAAGTAAAAATCCCCTTCTGATGTGATGTTGAACAACGAGTTCCCATTGTTCATGTACAAGATTGGATCTTTAAGGTTGCAGCTCTCGTAGGATTCCTCTGTTACTTGAATCAATGAATCTTGGCTTGGTGGGTACAGAAACACTGGACATATTCGATATGTTAGTGTTGAATTAGCAGACCTTTTGCAAAGATGGGGAATATTGGAAATGAAGGAAGAACTTACAGAGGGAATCACCGATCTTGAGGTTGTGATGTTTGGACCATTTGTCATAGACTTGTGAATTTGATGAAATGGGGATCCCCCAGGAATCTAGATCTCCAACTTTGTATTGGTAAGATTGCACCTTGGGTTGGATTTGAACCCAAGTAGCAAAGAGAGACACCAAAAAGAGGTTAAATCTAAAACTCCTAAGAAAGGGCATTTTGATTCTGATGAGGAACTGGAATTTTCTTGATTTAAGAAGCGATTGAGCAGAGGGGGAGAGAGACGTGTAATTGAGAAGTGTGCCCACTGCTAGCTTTTGAAGATGACATCAAAATGACCATTGAGTGTCAATTTACCTTGAAGCCCTCTTCCTGCTAACCTGAGATTCAGTATGCTAATTGGGTTGCCAATCGTTTCTTTCTTCTCAAGAGTAAAAAAACCACTGAAGTATATGAGCAAAAATTGATGGTTTGTGTGAAAAAATTAACCAAGCAGTGTGTGAAAGAGATGCTATTGTTGGAAAAAGATGACATGAGTATCAGTAAATGTTTGTTGATTTTAGAGGGTTGAGAGTGGAAAAGGGGCAAATTATTACAAGGGTTATAATTGGCATGTGGCAGCTGGCAGTGTGACTGTGTTTGAAAGGTTTTGGAGTTTCATAATTGTATTGTGTAGTGCGTGTGAGAGACAGTGTTACATGATCATATGGCGCATAGATATGGCACCAGGACATGCATATAATACAAACAATTCTGGTCCTGCAAATTTTAATGAAGTATATTACTTAAAATGTAATTATTAATATTTTTGCTTCAAGATTATACAATTTTTTTTTTATTAAAATAGCAATTAAAATAATGTTATTATATATAATTTATTAAATTACTTAATTAAAAGCGATTATGTAAAAAAGAAAAAAGAATATATCTCTATCAGGATGCATCACCATGTTTAAACTAAGGATGATAATACATTTCTTCATAAAAAAGTGTAGGACAAGTAGAGATTTTAGTTCGCCTAGATTTGTCTCATAATCCATAATCCACACAAGTTAATAATGAGATTGGCAACCTGCTTAAATAATTTACTTATATTTTAATTAAAATTTATAATGTAATATTAACATACAAATAATATTTTTTTACTAATTACAATTTAATTAGATATATAAAAGAACAGGAACATTTAAATTGCGACATGCTTAGGCTACATACTAGTTTCACGAAATAATAAATGTTTAAAGTAATCATTAATCATGCCTTCTTTATACTTGATCAGTCCTTAAGTTTTAATCTCTATACTCAATCAAAGATACAGCCTTTTCAATTGGTACAACCCAATCATAATATACAAGCTTTAGCTGCTACGAAATACAGTTCAAGATATACTAAATCCGGCATAAATTTCTTTAAAAAAACCCGTAATGGATCTGCAGACTTAGTAAGGTTGCAGAAGATACAGCAGAGAAGAATGAAATAAATAATGTGATATTATGTTTGTGAATCTGTATATCTTCATACGAACATTTTGCTGGCAAGCGAAATTGGATCGGGGAAGATATGTAACACTATTTTCAATATCCAAAACACCTTCTCCTTCAGCTGAGGTTCATCTATCACTTATCTTACATCACTGACAAGTGAATGTGCATGCACTTCATTAAAGAAGATCAGACTTAATCAGCTTTCAAGCAACTTACTCTCCCTTGTCCCTATTCTGTTCCTTAGTTTGGAGAGCTGTTAGCTGTTGTTGCAACTGTTCCATAACAAAATGATTAGTTTGATCTTAATTTTAAAGCTTCAAAACATATATTCCAAGCAAAGCCTACATACTTGCTAATAATTATTTGTCTTTCTAGACAAACTTCTCCCACCGAAACATTTTTAGGAGAAGATAAAGAAATAAATTTCTGCAAAAGTTAAAATTAGTTCATGCATAAACTAATTTTAATTTCTGAAGATGTTTATATAATATTTTCTCCTACAAGTACCTATAGATTTGTTGAAATAAAACCTATGTAATGCAAGCATAGTTAAAATTACAAACTACCAATGCGTCATGCTTGATTGTGACTCATCTTTTGTTTGCAATACTTTTCAAAATTTTGGTATTGTTCCATGGAGGTGAAAGCTTGTTGGCGGAAGCCTTTTAACATTTGCAAAGATATAGATTTTAAAGTCTCACATATCTTGGTGAGGGTAATAAATGTGTAGATGGTTTTGCTAACGTTGGTTTTGTGATAGATTGGATTTTCTATGATTTGATTCTTTACCTTCCAATGTTCGTTTTGATTTTTTTAGAAATCATTTAAGCCTCACGAAGTTTAGATTTTGTTAGTCTTTTGGAGGCTGTTTATTCTTTGCATGGATTTTGGTTTGGTCCTCTTAGGTTCTTTGTATATTTTCTTGATTTTATAGAGTTTTCATGAGGTTGTGAGTGACTGATGAACCTTTAAGGTGTCAATTTAGTTGGGCTGTCAAAGTTTCACAATGATGCCTAACATGATTTTAATTAAAAAAAAAACATAAATGAATTTTCTTTAAGAATAAAACAAAGAAAGCGAGCTAACAGTTTCTACAGAAAATTACCTGCGTGTATTTTAACTTCTCAGCGGTCAATTCATCAGTCAAAGCGATCATCCTGTAAAATGATACAGGGCAGGGCGAAAAGTGTTAAAAAGCTATTTGAATTAAAAGTAAAAGGAATAGTGAGAAATAATATTTAAAATGATATAACTAACCGAGTCTGAAGCTCTATAATTTTGAGCAGCAGAAGACGTTCCCTCTCTGCAGCTGCAGTGTCAACCTGTCAATAACACAAAAGTCTGAGGAGAACATCAAGCTGATGAATAATTATTATATAATTGGATTTAGTAGAGGTTTATGTAATGAGAGTGAATAATTCTTCCAACAAAACGGAACCATACAAAAGTTGAAAATTAATTAAGCACACTAGTTTAAAGGATAAATTAAGCAAAAATTACTCACAATCCCATTAATTTCTGAACTGCGACGTTTTGGTGGCAACTTTCCATTCTGTGAAACTGAAAATATTAATCAGATCATTATATCATTCAAAACCGTCAACAATTGCTTCGAGTATAATCAAGGGAAAATCCTTCACTCTTACCTTCAATCCCTTCAGCAGATTGCAAGCTAGTCAACAGATTCATTATAAGATCCTGGTATAAAATAGTACTTTCAATGAGATCCTAAATTTGCTAAGTCAGTTTCGTAGATTAACTTTCTGACATTTTCTTCACCTGTTGCATTGATGTTTGCTGGAGAAGATTTTGAAGGTGAGTCATGAGAAGTGATGCAGAGATATTGTTGTTGGCAGAATCTTTGGTGCCCTGACTAATTGGCTGAAATGAAACAGATTCGATAGAAGATAAATGAGGCTTACATAACAAGCACGTAATAATTTATACATCATATATATGCTCTGCAACCAACTCAAGATGCATAAAGTTTCCCAAATTTGAAAATGAACTCTATAAACGTTTTAACTTTATAAATTGTTGAAAGCATAAACCAAATATGTAACGTGCAGCTAAACAAGTTAGATTTGAATATGGCTTTTGCACAAACCATTTGTTTGGAATTCAACATCCAATCACTAACACTGGCAGATTTCCGCAGTGATGAGCCCTATATCAAATGTATGGGAACATAAACATCAGTTTAGGGAATTTATATGACATAAATACATAAACAGTAATTAATTAGAACACTAACCAACCTGTGAAGATCGGTGTGAAACTGAACTTACAGGAATATCCTGTGTTTCAACGTGAAGTCAGTTAATGCTAAATAATAAGACAATTCAGTTGTAAGAATAGCGCACACCTTTACAATATCTAAATTTTCTGATGTCACAGAAAATCGCCCTTTAATTTGTACTAGATTAGCCTTAGACTTGTCATCCAAGGAATCCCTGAATCCTACCAAGAGTGATGGGAACCAAATTAAACTTAGAATTAAGATGGTTTGGTTCAACAACTAGTTGAAGTTCTACACATAGCCTACTGGTGCAGAAGTATAGTTTAAGTACCTCCCGAAGACTTTATTGGAGCTGATAAACTATTTGCTGAGGCTCGTGTTGGAAGCACCAATGGACCGCTAAAATTTGGAGGTCGTCGCAGTTCACGATTATTTTTCTCACCCAGTACCTGATTTCCATTCTCAAGCCTAAGAGTAACAAAACATTAAATGTATTATAATTCATAAATCAAAATACGATGATATTGAGAAGTATAGAACAATAGCAGTGGAGCATCCGTAAGGAATGGAAAGAGGCACAACTGAGACAATGGATCCTTTAATATAAACTTAAAATTACACACTTACAAGTTACAACATTGTATAATCATATTAGACAACTCTAAAGGTACAATAGATGAGTAAAACTTTCATGCCTACATATTCTTCATTGCTGACTTTTGTTAAGAACCAAGAACTAGGACTGGGAAATAGACAACAGACTTTGTTGAATAATATGAAAAGAACAAAAAATAGGACAACACTCTTCCCTCCTAGGTTTTCCCGTTTTACAACAGCTACTGCTCCATACCCATAAACGTTTAAATTTGAATGACTCTCCTTTAACCTAGCATCTGAGACGGCTTCTTCCTGCACCTCCATAGGCATAGGAAATTGACTATTATACCCTTAATAAAAAAATTAAATAAATCATACACCTAAACTTTCTGTATTCCAGATTGTATAAAACTTTTGTATACCGGATTGTATAATCTGGTATACAATCTATTTTTGTATACCGGATTAATCCGGTATGTAATTTTAATTTTTTTTACATTCCGGATTGTACAATCTGGAATGTAAAAAAGATATTATATACCGCATTGTACAACCTGGTAAGGATATTTTTGGAATTTTGAAATACTATGGAGGTGTAGGATGAGGTCGTGGAGGCGCAGGAAGAATGCGTCAATAAGAATGCGTCAGTATCTGATAGTAACAAAGCCCAACCCAACACTCACGACCCAAGAAGACAACTAAGAGGCACAACAGCTTGATAAACTTTGTAGATTATTTACAGATTATTGAAAATAGAAAATGCCATATGATGAATGGGTGTGTCTCTCATTGTTATTAGTTTTGTTTTTGTTTCTGAAAGTGCAGACAGCCAATGATTTCGCTTATGTAGTTTTGATATATAAGCTCATGATTGAATGAAATGAGGAGTAAAGTATGCATCGAATGCCTAAAAGTTAAACGCGCTGACTTATTAGTCCCTAAATATTTTTGTTTTGCACTCGAGCCCTGAAAAATATTTCAGCTGCCATTCAGTCCTTCCATTGATGAAACTCTAAACAGAAGTTTAAATCGTCAATAAGTGCCACATAGTGACACCTATCCCACTCTTGGATGACTCCTATTTGCCAAGTACACTGGAGAGGGATTGATTTGTAGGTGACGGAGAAGGCAAACAATGGTGCCATACCAAAGGGATAGAACGAGAAGGGTAAAATAGAAATCTTCTTTTGTTGGGTTCCCTGTTTCTGTTAGTGCAATAGACTCCTAGAACTAACAATTATCATAACATGAAACCAATTTGTTGCCCATGTAACCTAACAAGCAAAGATTATTGTAACAGTTAAACAACAAATAGAAGAAAAGAAAGAAGGAGGCACAAAACAAAAGGGGATTTAGTATTGCACCCAGAAGAAGAAAAGCACCCGCATAACAGAATTCTGAGAGAAGATACAAAATGATTTTCTCCCCTTTCTCTCTCTCATCTCACTACTTAAATACTAATGTTTGAACCACTCAAAATCAGCCAACTTTGAATTAGTTATTTTGGCCGATCATTGCACTTCTTCCTTTCATTGTTTATGACGTGGCCCTTTTCCATAATTCCACTATTGCCCTCTCTACAGCTACATTTGTTACATTACCTTCCCCTTTAAAAGAAACCTTGTCCTCACGGTTGAAGTCTAGAAAAGCTTGCTTGATAACCATGGTGTCCTCCCACGTTGCTTGATTGTCATCCAACCCCTCCCACTTTATTAAGTGTTGTTGCACGTGTTGTTGATTCCTTATAATGACTCTGTTTTGTAAGATGGCTTCCAGTTGATCTGGTATCTAAATTAGTAACGGGTAATGGTATATATGGCTAAACATGATCACCTTGACACAATTTCAGCTAGGAAAAATGAAAGTCAGGATGGATTTTTGCATAAGGAGGCAATAGGAGTTTATAAGCTACTTCCGCAATCTTCTTAATTACAGTGAATAGCCCGAACTAGTGAAGGCTAAGTTTCTGATTTTTTCTTAGCAAGACAGAGTGTTGTCTGTATGGTTGAAGTTTAACCAGTACCATATCACCAATTTCTAACCGCAATGGCTTGCCTTTTCTATCCGCCACTTTCTTCATGTGTTGTTGTGCCTTTTATAAATTTATCTTCAGTTTGCTAGTTTGCTAATGGTTGCATCCAGCTGGAGGAGTTGGTCTTGAACATTCAGGGGATCCTGGTTGCTAAATGTATATTTAAAGGGTGAGAAACTATAAACAACTTTAAAGGGTGTTATGTCGGTATTGTGATGAAAGGAAGAGTTGTACCAAAATTATGCCCATGGCAAACATATAGACCACTCCTTAGGATTGTCATACGTAAAGCACCTTAGATACATCTCAATGCATTTGTACAACGCCTCAGATTGACCATCCGTTTGCGGGTGGTATGTAGTGCTTAATTTCAAAGTAGTACCACTCAGCTTGAACATGTGTTGCCAAAATTGGCTCGTTAACACCTTATCACGATCAGAAACTATTGTCTTTGAAAAGCCATGTAACTTGACAATGTTTTTCACAAACAACTCAGCCACTTGCTTACTATTATAATCAGAAGTGGTTTGTGTACTCTTTATAATCAGGAATGGTTTGTGTATTCGTTTTGTGCTCTTTGACTATTAGTGGAATCTCTTAAGAAATTATCATATGGGAGAGTTGGACATAGTCCATGACTTTGGTTCAAACCAGTATAAAATTGTTGTGTTGCTTTGTTTAGTTGTTATACAATATATTCTTTGTAAGAAAAAGTCTAAGACTTTTATTCAACCCCTCCTCCTTCTAGAGCCAGCAGTTAGTACAACTTTGGCCATCAAAGATGTTAGAGTGCCACCACCTTTTCTTGCAAATTCCTCTTTCGATTTAAGGTTACCTTTTTCAAATGGACCCATGTCCTTCCAATTTGCAACACTGCCATTTTCCATGGGGTCTAGTGGCTCAAGAGCCTTGGCCCAAGCACCACGGATTATGGGCTTTTATGTTAAGTCTCATTCATTTGGCCTGACCCATTTTATTTCATTTGGATGCACTCCTTAACTCTCAAATGACCTCAATCCAACAAGGTCACCGAATTGCTCTTATTAGCAAACTCAATTGTTCACAGTTGCAAGAAAACTCTACCTAGGTCCATGAGATGAGCTTCATGCTATAGCCATTGTCATCTACAAATGGTGTCAATACATGCTTGGCCATTCCTTCATTATTTATAAATAAAAGTCTCAAAGATTGATGTCCTAAGTAATCCAAACTCCAAAGCAACAAATCTATATTTCCAAGTTACTAGGCTACGATTGCTCAATTCAATAAAAAGCTAGTACTAGCAATGTTTACAACAACATCAACACTTCAAGTCCAAGACAAACTTCATGCATAAAAAGAATCATCCATGGAGACAATTAAATTTCATTCGAAATTGTGTAAAAAGACTTTTTACAAAGTAAATAGAGAGAAAAAGCTTATGGTAGAAGCTTTCCTAAATTAGACCTAGTTAAGACAACCTAGGGTTTCTAAATATGGTTGGAGAAACTTCCCTCACAAACTAAGGAGAAGCTTGTCTTACAAACTTTGTAACCAACTAACTCCTAACTACGTCACGGTTGATGCCATCTACCAAGAGAAAAGCTTCTCTTCAAAGTTTTGAGTAATTATGATCTCTTGCTAGTTTTGAGTAATTATGATTTTAACTACCTTTGATCAACAACTAACTACCTCCTAAACCATTTAACAAAATAGGTCCATCCACAGAAACTTCTCTCGCAAGTTTCATTTATTAGTTGACTACCTAACTACCAAATTAACTACCTTGTTTGATTCTAAAATCATGTTAAAAGAAAGAGAGAACCAAAGGCACAAGGTGAATTCTGTTCACCTAATTTTTAGAGCAGAGCCCCTTATTTATGATTATAAATACAATGAATATCAATTTTCTTGTTTACACAAATACATTCAACTCGCTACATCTCACAATATCTCTAATTACAACATTTACTTAAAACTAACGATTGATAGTTGAAAACCTCTAACAACACTTCCCCTCGCCTTTCAAGGTTGAGAGTTCGTTGGATTGCTCAAATATGGGCTCTATAATGGGCACAACTAGGCCGAGGGGAGGGGGGAGTAAAGTTGAGCTGAGTGTGTTGTCAGGACAGCGATGGATTTATGCTTATTGCTGGGTTTTAAAGCATCGAGCAAGGAGATGGCACTGTTGCACACTGAATGGCAAAGTGATTCAATAACGTTTAATGTTAGCCTTGTTCCCTTGAAGCAAAATGTTAGAAGCCCCACATTGAGTAGAATAAACTACCTGATGTGATATTTAAACCTTGAGGCTCTCCCAGCTAATGGACAAGTCTTTCTGGGTTGGCCTATTCTTTTGTGCTTAAGTCCCAAAAATTGGAGTTTTGGTAAATGAAGCCGTAAAAGAGAAAATAGCTACAATAGGGCCTGTGTCAATTGAGTGAAAGTCCCATATTAAGTAGAATAATATTATTCAGAAAAAAAGAGAAATCTAATCCAGAACTTTCCCCTTACAACAGAGCCACTGCATGTTTTATCAATGCTACAACTCTAAATGTCACTCTTGTTTCTACCTTTCCTCCTACTTAAGCTGAACTCTGTCCTTCCAACCTCTGTAGCTAACAATCTAATTGTTTTAACTAGCTACAGATCCTCTGCTGTCACTGACTTGTAACTAACTGTCAATATTTAGGAAACTATAAGAGGAACTAACTTCATTTCATCTAACAGTTTGTTAAACTCTGATCAGAGTCTAAAATAAAACAAGATATGATACAAAAAAAATGAAGTACCTTTGTGATGTTCGTCCCCTTTCTGATCTCGAATGACTGAGAACTGTGACTGGTAACAGTGGTCCACTTTGGGTTTGACGGCTTTTTACCATTTGGCCTTTAATTTTGGTCATAATTATATCTTTCTCTACATTAGATGTCATTGCCTCCGAAATTGACCCATTTCTCTCCCTAATAATATTTTTGGGAAATCCAGGTTCCTGGATTTCACTTTCTGGAATCTTCTTGTTTTTGTTGAAGTATTCACTCTGCTCAGTCACTTTTACGTCAAAAGCCCCTACCTGTGATGTGATTTTATTCAGTGGTGATTTCTCTGAATTCATTTTGCCATTACCAGACTGGGAATCAATTGCACCCTGTCATGACAAACAACAGAAGAAAATGTTTTTTTTTACAGTATAGAAAGTTTAGAACAATTGAACAACATCAAAATTCAATGGCAATGTCTTCTTACAGCCTTGTAATTGGTGAAAAAATTGTTTTCATCTTCTTCCCTCATCTCAGCAATATCATCATCATCCCTCACCTAGAAAAATTAAAGACATTAGTTCAGATCTAATAAGGGACAAACTAGTCAAGCAAATAGATCGGAACATGAAAATACATACCAATGAAGCTTGAGCTTTCAAATCATCAATATCAAAGTTCCATGCGCTAACTCCTCGTTGGTATTGACTCTAAAGCAAAATATATAATTCTATTATCTATGGAGCCAACGGTAAGGGTGATAATCTTTTGTTTTCTACAAGAAACATATATATGTTGCATTAGATGTTAGCCGGACTTTGAAATGTTCAGTTACCAAAAAGAGTAGTTAGTTTAGTCATACATTAAACACTTTTATAGGGATTAAGGACAAAGTTCCCCAAAACCCTTCCATTTTAAATAATGGTAAATCTTTAGAATATATAAATCATGGTTACTGTTTGAATACAAGAAAATCTTAGCAGATAGCATGATTTTCAGTCTCGTGAAAAGGAGGAGTGTGACACCAAAAAGGATGTTGAAGGAAGTTGTCAAGAGAGATCTCAAGCTAATTAATATTCCTGAAGCCTTGGTTTTTAATTGTGCTGAATGCCATTCTGTAATTCATGTAATCAACCTCATCTAGTGGGAAAAGGCTTTGTTATTGTTATATTATCCTCTAGGATTAGTCTCCCTATTTCTTATTATCTCTTGGGATGGGTTTTCATATTTCCTTATCACGATTTAATTCCCTAATTAGTTAGAATTAGATTAGTATAAATAAGGTTAAGTTTTCTCGTTTTATGACCATATCAAATACATTAATACATTGTGATGCGTCTCAGTTAATATCTAATAGTGTTTCATTTTCTTTTGCATCCGTTCCTCTATCTGTTCCAAAATTTTCAACATAGTATTAGAGTGGTTCCATCTTCCCTGACCTATCCCCACACTATTTTGCTGTCATGTTCTCTCCACTCCCTAACTCACTCTCATTTTAACAGTTACTATAAACATGACTTGAAACACTCAGGCTTCTCATTTTTTATCAAGTTGCTAACTTGGTTATGTCCATTGAAAAAATGCTCCGAGGAATCACTAAACTAATCACAGTATGTGACAAATAAAGATTTGAATATCAGCTTTAACCTGAGATATTGCCTCTTCTTCTGCAGAAGGCATTTTCTTCATTGCTAGTTGAGCTGCATCTTTGAGCTGCAAGAATTCGTGAACTCAAGTCAAGCTACCAGGAAGAAAGAAATTTAAAACCTGCACCGAGGTCTGCATGAAAACCAACCTGGAGGGCTTTTACACGATTCCAAAGAGGTGGTAAGTCGGCAAACAGTTTTTTTACAGAGAGCTCAGGAGGCTTAACATGTTTGAAGAAGGAATGTTTCAGTAACTTCTCTGCTGATGGCCTTTTTGTTTGATCTTTCACTAGGCACATAGCAACCATTTCCTTAAAAGACTGATCACAACTGGAAATACTTTAATTAGACAACGATTTAACAAGAAACACATTATGAATAACAATCATATCAGAACCAAAATTCAATCTTATGTGCCATGAGTAAGGAACTACATAAAACTACACGTATCATAATGATGACTCATGTAACAGTCCATCCAGAAAGAACAGCAATACCTTAGAGAACTTCTTATCACGGTCATAATCAAGTCCGGGAGGGGCATTCTGTATGGTCATTAGAAGAACCTATATAATTGAAACAAAAAGTAAAGTCATCTTATATTACAAATTATATCACACAGTCAAATGTCAACATCCTTTTAGACACTGTCTCTTAGCAACCATTGGATGTAAATACCTTCATTGGAGGGTATTTCGAAAACGGAGCATGACCATGAGCCAACTCAAGTGCCGTAATCCCAAAAGACCAAATATCAGCCCTATTAAACATTAATGAACCTCAGCAAAAACAATAAACTTGGCCCATTATTTAATCCCAATAAAAACAAAAAAAAAAAGAGTCCATTGAACAACAAACAAACTGGAAAGAATTTTAGTGAACGGAAACCACAACCTTTCATTAGCAATTCTGCATGATCAAGAGGGCATTTGGAAGAGCTAATACAAAGCTAATTTACCCTTTTCTAAGCTCTTCTCAACTTATTTCAATAAACTTCACGTAAAAGCCTATAAGAATAAGCTTTTTTCAGCTTATGTCAACCAGCTTCACAGTTCACAGTCAAGAATTTGAGAAGCTCTCATCCAAAATCATAATCCATAGCTTCTTAGACTAAGAACTTACTAAATCAATGCCTAATTAAACCATTTACCCAAAAGCATTAAACCATTACAGTACACTAGTCATGTCCTTAATAACAGTTACTTCCCTTGTCCCTAATGTGAAGACTCTAAACTCTTTCAACTAATTCACACCCTATAAGAAAATGAGTTAAATTAGTCAAAAACAATAGGTGTGTATTGTTGTTCCAAAATTATCCTTACACATTTGAAGTTAAAGTAGTTGAGAGAGACTTTGGTACCGTGAGTCCTTGTACTCTCAAACCAGATTAAGAGAGAAACACTCTTCTGATTAGGGTACTTTAGAAAGACAAAAAAATCAATTAATCGTTCGATTACAAAGGAGTCTTACAAAAGAAGGGATAAACAATTTTCTGAAAAGGGTCTCATTAACACATTGGTAGAAATAAATGCTTTGAGTTAGCAGTAACAGAATGTACAGTGTTATGGTAATCGGCAGAGACAGCTAATAAGAAGAATAATTGGATGAATGACTGACTTGGAATTATAGCCATTTGAAGGTTGCAGCACCTCAGGAGCCATCCTGCAGAAGAAAGGTGACAACAAGAACATATAGTTTTACACCGTACAGAGAGAGTGAATGAGAAATGAATGCCGTTATGTGATACCAGCAAGGGGTCCCGACAAAAGTGTTTCTGCAGCGCTGCCTGTCGCCGGCATCGAACAAGCAAGCGGCAACACCGAAGTCGGCGAGCTTGACGGCGCCGCTGCTGGCGAGTAAAATGTTGCCGGCCTTGACGTCCCGATGAATGTGGCCATGATGGTGGAGGTAGTGCAGGGCCTTCAGAATTTCTTTGAGGATGGATCCGATTGCCTCCTCCTCGAACCCTTCCGCGTACGCAATCTTCATGAGATGCAAACAGGAGCCCTGGTCCATGAACTGCATCACCACCCACAGACTCCGCTCCACAACGAAGCAGCAGTGTGCCTTCACCACGTTGGGATGATCGATCAGACTCATCGTGTGCGCCTCCCTTCGCAAATGATCCTGTTGCAATATCAAACATCGATTAATTAAGTGATTGATGAAAAGCGATATGAGAGAGCAGCGAGGAGGAAGAGGAGGAAGAAGAGGAAGAAGATTCGAACGAGATTGATGTCGCAGCGACCGAGATCGAAGCACTTGACGGCAACGAGTTGGTTGAAGGGAAGATAGACGGCTCTGTAGACGGTGGTGGTGGGGCCATAACCAACTTCTTCTAGAAGCTTGTAGTGGGAAGGGTTGGTGGAGAAGTTTTGGCTTTGTTTATGAGTCTCTCCCATGTGCCTTTACTCAATCTTCCTAATGGATGATCATCTTCCAACACAATCCACCACTGCTTCACCATAATCACAAGCCATTTTCATTTTCAGTGCACTGCTGCACACTTCTCACTCACAAAACTATTATTTTTAATTCATTCATTCATTAATCTCTGAAGCTATTGCTGAGTACTTCTTGTCACCAAATGCTAGTAAAATGGCTAATTCAAGAGTCAGTCTCTAAATTTATATCACATTTTGAATTCAAGAATGTGGGAAAATAAAGATTACCATCAAGTCAAATAATTATATCCTATTCTAACAAAATTATCTTTAAGGAGATAAATGTTTATGATTAAATTTAACAAAAAATAAATTAAAAATCTTCAATATTTGATGGGGACACTTTATGTTCTGTTGGGTAAGCCAACTAAGGAAGCAACACAGTTTGAGTATAAATGAGAGGAGCATTGATCCCCCAAAATCATCTAAATTTGCTTTTGCACCAGGAATTGGTGTATGTTTCTAGACAGAGAAACATAACACTATGAATCTTAGAAAATGAAGGAAGCTATTAACTTTCGTGCTAGGAACAGTGGATGACAAAAGCTATAGTACAGTTATGGAGGACTTCCCCTGCATAATTGAAATTACACTTCTTGCCAAAAATGATAAATTAGAAAGGAAAGAGCAGTCTATTCTGTTGGTTTGACAATTTTAAGCAGATTGTTATCCTGCAGACTGCATAATTACAATTTTGAACTTAATTGTGCAATTATGATCACATTTTTAACTATTTTTATTGAGTTTTAATTTCAAAAATATCACTGAAGAATTTTAAAGAACTCTTTTTTCAAAAGTAAATTTCTTAAGAACTTAAAATTAATCCTTCTATTTAACTAGACATTAAAGAGAACAACTCTCAAATATTTTAAATATTTGACTATTAAAGAAAGGTTAAAACAAGAGAATTTATAATAATAATAATAATTAATAACAATTGAGCAAGCTCAATTAGTAAACATAGTTACTTGTCACAACTAAAAAAGTATAACTAATCCTAACACACGTGTCTTTTATTAAAATTAAATATATAGCAACTCTTTTTTTTTTATTCTAATTCTTTGAGCTTCTCCTAAATACTATTCTTTCGTCACCCTCTTGTACTCACCCTTTCAACTAATCTTATTATCTTATTTAGTTCGTCTCTGAATCCTATTTTCTCATTTCGTTGTCATTCTCAACCTCTCATCTCTCTCAACCACTACATCACCTATTTGATATTCCTAATCCTACAATTTCATTTTTTTTCTTTTTTTGGCATAATATTTTTCACAATGTTTGTTTCAGTGTTTCAAGGTTTCCGGTCATTGGAAAAGCCTAAATCTGGACTTTGATGAAGACATTAGGTAACATCTTCAACACACATCAATTATCACTTCAAAATTTAAAATTTAAATAACATTTTCTGTGACCATTGTCATGTTCTATAGGCTGTTTTTTGTTTGATTTTAGCAAGGTATTGAACTTTTTACTTCTTAAGACAAATTATTATAGTTTCTAGTTTTTTTACTATTTTTTTGTTTTTTTCTTCAAAATTGCACGACTTATAGTTTGATTTGGGCAAATTATTGCACTTTTTACTTCTTTAAGAGAATCATGCACTGCAGCTAGTGGTGGGTTTGTGATATATGACCAATTGTGAGATGTGAATCACACTTCAAAATAGGACTTTGATTGCTCCCGTGTCTCAGACTAATGTTAATCTAAGTATCCATGTCTCATATTCTTCTTCATTGTTTGACGTCTTGAAATTGAAACAAAGAGATTTTTCTAAAAGCAGGTTACTGGGACCTTCGAGTACAACACCTACTATGCTACCTTTCTTGTTAGATGATTTCTCCAAGTGGAGTACCCACCACTATGCATCCACTCCCTTTCTGATTCATCTTAACTCGCTCATAAAATCTACTAAGTATTGAGATTTAATGGACTTTCTCAGTTCGTACTTGATGTAGTACTTGAATAACTCTACCCACAACTTCATCCTTTGTACAATTATAGATGAAGTTTTTTATCACCTTATACACCAGGTAGTCAGTTCAGACTAAGACTTTGTGGTTCGAAAAATGAGGTTGTAATCTTCAGCAAGGGTGAACACTAGCCTTTCAATCATTTGATAACAGATATTGGTGTCTTGTAGAGTTTGATTATACCTTCTAGAGGGGAATGTTGACTACTTTTGAGATGATTAAGTATATGAGCAAGGGCTCATTTCTAGTGGGTTTCTACAGTATAGGTGATGATGTGGGGAATTCCTTGACAGATGAAAATATCTCTATGGAAGTATCATCCCATTTAAACTTGGTGGCTTTTTTCACGAGACAGATTATGGGTTTGGTCTTTGCAACAAATCTTGACATAAAGTACAATAGTGAAGTGAGACTTTCATGATTTATTGTACTTCCTTTTGCAGGACTTCAAATTTCGATCAACACGTGACATTTATCAAGGTTTGCCACAATTCCTTCTCGTGTAAGTTAACATGAAGGTTAATAATTTTTCTCTTTCTACCTTGAATATCACTTCCCATGATTCAACCTCATATTGTATGTTCTCAATATAGAAAATATTGCTTTCAGTTCAATTAGATGTTATCAACATAAATATGATTTTACCACCATGTCATCGACATACACCTTTGTACTTCAATCTATAAAGTCCTTGAACATCTTGTCCACGATCCCCTAATAAGTAGCACCTGCATTATTTAGTCTAAACAACATGACTTCATAACGTTGAGGTGACATTAATTTTTTTGTGGTGTAAGGCAAGTGAGCTAAGTTAGAATTGAAATATGGTGTTTTAGCTACCACTCTTCTAAGTAGAAAGAGTTGCCCCCTTTAACTTTTGTCTTAATGGTAAGTGTTTGATCTAATACATAGTGATAGTTTCTCTTCTCAGATATAAAGTTTTTTTTTCCTTTTCTCTAGGTTACATTTCTGATTTGGTTGTAATCAAAACAACATCTAAGAAGCTTAAAATCGAGTGTCTCATTGCTCCGTCAACAAGCATGTTGATGCTTCATAAGGGATACTTGCCTTATGGACACACCTTGTTCAAATTTGTGTAATTTGTGCACATGCACCATTTTTCATTCCTTTCTTCACAAATATTATGTTTTCCAATATATGATGTAGTGGTATTCTTTGATGAAGTATACACTCAAAGTTTCTCAACTTTCTCTTTTATCGCTACACTTATTTCTTTCCCAACTTTCTCATCTTTTGGGATATTGATCTTACTTCTTTGTAGACTGAGAGTTTGCAAGTGATGACTTTGGGATCTTATGTTGGCCATGTTAATTTTTGTCCATGTGAACAAGTTGGTGTTTTCTTGTAAGATGTCAATGATAATTTTTTTGTTCTCATCGATTAACAATGACCCTAGTCTTGTATTTTGTCGAGTGGGTCTCCTGAGAGAAGGTAGTGTGCTCTCCTAGTTCCACTCATATATCATTATTGATCCTCAGATCTAGGTCAATCTTTCCCACTGTTTTTCCTTCACCAGTGTTGTGTGCTTCATTTTGTATGTAATAGAGTTATAATTATACTAGCAATATAACTCGTTATTTTTTGGTCAACATGAATTGTGACTATGTTTCACGAAACACAAGGGAACTTTATTATTAAGTATAGGGTTGAAACAATGATACAAAGCATAAGGGATCGAGAAGGACGTTGTATAATGAGTTAGCATTGATAACTAAGTATCGAACCTTGATGATGTGGTTGATTCTGCTTCCTTCTCCAAACTACATACTGTAGGTGTTGACCCTTTCCCTAGAGAAGCTGATGATTTGATCATCATAGGATTGTATCACACTCTTGTAAGATTCTAACTTTTTAAAGGTTTTCTAGTACAATACACCAATTGAGCTTTTTTAGTCAATCAATGTTTTCACTATTACAAATCTATCAACTTAAGAAGTAATGATCATTTTACATAGAGTCTATTGTTTAAAGTCGACATCAATGAAATTGATGAATGATATATTTCTTCTTAAAACATTTTTAACGATATTTACTTATTAGATAACGATGAAATACCATTTTACAAAAAGTGTATCATTTAAAATTGGCATATTGATAAATAATATATTCTGTACCGTACGGCCGTTGACAAATACTTAGGCCGAGGAGTACCAGGCCGAGAAGTCCCCCAGAGAAATCAGGCTGACAAGTGCCCAAATCTCCAGGAGAGGCCGAGAAGTAGCAGGCCGAGAAGTCCTCAAAGAAATCAGGCTGACAAACACCTAAATCTACAGAAGAGGTCGAGGAGTACCAGGCCGAGAAGTCCCCAAAGAAATCAGGCTGACAAGTGCTCAAATCTCCAGGAGAGGCCGAGAAGTAGCAGGCCGAGAAGTCCTCAAAGAAATCAGGCCGACAAGTGCCCAAATCTACAGGAGAGGCCGAGAAGTACCGGGCCGAGAAGTCCCCAAACCAATGCCCACGATCAATTGTGTACCATATGGCCAATGCCTAGGCCTACAAGTATGGCCGACAAGTGACCAGGTTGAGGAGTAACCAGGCCGACAAGTGCCTGGTCCTACAAGAATGTCCGACAAGTGTCAGGCCGACAAGTGCCCGAGCATACATGAGTGACCAACAAGTGTCAGGCCAACAGGTAACCAAGCCGACAAGTACCCAAGACGATAGGCACCAAACCAATACCAACATCTCCATTTCCTTTGCATTGGGAATAGGCACCTTACATCTGACAAAAGAACAAATCCCAATGAACGACGCTCGCATTACTTGACAAAGAAGAGACTACACGTCTTCCCTCTGACATGGTGCAGAACAACAACCTCATGCAAGAGAGACTGCACGTCTTCCCTCTGACACAGTGCAGAACAGTCATCATATCTCTGAAGGCTAA
>Ga0099824_1003165_pt1 | contig 24057 bp, 5 predicted proteins | sample SiratrowhiteBW_FD_76837 | JGI IMG/M metagenome (GOLD analysis project Ga0099824, IMG submission 76837) | Root nodule microbial communities of legume samples collected from California, USA - Siratro white BW | ecosystem: Host-associated > Plants > Roots > Nodule | place: USA: California...
GTGACTAATTAAGTTAAATAATTGGTATCTAACATTAGATACCAAAGTTTTAGTGACATATGTCATTAGATTCTAAATTGGTATCTAATTAAGTTAGAAACTAATTTAGAATCTAATAGTATAGATCACTAAAACCTTGGTAGCTAATGTTAGATATCAATTATTTAACTTATTTAATCACTAAATTTAACCAATACTTTCATTTTGTAGTTATTTAGCAACTAAAATTTAATTTGGTGACTATTTTAGTTATAATTAGTAACCATTTTATTTGATAGCTAAAAATTAGTCTCTAAATAACTTATTTCAAGTGTAATCTCTCTTTTCTTTTTTTCCTAGCATGAGGAGAGGAGTCCCCTATATAGAAAGGGGCTGAGTGTAGGTAAGACCAAGGGTGCATATAATGCCAAAAGAGAGTTTCAAAAAATGTTTTTTTTGCAGTGGACGAAAGCAGCCTTGTGCAGGGAAAATCAGCTTTTCATTTTGGCCTTAGGCAGGGTAGTGGAGCAAAGGGTGATTAAAGTGAGTTTATGCATTGTAGTTGGGCATGATTAAAGTAAGTTTATGCAGGGTAGTGGAGCAAAGGGTGGTTAAAGTGAGTGAATGTGGTGTGTATTATGTACGTGAGATAAGGAATCAGTGCACGTATTATTTTTCACGTGAGTGAAAATGAGCTTCTTGCAGACAATGCTTCGTTTTGTATATCCACTCTAGGTAGCAAGAAACCTATGGACCCCATTGTAGATTTCGAAGACACATGGCAAAAGGAGACGGAGAGAGAGTGTTGTAACTTTTTCTATTGCAGATGCGTGGTGTGCCAATGCTATCCATGGTTTTTTTATCATTTTTAGCTTTATATGCTTTATAAACCCGAGCCCCACAAAGACTCTTTCATTAAAATCAATCTCCCTTTCAATTTAAGTTCACAATCAGTCCTTTTTATTTTTTCCTTTTTAAAGAAATAAATAACATGTTAAAAGATAATAGAAACCTAAACTAAATACTAAAAAGAAACCATTTCATCTTTTTATAATATTAATTTGCAATCATTATTTTCAAACTTTTTATTATCTATTTTTCTTTTTTCTACTTTTTTCTTTTTTTTGCAAAATGATAAAGCAAACATAAACTACATATGTATTTTTACTCTTTTAAAATGACGAAAGAGAATCTAAACCATTTTTTTATTTATTTTTATTAAAAATGAAATAAAGATGAAACTTTATGTTTTTTTTTTATAAAATGAAAATGATAAAGCTTATGAAAATAAATGAGAAGGAGATGAATATCTAAATCATTTTTTTAAAAGTTGAAAAAAAAGATAAAGGCAATCATAAAAAATGAAAATTATATTTTTGTATCTTTTCTAAAAATAAGAGAAAAATAAATAAAACAATAAATCCAAACAAGCAATAAAAATTAAACGAAAAGATGTTTTTTTTTTTTATTTTTAGAGAAATAATCATAAACGTTTATTTTCAATTGGACAAAATTAGGTGTTGACAATGTGTGACTCTCTCGAGTGAAAAAAGTGGTATTTAGGAAGTTGAGTTTATACCTCTGATGATTGATCGTCGAGATTTTAATGAAGTCTGAGAGGTAATCCAAGTGTGAAAGATTCTTCAACACTCAAGTCAATAAGAGCTAGAAAAATTATAAAATATACGAGTATAAAAGTGAATAAGAGAATTAAGTAAACACTCCATGTGAGATTAATTTATATTTTTAGACTATTAGAGTTAAGCTGAAATATCCTAAAAGATATTTAAAAAAAAGATATAATTGATTACTAAATATTTATCATTCAATCAATTATAACCATAAAAATATAATATACATACACATAAGACATATCCGAGTTAGTTAGATTTTACATTTTTATGTTATATAAATTTTCAGAATCTCAAATATGAACCTAGGTCTCTAAATGTCATGAATAATAAACTTTCGTCATCTCCATTGCTAGAATAATAATAGAAGGTCTTAATTTACTCTTTTATTTTTTATATCATGTACACGTACTGCCAAAAAAGTTCTATATAACCTAATTGTTAAACTTATAACACTAAGTATAAGTATAATGGGAGATGTCCTTAGATATACAACTCATAAATAATGAACCATATTATGAAAAATGTTCGTTAATCCTAAACTTCGTGGGCTTATAATCTCGAATTTGTGGACTAATCGAAGTACTCTTAGGAAAAAAAGCATCTTAGGAAAAAAAGTTACCCAAGTAATTAACTACAAAATGGAATTTCATTTTATTTGAAAGATTTTAATTTAATAAGTTTTATTTTGAGATTTAAATTTGGAAAATTTTAATCTTAACAAATGGAAGAAAAATAAATAAATAATTGTTTTAAATTGATAGATTTTTCATTTCTTTTTGGGTTACTATTTGAATTTGAAGACCTGGCACTTATATATCCCTAGTTTTTTTGCTAACCGAATACAAGCTTAAAAAACATTTATTTCATACCTTAAACAAGTTGAACCTATTATAAAACGTGGACTCCTACCAATAAGACCTTATAACAAGTCGAATCACTCACCCATCCCTAGTTTTAATAAAGGTGTGAAAAGGAGATTCAACCATTCTGACAACATATAGAATTAATTACAAGAATTCTGTTATATATGATTTCCACACACTTCATAATTCGTTTAAGCACAGAATAACGTGTATATTAAGGATGCCGTTGATAAAAATCTCTACAAAAAAGCTATATATATTATAGTTCCATATATTTTCCTACTTACAATGAATCATACCTTTAACATATATACTTATTACACTTTCATTCAAGTGATACAAATTTAATTTTTCATGTTTCAAAATGAAGTTGTAAAAAAAAATAAAAACTCTCACTAAAGGGTTAATCCTATGCCTAAGAAATGTTGAGTATAAACGAAAGTTGGCCATACAAACAAGAGAGGTTGAATCAATATTGTAGTCATGAATAGGATGAAACATGTTGTACAGATCTTCCACTTCCTTGCAAACCATGCAACAGAGAAGATTGAAAGGACGCATGACCCAAAAGCACAGGCCTATCTGGTAGTTTGGGAACGTCAATGTCACCCTCTAACATCTTAAGGGCCTCAGCAATAGTAGGCCTTAAAGCTGCCATTGCATGAGCACAAAGCATTCCAACATGAACAAACCTTTCCATAATTTTCCCTGGCCCTTCTCTTATTGACTCATCAAAAATTTCCCTCATCTTTCCCGATTCTGCTAGCGTCCACACCCAATCAGTGATTGCATCCGCAGATGAATTCAAAGTATCAAGCACTTTTCTTCCACTCATGATTTCCAGAACCACAATACCAAAACTGTACACATCACTCTTCTCAGTGAGTTTCCCATACAAAGCATACTCGGGTGCCACATAACCATATGTGCCAGCAACCCTTGTGGTGAGAGAAGACTGGTCCTCACTACCTTGCATTGCTAGCTCAAAATCTGCCAATTTAGCATTCATTTTGGAGTCCAAAAGTATTTTGGTAGCCTTTATGTCACGATGATAAACGGGAGGTTTGATTTCATAATGCAAATAAGCAAGCCCCTTAGCCACATCAAGGATTATGTTCTTCCTTTGTGGCCATGTTAATCCACCAAGTGACAGTTGGTAACTGAGGTCGCCGTTAGCCATGAAATCATAAACCAGAAACCTCCTCTTACCTTTCAAACTATCACTAGAAATGCAACAACCCCGTAGAGCAAGAAGGTTCCTGTGCTTTATTTTGCTTATGATATCCACCTCATAGCAGAACTCTTCATCCCCTTTACTTCCCAAATTCAAATTCTCCTTGACAGCAATCAAAGTGCCATCCTCGAGCTTCCCTTTGTACACAACCCCATCACTACCTTGACCAACCATATTCCTCCGAGAAAATCTGTTAGTGGCTCGTTCAAGCTCCGATATGTGAAACCATTTTGCACCAGTGTTCGTCAAAATACTGTTCCTGACACCGTTTTCAATTTCTATATGATAAACATTTTCCTTCTTTCTCTTGTCCCTCTTCCTGTAGATAACCACCATCAGCACTAAAACAATAATAACCCCAACAACAGCACCCAATAACGTAAAAACCACCATCATAACTTTTCCTCTCTTATTTGATGACCCTTTTGCCACTTCACTAGAAAGTGGCACGCTCAATATGCAACCAATCGTGTTGACATCAGTTGTGCCTTCTGGATTAACAACCGCTGCAGCATACAGCGATGCGAACGAAAAGCAATCCGTCTCACTAGCATTTGGGTTACCACTAGTAAGCTGAAGAGCCACTTTCAAGTTTGCTGCTATGCACTTGTTGCAGCTAATTTGGTCATCAAGGTCTTTGCAGAAAGTTTGTACCGGGCTAAGTCTAACCGAGTTCACCTTCTGCTCCCAATCTCGAGAAGTTGCAACACCTGAACAGGTGGAAAAGTTTGTAACGAACTGAGAGGGGTTAGGGAAGCAAGAAGGGACCAAAGATGGGTGAATTGACAAGGTTGTGAGCTTTTCTTGGAAATCTGACAAGCAAATGGAGGAAGCGTTTTCATTGGGAAGTTGAAAAAAAGAGGTTTGTTTGAGATATTTGGAGAGGCCTATGTGGAAGATGGAGTTGAGGGTTGAGCAACAGGGTTGTTTGTTGGCTGGGTTTGTGCAAGTTGAAGTGTTCCATGGGAAGGTTTGAACGTAGGTGAAGTTGATTGGGCAAGATGAAGAAGAAGCACAGGGTGTGAGAATGGTAATGAAGAGGAACAAAAGGAGGGGAAAGAGTAGTGTGACTTGGTTTTCCATTGAGATCTGGTGTTTAAACAATGGTTTTTGAAACATTAGATTTGAAGCATTTTAACAGGTTATCAGATAAAAAATGTTGTACAAGTCAAACTTAGATTGCTTTGGTCAGTTCAGAGGGTCAAAAGCCACTTCGAAAACGTACGTTTTGATTTAAAAGTCGCTTTTGGCGGTTAATTGACCGCTGGGTTTTGGTGGTCGCATTTGACTTTTATTTTTATTGGGTAGGAGTGGTAGTTAGTCTTTTTCGTGAAATATTTTTCAAATGTATATGGACAATGAAAATCAAAAAAAGAAAAACATATCTATATAAAGGTTCAATTAAATCTAAAAGGTAACTTTAAGAAGAGTAATCTCATTAAAGAATTAAAATAATAAAAATTATTTTTCATTATTCAGCAAAGAATTTTAACTTTTGACGTTTGGATGCTTTTATAACGATTAATGTTTGATTTTAACGATTTGTTTAACCTTTTTCTTTTCTTAAATTCAATCTTTTAAACTTTTTTTAATTGTTATGGTTAAGTTCCTTTGTTAACTTTTTTTCTCTGCAAACACTGAAATAGTATGGGTTAACACAATTAATAATGTCAAAAGTTTAAAAGCTATTAAAGTTGATTATATTTGAAAGGTATGCTATGTTTGACTACAGCTTTGTAAAAGAAAGTCTTAAAAAATACTTATTTTTTTTGAATATGATATTTTATTTGGTGAATTTTGAATTTACGAGTGTTAGCTGTATACTCTTGAACTGGAAAGCCAAATAAAATACTCAATATTGCTGTAAAAAAACTCAAAACTAAGTCATAGATAAGCTACGAATTCATAAGTTAGATAAAAGCTTATAATTAGAAGTCAAAAGATAAAAAAAAAATGAAGCTTATAAGTGATCTAATTAATTGAATATCAAAGGAATTTAATATATTTAATAAAACTATCCAGTAAGCTGTGGAATTGTATATATAAAAGAAATAAAAAATTGGGTGATAGTACTTAAATTCACTTGGGGGCTTTTAGAAATCTTTTATTCATGTGTAGTATTGTTTGTGTGTTGCTTAACTAAATATTTTTATTCATTATTTTATTAATATCATATATTTATATTTAAATTTTATTTTATAATTTACTTTAACATATATTTTTATATTATATTTTTTTATTTATTCGTAGTCAATAGTAAATTATTAGTCTTAAGTTTTCAGTTTGTAATTATTATACTTATATTAAATTATTATTTTTATAAAATACTCAATTTTGACATTAAAAAAGTACAAAAAATTCTCTAAATTTTTATTTAATTTATGTAGCTTTTCTATAAATTGAAAACTAACAATTATATAAAGTAGACCAGATCTATTAACCCCTAGGTCTTTTCCAATCTATTTTTGATAAGCCAAATTATATTGTTTACGTCTGCCAAGTGTTATATTAGACCTTATTATATCACGTGCATCAAATTGGTCCTTAGTTTATACAAGTCTTCTTTTCCAACTCATAAAGAATATCTAAAGCTTGTTTGAAGTTTCATGTGTTTCTTAAAGTGATAACTATGTTGGAACACGTGATTAAACTAGAAATAAATAAATAAAAAGTAAAAGAAATATATTTTTAAATAAAAATATTTTATGATTATGGTCCCTGTTAATACGATAGTTTAATGCACAATAATAAAATAATTCGAAGCACAATTAATCTTAAAAAACATTTAGAAAACAAAAATTATCAAATAGAAATAATTTTTAGTTTTGAATAAAATAAAAGTTATATTTTCGATATTTTGATATTTTCCTTGTCAAATATCGTTAAAATACAACACCGCTTCATTTTACCAGCTCACACACTACGTTTTCACAAAAGTTATGCGCAAGGACAAAGCTAAGTCTACATCAAACATTTGTATGCATAGGAAAAAGAAAGAGGATACAAATCACTAAATTAAACATTTTTACTCACTAACATTTTTTTATTTTTTTTATTTCTCTTAATAGTATTTTTTATTTTTTATTTTTCTCAATAACATTTTTTATTCTTTAATTCTTGAAATAACATTATTTTATTTTATATAATAACACTCTTTTTTCTGTAATAGATATTAAAAATTGTAATTATTAATTTATTAAAATTAAGATAAAAATGATGTAAACATAATTAAATTAAAAATTAAAAAAAAATAATACAAAGGAAATAAAATGAAATATTTTATACGTTTTTTAAATAATTAATTATAATAGGAAAAATGATAAATTAATTTATTCTATATTTTATAATAAATTTAAATTTGGCATAATAAATTATATTGAAATAAATTATAATAATTTTATGATTGTACTTTTATATTAAAATTGATATTGGAACAAAAAGTTATAATAAATTATAAAATTGCTATATGGATTAAAATTTGTATTTTTGGTTTGTTAAAAAAATATCTAAATAATTAATAGCAAAAATCAAATAAAATTTTGATAAAGATAAAATTTGATTTTTAATGAAGATAAATTTTGATTTTTGATAAAGATAGAATTTTCTTTTTGATAGAGATAAAATTTTATATTTTATTAAAGATATCATTTAATTTTTTATAAAGATAAAATTTGATTTTCGATAAAGATGTAATTAATTTTTTGATAAAGATAAAATTTGAGTTTTGATAAAGATAAAATTTATGTTCATTTCACTTAAAGTATTTCGTGTACTATTAACTAAACTATTTAGTTAATATATAATTATCATTTATTTTCTTCTTTTATGTTTAACGTGTATTGTATCATTTCAATAATTAATAATTTTTAAGTAATAAAGATAAAATTTAAAAACAATTCACAAATAAATTAAATTTGATTTATAATTTTTAAATCATTTAATTAATATTTATTTACAAAAATACTTCAACAATTTTATTTTATGTTTGTTATTAATTATTTAGATATATTTTTAACAAATGAAAAATACAAATTTTAATTCAAATAAAAATTTTATAATTTATCATAATTTTTTTCTTCCAATATCAATTTTAATACAAAAATACAACCTGTAAATTATTATAATAAAATATAATCACAAAATCATAAAAAAGAAATAAAAAAAGAAAAAATAAAACAAAAATAATAATCATAATTAATATACTGATTGTAAAAAAAATAAAAAATAAAAAGAAAAATAAAGAAATAAAAAATAAAAAAAAAGTGTTATTTGAAGAATTAAAGAATTAAAAAGTAAAAAGGTCTACTGAAAGAAATAAAAAATAAAAACGTATCAGTGAAGTAAAAAAGTCAAAAAAATGCTATTTCAAGGTAAAAAAATAGAAAAGAAATAAAAAATATTATTTTAGAAATTAAAGAATAAAGAGTGCTTTAAAAAAATAAAAAATAAAGATTATTATTCAAGGAAATAAAAAATAAAAAATATTAGTAGAGTGAAAAAGTAAAAAAAAAATAGTTTAAATATAAAAAAAAATACAGAAATGTACACAAATTAATGTATTTTCAGGGATCTTTCTCTCTCTATATATATAATTAACATAGTGACAAATTTTAAATTCTAATATAATACTTAAAAATAAAATAAAAATTAACAACTCTACTTTATTTTATTTTTTTAAAATCAAGAATCTTAATTTTCGGTTTTTACCAATTCAATAAGTTTTGGATCAGATCTGAAAAGAATAATTCTAGTGGATTCTTTGTATAAAGAACATCGATATAAAAAGAATTATGCAATGATAAAATATAATTGGTAAATACTTCAATAAGAGGCATAAATAGAGAAGCTAATAAGAAAATAGGTGGCTGATACGGAATAGGTCTGTCATGTGTGATTATTAATTGCATTAAATTCTTATGACAAATTTCACCATGGAGAAGTCAATGACAAAAATTCCATGCAGAATTGTCTTTTTGGAGTTTGGTATGGTTTTGTATCTTTTTCTTTGTTTATTCTTTTTATTTTTTTTAATAATATTAAATTTTATGATGTTAAGCTAGTTGAAATGTCAAAATACATAATAATATTTAATATGAGTCTTTTGTTTTTTTTAAATAAAAAAAAAATCTCTTATTTGATAAAAAAGGCTAAGATGATGATCAAGTATTACATTGAGACAAAAACTAGTTTCAAAGAGAGATGATGGAAACATAAGTCTAGAGAATAACTTAAATTACGTTAAATTAAGTAATGCAAACTGTGATGAACCATTGAGAACTAGATATGTTAATAAACCTATTTCAATTCCTCATTTCCAAAAATATAGTGTTACAAACAAAGTTACCAAGAGGATATAAAATCCTAAAAACTTAAAGAAATGGGAGAATTCATTATAAAGAAATACCTTGATTTCAAAATAAAATGTGAAGGTATTTCAATGAATTAACACTTTCACATGAATTAGTTTCCAACTTCATCGATTAAAATTTATTTTACTTGATTCACAACTTTACCTTCAAATTCTATATATAATTGGGTTTAATTAAGAGAAATAGTTTTTAACAATTTTGTAGAGGTGAAACTCAATTGAGTTCAATAGATATAATGAATGTTAGAAAATGTAATAATGAAAATATCATTGTTTAAATCTTAAAAGGAAGGTTGTGTGATACAAAACAATGAGATCATTACCAATATGGCTAAGGTGAAAAAATATATATATGATTAAAGGTGTTCGAGCCTTTTAGCTTAATTGTTGGCCTATTGATTGAAGTAAAAATGAAGTTGACTTTTTGAGGTTAGAAATGATTTGATAATAGGATTAAATAAATTACTATTTTCAACTAATACAAAAATTCAAATTTGTAACAATAAAGATAGTTAGAAGAAGGTAGATTGTATTATATTTATGATCAATCTCTTTTTAAGTTTCAACAAAAGCTATTACATCAAATAATAAAAGAATCAAGTTATAAGATCCTTTACATGAGGTGAATTTTAGCATATTAAAGAGATTGGGAATAACTTATGTCAACAAGTATCTAAATGAAATGTTTTGGGCAAATCTTATTAGGTTGTTACACGAGTGCAAGTTCTAATTTTCTTTGAATTATAGAGAAATTATACCACTCAATGAAGAACTTATCAAGAATTAAAATTACCTTCAATAGAAGGGAAAAACCAATGAAACAAATACCTTAAAGGTTTGCACCTAAAGTTACTGGAAAATTAAAGAGAAAATCAAACATTTGCTAAAGGCAAAGTTCATTCAAATTGCTAGATCAAAGTCTAACAAACCCTTTGTTTGATTTTGATTTTGTGCTTAAACAACAAAAATTAAAACATGTCTTTACCAGCATAAACTCCTGTCAAATGCAAGTGTCTTATTTAGCCTAACAAATGCAAGTAGTATGGCTTGAGAGACACAAGCCTTTTGCTTGTACCTTTTATCAGATAATATTTTTCTTGGACAGACGATAAGCATACTTCATTTGACAAACGGTAAGCCTTGAGCGTTCATGGTACACATCGAAGAATTATAAATGCTTATTCTCTATGCAAGGAATGTTCGTTTCTCCATTTATCTCAAGAAGATCCTACATCAGTTTGTCGTTATTGAGATATCTTGAAGAGTGTGCTTAAAATTAATCCATGCACACAACTTTTATGAAAAGGTCGAATGTGAGTGTTGTGGAATCAACCAACTACAACAGTCTCATGCTTTTTGCTAAAGAGGAAACAAGATACTTTGATAAGCCATATGTTGGGCAAATAAGTTTCATGCATTTAATGTTGCATTAAGAACATTTAATGCATCTCTACATGCTTGATCATAGTCAGACAATAGACAATGAAGATGAACGGCTTGTAAACCTCACAACAACTAAGAAAGGAATTGTAACGATGTTTTTCTTCCCAACTCCATATAAAAAAAGATATTTGTGAAGAAGGAAGGTTGACAAAACTCTTTCAAGAATGAAAACAAGATCATGTAATCTTAAACAATACATAGCCCTGTATTTGTAAGGAAGAACATTGTTCGTGTTCGAGAGCAACCTAAAAGAGTGTTTGTCATCTTATTATATTCGTTTTAAGAAGTAACCCTCTTTTAGTTAACAACCTTGTGATCTTTAATATCACACCCTTTGTAATCAAAGTGCTTTAGCCAAAAGTGATTGTTATCTAAAGAATGCTCAAGTTTAGTTAGCAGTGGCTACATTTCACAGAATACTTGGTTTTAGTCAATAGTGATTGCAGTCCAAAGAATAATCAATAGCCAAGATTGATTGGTTGCAACGAATGCTCAAGTTTAGTAAAGAGTAGCTAGGTCTAAAGAGTAATTAGGTTTAGCCAGAAATGATTGTGTTCCAAACAATACTCGTGTTTAACCAAAAGTGGTTGTGTCCAAAGAATACTTGTTGTTTAGCCAGAAGTAGATAAGTTCAAATAATACTTGTTTCGTAAACTTGTAACATTAGTCTACTTAATGGAATCGTGACCATGTTGATAAAAAACTAGACGTTGTTTAGGTCATCAGACGAACTAATATAAAATTACCTTGTATAAATATCTATCAACCCTTACCATTTTACATTGCATATTTTTAGTTTGTAACTAATTTAAGGAGAGATTTCTAAAAACAATATTCGAAAAGGTTTTTAGATAGCTTGTTCGTCAACTTTAAGTTTTGTTTGAAGCGTCAACTTTAAGTTTTGTTTGAAGATCCATTGTCAGACGTAATCTTTTAAAAAGCTTGTTTGATAGTACATATGTCCAACGTTAAACTTTGTTAGTTCACATCTATCAAATGAAACTTTTGAAAAGGTTCCAAATATTCTTAAAATAAGATTCAACATTTCTTTGTATTTTTTATTTGTTTTTTCACACAAATGACCAAGCATGTAGTGGGTTTCAAGTATAATTCATGTTATTAAAAAAAATGGAAACTAAGAATTAGCTTCAATTTTAAAGATTTAAATAATATCACTCCTGAAGATTAAGATCTTACAGCAATAGCATATATGTTAGTCAATGTAGTAGTTGGAAACAAAATGATAAGTTTTCTATATGATTATTCTGGATATCATAAATTTTATTACAAAAAATATATATCTAAGATGACATTTTGATGCCTTGTTACATTAGAAACATATAAATGGTTGCTTATGTTTTTTGAATTAAAAAAATATTAGAGTAACTTACCAAAAGAACAATGAATATTATTTTTCATGATTTAATGAGTTTATGCAAAAATTGCATCATGAATATTGTTATAAAATGGAGTTCAAAAGATAATCATTCATATAACTTTGAGTTATCCTTTTAAAGAATGAGAAAATATGTATTAAAGATTAATCTTTTGAAATGTGCTTTTACAGTTAAGTTAAAGAATGAGAAAATAAGTATTAAAGATTAATCTTTTGAAATGTGCTTTTACACTTAAGTTAAGAGAATTTTTAGGTTTTATTGTTCATAAAAAAATAGATTAAAGTTGATAAAAATAATTGAAACCTTGGCTTTTCAAAACAAAAAGAAATTACAATCCTTATAATTAATCCTAAATCCAACAATTGTGTATGTAAATTAAAAAAATTCATATTTAATTGTAAATTAAAAATAACTTTAGAGACAATTGTGTAATTTTAACATAATTTTCTAAATATAAAAAATTCATCTATAACACTAATCAAATTAATTATATTTTATTTTTTTAATTATTTTTAACCATAAAAATAAATTTATAATCTTATAATTTTATCAATTAAAAAAATTAAAATTTTAATTATATTTATCGTATCACTCACAATTTTTTTGTTTTTTAAATTTTATCATTTTCCTTGCTCAAACCCATCTTTAAAAAGCCTAGGACTATTATGACTATTAAGAGTATTAAGAGTGTTAAGCTGAATGGAAAAGCTATCTGTGACCAAATTTACACAGTTTTCCAGCTCTATAGTTTGAAAGCCTATTTGTTACGGGAGAATTTGTGAAGAAACAAAATGAATTGAAAATAAATAAATAAATAAATAAAATATACTATATTAAGTTTGAACGGGTGAAGTCGCAAATGAGAAATAAAACAGTTTTACAAAATTTGGACTTGCAATTCGCAAAAAATAATGGGTTAAATAGTTGCTAATTTCTTTCTCCCTAGTAAATTTATGAATTTTTGTATACGAAAATTCTATTATTAACATTTGACACATGAATACCAAAACAGAATTCATACACGTAATTTCTTTTAATCTTAACAATTTTTTTTAATCTTAGTTTTTACGTTTGCTTAAAGTTCTCAATAAATTTTTTATTTGATATTTTCATAAAATTTATATTGTTGTTATGGTTATAGTTATGTATTAACATTTTTTAAGTAATAAGTTGTATAAGAATAGATTATATCCTCAATTAAGTAAAATGATAAATGTACTTTTTAAATAATTATATAATTTAATAAAATAAATAAATAAATAAATAAATAATATGATGCAAACAAATGTTATTTTCAAAATTAGAGTTTTCTTTCTATATCTCTTTTAATCTATTAGGTATGAGATTAAGACTTCTAAAAGATACATAGCATCACTTATAATATTGAAAAAATTATATATTATAATTATTGTGTTCTTTATCTTCAATTTAAACTCTTTATATAGGTTTGAAAGACCACTTTTACAACTTTGATTTAGCATCAATTGATTTTTATTGATCTTCAACGAGAATCTTCATCTTTTCTTGGAGATACTTCATAAGAAAATTTCTTATTCGAATCTTCAAAGTGTTTCTTCCTCTATTCTATTTATAGAAACAATTCAAACAAGATTTACATATATAAGAGTTAACCACATTTAATCTTAAACCCATAGAATTGTTTGTTTCCTTAAGTAGTTTATGATAAAACCATTTGTAATAACATGGATATTATAGACATTAAGAATAATGTTTCAAACACTTAATGCTATCTAGAGAACATTTGATTATTACAGCTTGTTTATAAGTTAAATTCAAGTTAATAACTAATTTGGTCTGCCATACAATCTATCGCGAGACCTGATATAAGCACTAAATAGTCTAATGTATCTCGCTGTCACAAAATACATTTTAGAATGTTTAGATAATTTATTCACATTCAAATAGATACATTTAGAGTGTTTGTTATCATCAAAATTCATAAACGGTTTACTGATATTGGATAGTCTAGTGGGCCTTATAAGGTTAGACCATTTAGGATCTCAACATTATGGTGTATATGATAAATCCAACATTCTCTTGAAGTATTTAAAGATTGGATATGTTCATGAAGACTTAGATGTGGTTTTAAGATGTACTGTGTTGATTAAAACGTGTTGTATTGATTAAAATATGTTGTGAGTTTTTCTTTCATAATTTGATCTTAAGATTTCAGTTTGAAAGTTTTTCAAAATGCACTAGAGCTTGTCTTGGTGATAGAATGTATTTTAGTTTATTAAAAACTATTTTTAATATGTTAAAATTTTCTTAGCTTGTCTAAAATAACTGCATGAAATATTTTAATTGATTAGATAATTGTTTTAATATATTAGAATTACTTAGAACCATGAGCAATTCTAAGTTTTTTTTATTTTAATATGTCAAAATGAGTTTTTAACAGATTAAAGTATCTTAAGTTCTCTAAAAACTTTAAACTCTTTTATTTTAATATGTTAAAATAGTAAATTAATCAATTAATTTCACAAGTAAGTAAAATTGTACATAGTAAAATACAATTTTAATCCATTGAAACAAACAATTTGAAATCTATATAACTCTCACATTTCAAAATCATTTTACATGAGATCAAAATCAAAGTTTATGAAAATTGTTCTTGAAGCTTTTTTTTGTGCAAAATATGATATCATTATTGTGTTTAAAGAGAAATAAAACTTCACCTGATTTATTATTCTTTTCTGTTGTTCTTTATTCTAAGTGATATTGTTTTCATTTTCTGCAGTAGTTTTTGAGTTCTTAGATTGTTTTTGCAAAGAGTTTCCGAATGTAGTATACTAACAATGTGTTACTAGGTCTCAAAATCAATTTTGTAGGATTAAAGATCTAATTTCTTGAGTTGCTTATTAATTTCACAGATATTGGTTGTGTATTTGTAAAAAATTTAATTTTAGTACGATCATGATTGGTGTAGTGAAATAACTAGATGTAGCTCTTGGACAAAGTGAATTAATATAAAGATCAAGTATGTACATCTCTCTCCAATCTTATTTTTTATTATTTAGATTACATGTTTGAAATTGAAAACAAATAACAAAATCATGCAATTGTTTAGTTTATAAATAATCTCTTTTAAGTATTACAAAAATTTAAGACAATTCAATTCAATTTTTTTTTGAACTAATCGCTTTAAATCTAACTCACATCATTAAAAAAATAAATATTCATACCCTATTGGAAAGTTCAAACAAAGTCAACCTAACTTAAAGTCTAAACTAACAATCCTAAAATCAACAACTTCAGTGTACTTTTTTTACTAATTTTTATTATTATAATTATTTTTTATATTTTAATATTAAATTATAATAACAATTTTTTAAATATTTTATTTCTAGCATAAAATATTTAAATTAATTACAGTTCAATATTATTAACTTAAAATTATCATTATTCAAAAATAATAATAACCATTCTAAATAAAGAAATGATTTTCTAAAAATGAAATAAAATATTATTATTTATAAAATAATAATATTTCATAAAATTAAATATTTAAAAAAACAAATATATATTATATAATTATTGCGTAGAAACTAAATAATTAAAGTAATTAGAAATATTAAAATGTACTTATTTATTTTAAATTATTAAATTAATTAAAAATATAAAAAAACTATAATTAAAAATTAAATTGAGACAAAAATAATTTAAAAAGGAAAAAAATAATTATTTTAAAAATAAAATTTCAAAAATTAAATAAAATAATATTAGTTAAAAATATAAAAATCAAAAGTAATTAAGAATATTAAATATCTATACTTATTAAATAAAAATAAATAATTAAGCTAATTACACTTATTAAAATATTTTTTTTATTTGAGAATATAAAATATAAACAGATTTTAAATAATTAAAATTTTAAGTTAAATAAAATATTTTTAAAAGACTAAAAACCCTTGAAAATAAATAAAAAAGTTCTTAAAAAATAAAATTAATTAATCAATTGTTACCGATCTCTTATGTACAATTAAAAAAAAAATGAGATTCATGATGCTGAGAAATTTGTTGGGAAATAATCGATTTCTCACCTTTAGAAGACAGAGGTTACCTTCATTAATTAGTTCAAAAATTGGTTATTTCAGTAAATAAAAATAAAACTGGATATTAGGAAAAAAAAAAAAAAAAGTCCAGAAAACCGATAGTTTGAAATCATGTACTCCTTTTTTTCTTTCATTGGAAATTAGGAAGCAGAACAAATTACAGAACATCACACTAAGGAATAAACAAGACCACCTCCTATAGATTTCAAATTAGCAGAAATTTACGTTTTTTTTTTTTTTTCGTAAATTGCTAATGAAATCTTTGACAGTGATGCTGCTAACTGAGTAAATCTACTCAACTAGTAACTGGTCTCGAATGGCTTGTAAACTTTAAGATCATCAACAATCCCAGCAACCGAACCTACTGCAGCTACCATAGTAATGATGAAGCATACCCCACTAAGCATCTGCAAGCAAAGCCATTTTGTGCTCCACTTTGGTGTTTTAGTTTGAACTATATACATCTCCACTGGGAAATACACAGTGAGGGGCCAAAATCCAATGGCTCCAATGAACCCCACAATGTCATTGAAGAATGGTAGGAGCATAGCCATCACGGTACAGAAGATCACAAAAATTGTCCTCCACACCAACCTGAAGAAGTTGAGCTTGAAGGGTTTGCAGCCAGGGATTGGTACTTGAAATTCCTTGGTCAGAAAATCACATTTTGGGAATTTTTCTGCTGCATTGTTTTCAATAAACTGGAAAAGGGGTTGGCAGTAAACTTGGTATGCACCAACAAGGTGGACAACAATGGCAACATTGGCTATGTCAAGGAGCCAATATGGGTTAAAGTAGCCAAAACCAGAGAGCAGGTTTCCAGGGCTTGAATCTCCAAAAGCAGCATAGCCAAAGCCACCACATAGCACATAGAAAATGCTTGTCACTAAAACACTCAGTAAAGTAGCCCTGGTCATTGTCTTTGACTCTGCAGGAGGGGATTTGAGTGTGTCCTGTTTCATAACAACCCCCATTTTAGACTTCAACTTATAATACAGACAAAAACATTGAAACGAATCTTTAGAGCTTCATTTCAATAATCCATATAATAAATGTTCACAGTAAGAATTACACAGATTGTTAATGTAAAATTTCAATTCTGCATACAAATAATACTACCTAAGAAACTACATACAAAATTATCTCTTGAACAGTGAGGCTCGTGTGAATGTCACAAAATTCAGCAAAACTAGATGTACCTGAATTTCTATAAGGATCATTGAGTAGGAGTAGGCAAAGGCTATGTTCCCAAGAGCTTGGAAGGTCCTCCAAACTTTTTGGGTTGCTGTGATAGTACCAATACTTACACCAGTTAAGCTTCCTTTAACTACTCCGTTTCCTGATACATGCGCAATTGAAGTCAAATTTCTACCCTGTAGTAGTCCAATAACTCATAACGATAATAACAGTCCTCTAACATAACATGAATAGAATCATACCTATAGTTTTAACCACTCCAAGAACAAGTCCAATTATTGAGTATGTGAAGGACATGACCGCAGCCACAATAGAGAGCCACCATAACTCGTTGAAATCTGGAATTTGGGATAAAATAATTTCCACAATTGCAAATGAAATCATGTAAATATTGCTGTTTATTTTGCATGGATCGTTTCCTCCGTTATTATGAAAACAATAATTCCTTTTTATTGCCCTGTTGATCAACAACCCAAAACACCCAATTAGCACATTTGTTCTTAGACTTTCATGTACACAACCACAATTGCATCTTTCAAAACTCACATCATGCTTATGGAAGCTGCTATGGTGTACCCGATTGCCACTCCAAAAAGGTTCAGATACTGAACCCACGCACAAAACTTGACATTCATACCACCTGCATAACCCAATAATGATTTTATTAAGAAAAAACATAAAGCACCCAAAATTCTTCTCTTGATGAAAAGACTCTGGTTTTGATTTTATGGTCCTTTTGTACAAACTTTTAAGTAAGTATTTTTAAGAGACAAAATATAAAATGAGTTCGGTTAAGTTCAAACTAGTTTATACATAAACCAGTTTATACATGAACTATTTTGTATCTCTGAATAATTTTTCCAAATTTATGCATTTAACTTAGTTATAAGCTAAATTTAATTTATAATTGTTTTTCTTGAAATGTTACGAAAAAAGTTTCCTAAAATACCATAATTGAGTTAGGCTGCATGCATACCTAGGTAGCTTTTAACAGCTTGCGTGTAGGTGTAGTTTCTCTTGCCAGTGACTTGGTCACCAGTGCGGTAACAAACAGCTAGAAGAATTGAGGTGTAATAAGTTACCACAGAGAAGAGAACCATCACAGCAGGACCAGCAACCCAACCAAGCTGAGCAACAGCCCAAGCCAAAGATAGAACCCCAGAACCAATAACAGCAGTTATTATGTGGGCACTTGCAGTCCAAATTGTTCCTGTTTTGTGAAACATAAAAGTGAGTGCTTTTAAAATGTCTGATTATAATAACAAGTGCATGACATGAAGTGAACTTCAAAATACTTGGATTTTGGAGGTTATTTGATTACCAGTTCTTTTGGGACGGCCATCGTCATCAAAGGACTTGGAACCTGCTCGTTGAATCGTGTCATAGGAGGCTTCAAGTGCATCTGGATAAGTTTTGCTTCCACCGTTTTCCATCATCTTGCTTTGAGAGAGAGACACCAACCCAAATTAGGCTTCAGAGTCTAATATGCAGCCTCAGAGATTGTGCTCACTGTTCAGTAGGATTGAGTTATGTATGCTTATGATCAATTAATTACCAGTCAACTTAAAGAAAATAAAATGGAAGATGTGTGTCACTCAAATATGGATTTAAGCATTGTTATGAGGTGGTGGATTTTGTGAGTTTAACAAATTTCAATTGTTTTACACACACACCTCTAGGTGTGAAAGAGCTAGGAAGTGTGCGTGTGTGCGCTTATGTGATGATCTTCAAAATTCAGACGTTGTTCCAAGTTCTGAAGAAATTGGTTTAGAGGGGTTGTACTTGTGCATGGAACAAGAGGTGTGTGGGGTATATATATTCATATAAGTGTTGAGAGGAAGAGTCTTACAACTTGAAAAAAAAATATTTTGGGCAATGAGTGCAGTTACAGCCCCACATGCCACTATGAGTTCAAAAAGTCATTAAGTAAACATGAGAGTCAAATTTCAACATTTTCAAAACACATGGTCATATGGTTACAACTAAAATTAAATTAATCCATAAAAAAATTGACTATTAAGCATAAGTTTGTAGATACTTTTTAAATTAAATTAAAGACAATCTTAAAACATTAATTGAATCTTAAGAAAATGCCCATTAAAGTATAAGTAGGACGAATTGCTTAGATTTAATTACTTTTGGGTGCTTAATTATGAATGTATAATTTCATGTAACTACTTAAAGTAGGGTAAGAAACAAAAGGAGGATTATTTACAAAAACTATAACTAAAAATGCTCTTATATATAATATAATAAATGTTGTTTTATGTTGTTTTTTAATTAGAGTTGGAATTTTACTTGAGGATAACTTCAAATCAAATTGAAAAACAATACAAATCTTATTTATAATAATGGATCTATTTTTTTTCCCTTAAATTAATCCCTAAAATTGAAGAGAAAAGGGGTATCTGAATTCTTGAAGTGTAATGATGTGTGTAAACTTTAGCTTCAACCACTGCAGCTTTGACTGAATCTTCTGTGGGTTAGGGCTACCCACTAGCCACTATACTATTAATTTACATTTGAAAATCTCCCCCGCTTTCTCAATTCAGGTTTTTCCTTCTCATTTCGTTTTTACTTTTCCTTTTTTCCTTTATGTTTCTTCAAGAATTTTCCTTAGGACAACATTAATTTAATGACAAACATCTTCCAAATCAACATGACTTGGCCATTCTTAGGATATTGCCAAACGCAAATTGTAAAAGACATACCTAATTTGGAAATTATTGTTTGTTTTAGAAACTAGGTATTGACAATATTTTATTTAGGTCATTAATAATATGAACAGAAGAGTTATATGCAAATTAAACATTCTGAGTTACAAGTCATAATTGTCTTTGTGGCTAAGAAGATGGTAACTTGTTATAAAATTAATTATAACTATCACATATTAAGAAAATATTCATAACATTCTGTGAAAATGAAAACACTAATTGTATTGTTTTCTTTCTAAAACTTATAATGTGTTTTTTTTTTCTTTATTTGATTTAATTTCACTCAGCATTACTAGTTTAGCTTTGATCGAATGTTATTGGTTAGGATAAGGTTGAGACATGATTTACTCAACATATATTCTTTTAATATATTTTCTTTAATTGATGTCAGTCTTTTTTAAGTTAAACTAAATTGTGATTACATTTTTGATGTCATTGTTAAATTTATTTATTTTTAAATATAAGTTAATATAATTTCTCAAATGATATTAACTAGAATTTATTTACTTGTCAACACTAATAATATTTTCAACGAATATGAAAAATGATTATTTTTAACTATTAATTATAAAATACTATTTTAGTTAATATTAGTTAGGATTATCTTCAACCAACGTCTATTAGAATATAGGTCAATTTTCGACAATTATAGATAAGACTATTATTTAGTGGATTCTAGATAGAATTTTTTTTAGCGATATTAATGAGACAATTTTTTAGTTTTGTAAGTAATTTTTTTTTTCATTAATGTTAATATGAGTTCTAGTGATTGTTGAGATTATTTATTTATAGAACAATGTGGTGAAACTATCTTTTTGCTAGGTCGGAGTCAAATTTATTTGGTTAAAGTTTAGTTGTTATTTTCTATCAATATCTAGAGAAAATTTTTATCTACCAACAGCACTAGTGATATTTGATAATTGTTATATGTGGTATCTTTTTATTTAGTTGAAATTGAAATTCTTTGTTGACATAAGAAAATAAAATATAATAATTTAAACCTTTTTAAACAATTTTTTTTAAAAAAAGATAATTTATGAGAACAATTCAAATTTAACATATTTAAAATTTTAAAAAATTTATTTTATTTTAAAATAATAATAATAAAGACAATAAAACCTTTTTCCTTTTTCTGAAATTTTTGGTTGAAATGTTTCAAAGACAATGCAACAGTTATATATTTGAAAAGATAATAACAAGAATAAAATTTCTTAACAAAGTAATTGAAAGTATATTTCTCATACCTTCAGCTACAAGGGCCTTGTCTCTCTCTATGTTTCCTTCTCTTTTTTACCACTCTACTTTATTACACGCAGCAGCAGCTATATAAAAAACAATAATAAAAATAATAATCAGAAAGAGAGCTATACCATAGAATAGAAGAATCTACATTGTTTATTCAAGTAGCCTTTGTGCCTCTCTTCAACTACTCTATCAACCTTATATAGTGGAACAAAATGCATTATATACCTACAAAATATCATTATATAAAACTTCACTTTAAAGAACCACTTTGCAAAAACAATTCTCTTGTGAGAGCTACCATTCATTCTTACTGAATGAGAATAGGGTTCCTTTTATAATTCATTCTGAGTGGAATGATTTGCCCAACAAAGTGCTACTTGGCAAGCATATATATCAATTTTTTTTGAGTCAAATTGTTTTCCTTTTTACGGTAGTGATCCTAAAATAATCAATAATGCTGGCTAATTGATCTCAAAGCATACTGAAATTCCCATAATTGGTGGATATGGGCATCTAATTAGTTCCCAATGACTAAGGAAAAAGGGTTATTATTAGAGAAAGTCTCTTGGGGTATCTTTGAATATGTTTATCATTTGACTAATTTCAGGGTTTTAATTTATTTTCCTATTACGTACTAATCATCTTTTTTTTTTTTTTTTCTTATTCGTGGAGTTAATTGTATTTCTCTTCGGTTTTGAATTTGTTTAACATTTTACAAATTTAAGGGTTTTAATTTATTTTCTTTTTACGTACTATTCTTTTTTTTTTTTTTTTTTTCTAATTGGCGGGATCAATCCACTTGCTCTTTGAATTTCAAATTGTACTAATTGCTAGATACCATTATAAAAATAAATGTTTACTATCTAGAAAGGAGCTCTTTTATAGTGTGTTCTTAGTACTGTTGTGCAGTTAAACTACAGGGTTTTATTTTGGTCATTAATGCAAACATTTAATTAAAAACTAGTGAAAAAAAAAACACTTAAAAAGATGTAGCTAAACCTTATATTACTAAGATATTAAATATATTTCATTTTTATAATAGTATTTCTTTTATAAATTATTATACTACAAGAATATTGATAATTAAATGTTAAATAATAACATCAGTTATATGACCACATAAATATTGTAAATTTAAAATCATTTAAACCGATTTTAATTTCAAGTTAGAATAATATTTTAATAAAATTAATTATATTAAAATTAGTGATAACTTAATCATAATGATATGATTTAATTTTAATATTTATGTTTATTTAAATTAATATCGGTTTAGTTTATAAATATGATTTATTTTATTTAAGCTAATACTAATATAATTTATTATAATATTTAAGGTTGATTTAATCAATATTAACTTTATTTAATTTAATACTTATATTTATTTAAATTAAATTTGGTTAGCTTGACATTGAAATAATTTATTTTTAACATTTATTTAAGTAAATATTTTTAAATATATACTATTTTTAATATTTATTTAAATTAGTGTTAATCAGCACTAATATTATAGTTTGTGTGTTTCCGTCACTTAAAAAAAATATAAATAAGTCTTAATTCAAAGGCTTACATCTAAACTAATCATATGAGCATAATTTGTATCAATGAGAGCTTATAATAATTCTCTCACATTTTTATCTTTATACTTAGGAAAAAGTTACTCTCTTACAAGAGAGAAATAAGTTCTTATCTTTAGTTTAATTGTTAGAGATCACATTAATTGTTCAGATACAAAAATTAGGTGGATTAAATTATAATCAAATTGTGGTTTGAACTGTTATACTTCTTAAGTAAAAAAAAAAAAAAATAGTATTATTTAAGATTTGGGATATTATAAATCAATATCCCTTGTAATTTTAATATTTTACATAATTTTTTTAATGTCTCATTTCTTTTATGTATCAACAGGTGAAATAGGGTATAAAAAAAAATTATTCCTATGTTGAGATATTTTACAAATCGACATATAATTAACATTTTTCATATTTTGTGAGATTATTTTACATATATTTTATGGTATATTATAATATTCAAAAAAATAGTTATTCTTTTATGTTTTTTTCTAAAAAATGTTCCGCAAAATATAAAAAGTTATGGTATTCACATTATGGAGCACAAACATTTTACCACACAGTTCAATTGAAGTTAAAAACTATACCTGAACAAACTTTCTCTTTTTAGGTCTCTTCATTTTAAAGGAGTAATTGATGTGTCTTCTCGTCAAACAATTCTTTTACATATATCATATAATTCAACTACTATGAAGAAAAATATAAACATAAAAAATTCAAATTATTTTATGGCCAGGGGAGGAAAATCACCTGGAAAAGAGAGGGGTCTCTCTCTTTTGATATGAATGTTAGTTTGGCGTGCAACTTGTGCCCTTGGTGACCTAATTATTATTCAAATTCTTCACAATAACTAAGCCAAGCCTTGAGAGATTGCAGACAACTTTTCAAGCTTGATACTTCCTGAAGAGAGGAACAATCACCTCCTCCTTTCTTTTATGAAATGGAGGAGGAGCTGAAAATGTTGTTTGCACCTTGCTGGAAAGTTTGAGAAGATAAAGATTTGTAGGGTACGAAAAGATAAAATAAATTGTGCTATATGAACTTTTACTACAATAAGTGCCTAAGGATAAAAATTGCTGAAATATACAAAAGCAAAGTCAACCATTCATTTTAGTTTTCTTTTACTGTTTAGGTTTGCTTAAATTTAGCTTCCCCCAAAACAAATGGCAAATTTTAGTTTGGTGATTAGCTACCTGCATTATTCTCTCAGATTCTTGTTTATATAAGTAGCGGCTTATGAACAACACTTAATATAGAAATTTCACTCAGTTCCAACATTGGGATCTCCATCCAACCGGACTTGATTTAACGAGACAAATGTCCTTTATATATATATATA
>Ga0099824_1003167_pt1 | contig 24055 bp, 6 predicted proteins | sample SiratrowhiteBW_FD_76837 | JGI IMG/M metagenome (GOLD analysis project Ga0099824, IMG submission 76837) | Root nodule microbial communities of legume samples collected from California, USA - Siratro white BW | ecosystem: Host-associated > Plants > Roots > Nodule | place: USA: California...
AAAAAAAAAAAAAAATATATATATATATATATATATATATATATATATATATATATATATATATATATATATATATATTTATATATTTTAAGGAAGAAATGGAAGAAAAAATATTTCTCGGAATCAAACTTTTCTTCTTTTTTTCAATTCATATCATATGGAATTGTTGTATTACGGGTGACACGTAGCTAATTATTTGCTTCCAATATGCAAGTTTTTAGGTCTATGGAAAAACTAAACCATTGAGCTTAATGTTGAAATACGACAGTAAAGGTTTATTAGCTTTAAAAGCAAAATTATGTTTGAAAGAATCAGTATTTGTAGAATTAAAGTTAAAAAATAATTCATACTTAAAAATAATAACTTAAAAGTAAATTTAGAAGATTTGGTTTTACTTTTATGACAAAGTAAAATTCATTTTGAAATATAAATACATTTTTTTATAATTTAAGAGGTACGAACTGTTTTTCTCAAATATCTACAAACAGAATGTAATTTCCGTTAAAATCCATAGAATAAGTAAAATTCTCCTAATACTTTCATTTGTATTCAGACAATTTTACGTTGAAAAAATATTGAGCTTTTTTAACACTTAAAAATTAATAGAAGTTCTTTTGTAAAACCTTTAACAGTTCATAGTTGTGCCATTATCTTCTTTATTGCGAAAACAACTTAGAATAAAACTCATAAATTTATTTGAAGGTGATAATACTGTTCTATTAGAACTTACAGTATTTGATTATAAACATATAATGACTAATATTTAAAACCATTTAGAACAAAGACTCGTAATTAATGGTGTGGTTATTTTGTATTAATTAATATCTACACCTTCTGACCAAGTGTTGGTGACTGTGATTGAAAACGAACTCTTAAGTAATGAACATGGATTGAAACAGAAGTATCAAGTGGGTAGGTAACAGTGAAAAACAAGTCTTCAAATCACGTGCTGAAACCATTTATTTACAACTTTGAAATTTCAATAACAGTGACACAGTGGTAATAAAAATCAACCCATGCAAGAATGGTGACATACATAAAAGATTCAAATCATCTCAATTGTCCTTGGATATAATTTCGTGGCAAATGCAAAATTTCGTTAAGACTAGTACTTTTAGACGAGTAGAGATTAAAAATGTGATGGGCATGTTACACAGACTTTTCCATGAAGATTTTTAAAATATATGGAAAGAAAAAAATTGACTTCCTCAATTAAAATTAATTTATGCATCATTTATTTTAATTTGTAAAAGTTCTTTAGTATAACTATATAAATAATTAATTTATTAAAAAGTCAATTTCATTTTAAATTATTCAATATATGCAAACTTTTTGGATTGTGGAAAGAGAAAATTTCCACATGTAACATTCTTAACTCCAAGATTATTCAGAAACAAAATTGTCTACAAGAGGAAATATTCGAAAATATGAATGAGGTGCAGGAAAATGGAGCTCTCAAATTGTGTATAAATGGTTCTTCCTGTCATATATCCTACTCAATCAGACTACTCTTCTATTTATCGGGAGAAATTTGCATGTAAACTTCACATATCCATTTATTATTTAAAGTAGGCCACTTATCAATGGTTTAACAAATTTGTTTCTGCTTTATTATTCCTTTTTTCAGAGGATTTTGGATTTACTTTTACGAATCTTTATTATATGTGGATGATATTAATGTTGTTGGTCCTAATATTGATTTTACTGAGGACAACAAAAATCATCTTAATAAATTATTCAACCACAAGTTACATTATATCTTGGCTTAGAAATTGATAAATCCAAAGCTGAAATATTTTTGTCTCAATTAAAATACACTTTATCCTTACTTAGGATTTTGATTTTCTAAATTTTAAGCCCATATTAGTGCCTGTTACCAATTATAAACTTAGCGATTATGAAGAAGAACTTTTACCTGATAGGAGTTTGTATCAAAGACTTGTAAGTCTATTATTATATTTAATCATTTCTGGGCTATAATATGTTTTGCGGTGCATAAGCTTAGCCATTATGTTTCTCAACCCGGAGAATCTCATCTAAATTTTGTTCAACAATTGCAAAGGTGCGTGAAGGGAAATTCTTATGCAGATGAATATTAGGACACTTTTTGTAGGTATTAGACGAGCAATCTTTAACTTATATATTCCTTTCTTTGTAATTTAGATACCCTTAGTTTAAGTAGAGTATAAATCCTTCAAAACATAAACTAGTGAGTTAATTTGGCTCCGCAATTTACCGGTTGATTTGAGTATTCCTTCTCAACTTTCCATACTCTAATACCAACTAATAAGTTATCCTATTACAAATTTCACTCTTTATAAATGTAAAAACCACATTAAAATACTTTTTTATAAATATATAAAACACATTAAAATAGTTTGTCACGAGAAAGTAAATTTTGACATTATGAGAAAGTTTGATAGTTTGGGTATGTATCAATAACATTTATAACAACATTTATTCATGTATTAAATACGATCACAGTAGTAAATATCCACACAACTAAAATAAATGTGAGTTAATATATAAAAATATACCATAAAAATTAAATATTATAACTAAGTCATCATTCATATATAAAAATGTGAATGAACTCATATTTAGCTACAATGACTAATACTTGTCACATACCACTATCAAGTCAAGATTTTGGATGCTAGGATTCTCGACGTCAAGATGACATAAAGTTTATAATACCAAATTAGATGTAAGTCTTCTCAATTTATCGCCAACAAAAGTTTTGTTTATAAGATTTGACAACAATGAAGTTAATATACTTGTGTTAAGTGAATGTCATGTTTGTCATTGTCACCCAAAATTTGACATCATCCCAATATCATTACAAATGTTAGTGATCATTATAATATATCACACATTGCACTAGTAGAAAAATATGATTCTACCTAAGGGTATAAAGAAGGTTAAAAGCCAAATCGACATAGACAAAAATATGGTGGTATTTTTTGTAAATAATTAAATATATATCATATCGATTCCACAGAAACTAACGTAGAGTTACATATTCGATGTTAGTTATAACCAAAAACCGTCATAAAAAAGACAGTAAAAATAAAAATTCAAAACATGATATTTTGATTTTTATTTTTGCACGTGTTAACTTTATCTATAAATATTATTTTTGTTTGATTCTAGTTGCATTAGATTCTACATTTTCAAGGATTTAAATGAACATATAGTTTTTAGATTTAGAGTTCTCCTCCATTTTCTATGATTTTTTAAAATTGAGATAGATTTGTCAAAATTTTGTAAAAACACCTATGCAAATTAAATTTTCTTTTTATTAAGTTAAACTTTTGTAATTGGGGTTGTATATTTAATCAGAGCTCACGTTTAGTCTCAGGTTTACTTCATATTTCACAATATTTAAATAGCCTAAATATAATTTAAATTTTATACTTAAATCTTTTACTTAATCTTTTATTTTTAAAAATTGTCTCTTCGTCTTTTCTTCTCTCTTTTCTGTCAGATTATGTTTGTACTCTTCTTGTTCTCTTTTTATTGTTCATAATGAACAAGTTATTTTTAAGGTTTAATTTATGGAATGAAGATTAAATAAGTTTAACACTGGAAGTTTGTATTAATCTTGATTTTACACTTTGTAATTAAGATTTTAAAAATATTGAATCTTAATTTAATTATTAAATACAAATTATATTTTGATTTTATTAATTGCTCAAAATTGAATCTAAATCTTTATATAATTCTGATAAGAGGAATTATTTAATTCATGAATGTATAAATTGATCTTTATTTCATTTTGATTTTAATTTTAAATCTGTTTTGCATTTAAATTTTGATTTAATTGATGTTTTATTTTTCTCAATTCTTAATCTTAATTTGAAAATAAAAATTATTAAATATCAAATACAATATATATTTTTGAGAATCAGTCTAGATTTTGTTCGAAATTCTAAATAAAATTCATATTTAGATTTCAAAATAACATTAAAAGTCAGACCTCAATCTGACGGGAATTCCTTTAACACAACCTCATGTCTGGTTGGAAAGAATACAGAAAAAGAAAAGTTTTAGAAATTGAAGGTTTTATAACAAAATAAGAAATGAACGCAATTTAAGGTACCTTAGCTCTTCAAAATTTTCATTTAACAAAGGTTTTATCTTTAACAAGAGAGTGTAAAGAAATAAAGATTTTAGAAATAACTAAAAAATAAATATCTACTTTCTATTTATAAACTTTATTTGTTATTATTTTAAAATATGTTATTAAAATATTCTGGGTTTTAAATTTTTCACTATCTTCTTATTTAATAAATATTATTTTATATTCTTAACCTTTTTATATATATTTTTTGCTTATCTACCAATCTTTGTCACCTAAAATTAACGTGAAGTGATACACTTAGACCATAGTATTTTTTTTTTTGTACAAGATAACTCAGGATTTGTTTAAAATATATTGATAATGTATGATTTTATTTATATTTTTATTTAATTACGAATTATTATATGGTTAAAATGATGGAATTCATAATATTTACCTTAAAAATAAATAAAATTAACTAGTATTGATTGATATACGATAATAATATACTAAAGTTTAAATCAAAAGTTTGATGTAGAAGATCGATTTCGTACTTTAACGTTAATAAATAAATAAATGTATTTAATTCATTTTAAAACATATAAATAAAATGGATTTAATTTTAAATTTTACTAAATTGTGAATACGATATATTTTAATTTTATACCTGAATACAGTTTCTTTTTATCTGTATACGTAGTCCATAATTATGTAAATTATAGCATCTGTCCTCCTGAACTTGATACAGATAAGCATTTCATACCAACTTTTTATTCTCTCACTTTATCTTTGTATTCTGAGTTTTTTTAATAAAAATATTTGGTTGCTTTTTCACCTATAGTTTATATAGAATCTCTTTTCGAGAATACTTTTTTCTAGAAGATTATGCAATTTTGTCAGCGTCATAAATATCAAGAAAACGTTAGTGTTACTCGTCATCGTAAGGTTTCTTTTACGTTATGATATAAGTTTATTTGGTTGACTAAATTTATCTAAAATTGAACCATTATACTAAAAAGTACAATCAAGTTAATAAAGTTATTTCTTTATTCATGTAAGGAATTCAATTTTTTTTATCAAATTTAATGCTTATGGAATACTAGGAAAATGTCAGAAATTTAAAGTGAAATAGAAGTTTTAGATGGGACAGAGTAAAAAAAAAAATGAACAATATATAAATAGAAACATTTACATATTTATTTCTAAGAATAAATTCTTGTGGTGTAACAAGGGTTAGATGTTAGAGTAACGAGTCTTTGTTTATCACAAAGACTAGAGAACACATGCACATTACGTTACAAAATAAATAAAGTAAAATGTTAAATATTTAATGTGGTTCGATCAATTTATCATTTTAAATGAATTTACTATTTTTTGACAAATTAGAGAATTTTTTTTCTTAGTTACAATTTTTCTCTTAAAAGTAGATACATCCTTCATTTCAAACTTTTAGGTAAACGACAAAAAAGTATCAGTGAAATAATATATTCATGGGATGTTTTTACCAAAATGTTTTGAATTTGAATGTGGGTCTTCGTATGTTTGGTGTTTTAGTTAATATTTTACATGAGATAAAATAAGTTTGTCCTAATTTATGATATAATCGATAAACTATTCGTGGGATATAATTGCAATTTTAATAAAATCATTAAAAAAATTAAGATTTAAAAGAGTGAATTTGCTAATATGATCTTAAAGTTGTTCCGATTGATAACATTAATAAGATAACAAAATACTATTTAAAATTAAATTATCAATCAACTTTTTTTTTTTTAAATTATAATAATCAATCAAATTAGTCTTTGAAATGAAAAATAAGAAAACAACTCCCTAAGATTATAGCTATCACTTAAATTAATAATTGTATTATCTATTAGTGTCATCTACTATCTTTGAAAAGATTACATTGGCACCTTAAGTATTTGAGTGTCAACTAATAGTTATGGCTGTCAACGACGATGAAATGAGTAAAGATTGATGAAATAATAATTTATCTTTCTTTTTCTTATGTTTATATTCTTCATTCATACATTAGTTTTTGCATCAATCCTACACATTTATAGAATTTCATCCAATTTGATTTTAGAAGTGTATCTTGTAGCATTTCTTAAATGATTAGATCAAAAGTCTTGTAATAAGAAAAAATAGAACAAAGACAACGAGTAAAGGAGGAAAAAAATGTAGCTGTTATTCTATCCATATTTTGTTTTCCCTTTTCATACGAAAGTATGTAACAAGTACAATTGTGCCTAACTGGCTGTTAATGAAGCAATAATGCCTCAATTTAACCTTTTAAAAGCACCAAATTATTTTTTTAAAATATCAATTTTATAAACCATATTATCTTGCTATTGTATATTTAAATTAGTGATAAATTCAATTTAAAATTAAGAAAAAAGGATGAAAAAATAGTCATGGTGAAAGTAGAACGATTGAAGATTGTTGAATTAACAAATTTGTGAAATGTACACTCTACTCATCCCCAAACAGGACGCTGGAAAAAGAAGAGCACTCCTAAATTAGTAATTTCACACAACCATCAGTGGTGAAAATCCAAAAGCCGGAAGGGGAGATAACGGCGACAACGGCGGAACGTTGAAAATCTCCTTCACATCACTGTCCCAGAACCCGGTCCACATAGACGGTGTTAACGGCATCTCCCTGAAACAGTTCACCTCCTGTTCCGTTGTTTTCTCCTTCTTCACCACCGCCTTCACTTCCTCCACCTCCTCCTCCTCTCGCCGCCGCTTCCTGTCGTTTTCGCCGTCGGGGATCTCCTCGACCGCGCATACTTCCAGCGGGAAGTTGAGGATGGCCTTGGAGCCGCGGAGCCTGAAGGCAGCGCGGTCGTAGGCCTTGGCGGCTTCGATGGCAGTGTCGAAGGTTCCGAGCCACACTCTGGACCCGCGCTTGTTCGGGTCGCGGATCTCGGCGGCGAACTTCCCCCAAGGTCGTTGCCGGACTCCTCTGTAGTGCTTCTTCTCGGGCTGTTTCTCCGGCAAGGCCACCTCCGGCTTCGGATCCGGGTTCCCAAATTGGATCCACTCGGTCTTCTTGGGGAGAGAGATTTGCAGCGACGGTTTCCGACTGATTTGAGGTTTCTTCTCAAGCGATGTGAGGGGTTTCGGGGTGTCGAGGTCGATTATTTGGGGCTTGGAGTCGAATTCGAAAAGGGGGCATTGAATTTCAGGTTCGAGGAGCTCAGTGATGTAGTGATTGAACGACATAGAAGAGTCAGAGGAAGAAGATTGAGAAGGGCTAGGGTTTGTTTCTTGAAATTGTAAGCAAGGTTGTTTGCTTTGGGGAGTGGAGAGTGGAGAGAGTTCACCTAAAAGATGCAACTTGATGCGGTTCAAAGCTGAAAGTTCAGCTGCGTTGGCCATGGCTTAAGTTTTGGTGTTTTGGTTTTTGCAGGTAAAGTGTTTGAAAAATTGCAAGGGATGAGGATCGGATTGGTTTGGATTGGGTTGAAAGGGGTTTATATAGAGGGGAGAAAGGTGAATTTTTTAAAGCCTAGGCGACTTTCAACTCTGGTGCTACGATGGAAGCAGGAAGCATCCTACAAATTGCCTCATCAATTATTCTTTATTGTGAAAAAATGGGTGCCTTCAATTCTCTGCGCTAGGGAACACCATAGTAACCTTGTTCCATAGCATGTCCACATCAACTGTATCTCCTTTTTATAACTTCTTTGTCTTTTCTCCTGTCTTTACTTTAGAAAGCTAAGCCACTGTTCCTTTCTATTTTTACCTCTCTTTTTATTATACAATATATTTCAACATCATTTCTCAAATTTGGATACACCCCATATATTTAACTACTTTATTTATTTTATTCAAGTGTTACGTCGTTTATCTTTTAAAGAAGTATATTTATTTTCTAATGAAATATAATTTTTCTACATCACAATTTTATAGATAATTAAGTCCAGACGACTTTCTTGCCAAGTTAGGGTGGCTAACATTAAATTGATCAAAAGAATTATCACAATAAATCTAAAAATGAAAAACTGGTTAAAATTTGAATTTCTTTTACCTTTTAATTTCTTTTTCACAACCAAACGGTTTTGTTTGGATTGAAAAAAAAAAAAATTAAACTAAAACGTTATTGTATTTATATATAATATTATGTATGTAGAGTTAACTAGAAGCAGCAACTTCTGTGCTATGGTTATATTTTATTTATAAAAATAAATAATAAATTGGTATTATAATTATAATTATAATTATAAGATTATATAATTTATTTATTAGTATTACAAATATTAAAATTATATATAAAACCAATCTTATAATAGAATTCACACTATATCTTTTGTTTAACAATTATTTTGTTATAAACATTTAACAACTTTATAATAACAAAATTTAAAAATTGTTGGAATAAAATATTGGTTTGATTTGGTTAAAAGGTTTCTTCAGAAAAAAAAAAAAAAATATATATATATATATATATATATATATATATATATAATTTAGTTTTGATTATGTCTTTAAATAAGTACAAGATATAATAAAGTCTTGTAATATATACGTGTATTATGACTGCAGAGAAGTAAGTATTCTCTTTGTAATCTTTATCTCATAAGTTTATATTATATAAAAGATGAATATGTTTATTTGATAGACGACAAATCTTAAATATTAATAGTATATATTGATAACTTATAAATGTTTGTTCTTTTCAAATAAATATTTTTATTTTGTTAAAGAGATTTTTTTTTTTTTTAAGTATCAACACCAAGATTTGTATTTAAAATTTATTTACACAAACAATATTTTTTAAAAAGATAAAATATAGGTCAATAATTGTGTTAGATTCTATGTTTTAAAAAGAAAGAAAAGACTGCTTTAATAAGTTATATACACATATATTTAATATTGTGTGAAAAACATTTAATATATCTAGCAGTTTGAATATGGACTTATGATAAATAAAAAATAAAAAAATTGTATAACTCACAACAATTTAAAAAAAAAAATTACATCAATTTTTTTTCTTTAACTTTATATACTCTATATAAAAGAAAAAGGTTGATGCTTATTAATTTGTTTTAATATTTTCAAAAAATCCTTGATTTTCTATTTATGAAGAATTGTGAGGAAATAGATTATTTATGTTCATAACTATTAAATGACTGTTCTCAAACTTATATATATCTTAAAACGTTTTTCTCTTATAGTGAGTAAAACTTGTGATAACTTTTATATAAATAAAATGTTTTAGAAACAGTTGGATCTAAACACTACTCATATTTAATTAAGAACAAAGTTATTCAATTAATACTTATATCTTGTCCATCTTTTCACTGTAAGTGACTCTCTAAAAAAATATTATAATTAAAGTGATTAGACTTAAATAATCATGCACTGAAATCTTAATAAACTTTATTATAGAAATAATATGTATAATTATGTGTATTTCTTATCATGTGTATTTAATATTATTCATCTTAATAAACATAAAAAATGAGAATTTTACAAAATCAAGTTTTACAAAGAGTTTTTTGCCAGTACGCATATCTTCTTGAAGTTGCGTGTAATCAACTTCATCAAACGCATCTTTCAAAGTAATTAATGTAAATTTTATCTGATAAATTCTATGATACAAAGCTCTGTGAAATCTTTTTTTTTTTTTTCAAAATTCTTACAACAAGCAAAATTCTAATTAGCTTCGACGAGTTTAGTCTGATTTTCGTTGTGTAAATAGCAAAATCAGTAACCAATAGCAAAAAATAACTCTTTCAAATTTTTTAGTTTGGGTAGATCCAAATCAAACTTTGCACATTCTTGATAGATCCGTAAAAATGTAAAAAGAAAATAATTTATAGGTAGGTAGGTTAAAATTATTATTTTTAGATTTTCTATTATTTTAACCTTATTGGGACGTTATGATATCCTTTTTCGTCCAATTAGCTTAGAACCAGATACCAACCGTAGATTAAGAAAAAAGATTAAAAAAATCAGTAAAGAAGCATTAAAAAAAATTCTAGAATGAAATTTTTATAATTTTCTTTTTTATGTTATATTCTCCCTTAACACGGAGATTGTTCAAAGTTTTAGTTTGGAAAAATAGTGTAAAATAATTTATCTTATTGAATGAAACAAAACAAAATATTAAATTAGTTATTTGCGTATACCACTATGAAATAAAATCAAGTTTTTTTTTATTATTTGGAAAGTAAATAATATGTTTAAATAGCTTAAAATAAACACTGCACAAAATGAAACCAAATAAATTTACAAAAAATTGTCTATATTTATTTTAAATAATAGCAACAAATTTCATTTATTTCATTGTAATTATTTCTTGCCTGAAACAGCCTTATAGACCCAGGCATATGGGCGTAAACTTCAAGAGTCTTCAAATGAAGGATTCTAGAAAAGAAGAAATTTCAACTTTGTTTTGACAATTACTTCATAATAAAACCGAGTATTAAGTAATATATGTTTTTGTATGAGTAAGAACTAAGTTATATACGAACTGCTAATAACTCAAAAAACAGTAACACGATAACCCTCAGTCATTACACTGCACCATTGACTTGGTCTTCAATTTCATTCAATTATCTGCTCTCGTATCTGCCAGGTCCATTATGATTCTCTGCTAATTGTTATCGTTTTTTCTAAGAACATCATTAATTACAGTTTTTTTTTTCTCCTACTTTAAATGAAGCTTTAATTTGTCTTCGTTTTCATTGTACTGTACACAATTTACTCTTAATCTCAAGTGGATACTCATATGGCAACTTCGTCAACATGATGTAGAGGCCTTCTAGGTGCATGCAAAAGAGATAGGTATTAGAATATTCCACGAGTCTCTTTGCATTTTGGAGACCTTTTCTTAAAGATATATATACCCTATTATGAATAATTGTGACAATTAAATATAAAGGGATCCCAATAACATATATAAACACTAGCAACAATAACATCTTAACATGTGTTAATACTTGTTCAGACCGGTAAAAACTGAGGCATATAAGCCATACATATTGGAATTATAAACCTTGTATTAAGAAACTTGTATTAAGCCATACATATTCCAATAAGTGAGCTTTAACCTAACTATTTTTTCATGAAATCAACTTATAAGATAAGAATTTTCCTTATTTATACACTTTAAATTGATATAATATCTAATTAAAGTGGTGGATCTCAACAAAAAATAGACTTAAAATAAGAATTTAGGTTTATATATACATGGCCCTCGGGGTAGATCATGCATGGACCAGAGTGGTTATGCTTTATCACTTTAAGTAGAGAAGTTTATTTGTTTTGGCTTTCTTGGATTGAGCTCCTATATGTCATTAATAAATGAAGGGTGAAGTAGTCAATGTTTATAGGTTTATAAGTCATCCAACTTTGTTTGGTTCTTGAGGCCTGTTTCAACCACTCCATTTTTTTATTGTTTGTTAGTAAGGGACAATGATAAGATGAGAGCATCTTGGTCTGGCACGTTCGTTTCTGAAATTCCATTCCTAACTGAAAGTGAATAGCTGAGTCTAACTTATTGCCAAGTCATAGACACGATAATAGTGCAGTTACAATCACAAAGTTATAATAATGAATAACGTTTCTCTCCATACATAATTCGTAAAAAGTTCATCTAGGGTTGACCAACGACTCACGTAGAATCTTGGGAAATGGTAAATGTTTTCCCACACAAAGAAAGTGCTTGACAATTTCAACTACTGAAGTGTTACATTGTCCCTTCAGTTCTTATCAACGGGTACAAGCTGCTGCTGGGACAAAATTACGACTCTTCTTGCCTTCCAGAATCTGGTGCAAGTTAAGTGGTGTGAATTCAACAAAGAACGTTTACATTTAGTGCAAAATTCTAGAGATTTTTAGTAGTGAAATGTATATAAATTATAACATACTAAAAGTCATAATTATCTAAAATCATAACAATAATAATACTAATCATAGTGATTTCTTAAGACATTTTTATAATTAGCTTTTAGTATCATTCATAATTTTCTTTTCTAATGTTTTTTAAGCATAAACTTAACTCTTGTCCTTGCAAAGTGAAAAAAATGCACAGAATACCCAAAATACAATATAACACCGAAATTACACTTTGAGAGAAAAAAATATATAGATTTTTTTTATAGAATTATATGATGGTGTTGAATAAATGTTTAAAAATAGAAAATGTGTTTGTCTCATTATTGTTATTGCAAAATTAATGAAAATAAGAAAAAATATATATGTCATTTGTACTGGGAATCGTCTCGGCTCTACTGATGTAGAATTTTAAGATATATAAAAAATAGTAGTTTGATATTACTATTCATCTATCACTTTTATTTAATACTATTTTTATTAATAAAATATTATAAATTAATAAAATAATAATATAATTTAGTGTTAAATAAAAATAAGATGTGAATAATGGTGTCAAAATATTATCATTCTAAGATACATAACCTACCAATATGTGTTCCTTCAAGACAAAATTAAGTATTATTTTACTAAGGAACTTCCTATAGCCAATGGTCATTCTAAATATGCTCGAAAGAATGAAAAATTGTATACTTTTCGTCAATCTATTTACATTTCATTAGAACAGAATAGCCTAATAAACTTGCAAACGTTCTATTCATTTAGTCTAGTCCAACTGTTTTATTTTAAAAAACTAATTGATATGAATTCATTTTACATAAATATATTTAAACGTAGATTTTTTAACAGCAATAAATAAATTAAATAAAAGAGAGTATTTTAGAGATCCGCTTACCTTGTACAAAAGTTACTAAAAAGTAATACATTTAATATTTTTTGCTTCTAAAAAGGTAACCATCCAAAAGAATGAAAACCGTAAAGTGAGAAAAGATTTAACAATTATTGAGATACCAGATCTATGACAACTATATATAGAATCTATATAATAGACTTAACAATTATTGTTAGAAAAGATTCTAAATATCATCTTAAAAAATTACATTTTATTTATATTAAAAATTTGTTATATCCTAACTGATGTGAAATGTTGAACTTTTCAACTCAAGAATCATAACTACGAATATGCCTATTAAGTTATTTGGTATTAAAGAAACAGTTATTATTTTTTATTCAAGTGCACAGAAATATTGTTTGAAATAAATTGGCTCCAATTCCTAATCCTACGTCCCCATGGATTTCCGTCCAGGTTAATATTATTAGCATAGACATTGAATTGTATGTGATGCCAATGGATGCATAGGAACTTCTAAAACATTCGTAGTCGCACAGGTTAATCCGATTCTATAAGATATAGCATGTGACTTTGGTTAATTCACAATCGTTTCATACGTAACATCGAGAGCACATTATTATTTCCCAGACTAGAAGAGCTCATTCTACTCCACTTCACTAAAAAAAATTGCAAACGAATTTGTAGAATTTATAGACAAGTAAATAATTTTCATGTATATGCCTGATCATCTAAAGTTATGACTCCAGATAATGTTTTGTGATGCATTTGGTTGTGAAATTTGATGTGAGAGTGTAGTAATTTATTTAACGAAAAGACTCAAGGAGGGAACGAGTTTGCCAGAACAAATAGTAAATGAAAAGATGGAGGAGGATGTACAAGTTTAAAAGCATACAAGTAGTAGAAAACTGAAAAAGCAAAAGAACTTAAATTAGAGATATTTTAATTTTCGGCTTAAAAAGTTAACAAAGGTACGCAGAGATTTAAAAATATACTTTTTGGAGCCTTTTTTTGTTTTTAAAAAGATAATTTATTTTTCTCTAACACGTGCAAAATTGGGGAGAATTAGAGCCCCTCCATTGATTACTCTTATGTGAAGGTAAAAAGGTAAAAATGAGAAAGTCGCAGATAATATCATGCCGACAACTGAAACTTTTGCATAAGGTTAGTTTGAAGAAAAGAAGAATAAAAAAGGCCAAGTTTAATATTCTTCCACCTTTAAAACGAACTGAACAATACACACCTAACCAGAATAATTCGCCCCTTTCATATACACATTTGTAGTTGGTCGACAGAAGCAAAAGACGGCTTCATTTTGAATTAATCATATCTCTCAGCAACATATATTCTCTGAGAATAAATAAAAATGCAGGGTTGTGAAAAATAAAACAAGTAAAACGTCTAATTGAGGTGGTAATTTATAGTACTTATATTTTATTGTGTAGTTTTCATATACTCCTTGATGCTACAAAAATTCATTTAAACATATATTTTTATTTTTCAAGTCTTATATCTAATTTTAGTGATTTTAACTTTAATCGCATCCATTGGATTCTCTAGATAGAGGAATTTTTTTATTTGGATTTTGTTTGTTGTTAATCTTTCATTACATATTTAACAAATTTTATTGGCACGAACAATGGATAACTATATTTAAAATGGTGTAGCAATCAACTTGTTGCTTAACTCATACGTTGACATATTAGTTAATCATTCATTGTAATAATGAAGAATCCAAAAGATGTCAACTTGTGTCAAGGAACATGACATTTGTCTTGTCATCACTATTTGATGTTAAATCGATAAAATTTATTAAATACTTATCCTATAATGAAATTATCAAGATCAAACAATTAGGGCACAAAAAATCTAATTTGCACAATTAAAACTTCAAAGACAAAAATAACAAAATTAGAATACATAAAAAATCAAAATTGTTGTTAAATATATATATTTTTTTTCCAATATACATGTAATTTATTGATTGTCCTTACTTTAATTCACTTAATTGTTCCAATTCTCTAGTTGTAACTTAATTTGATTCATAGATTTTTTTTATTGGTAAAAGATATAAAATTTTATAGAAATCAGTAATCTTTTCTATAATTAAAAATTTTCTCTTAGAAAATAAGATAAAGTGTGAATAAATTTATTATTATTATTTTTATTAAAAAGAGTTGGAGGCGTTAAAACTAAATGTGAGTCTTCTTTTTATTTTTACTTAATGTGGAACTTAGACTCATACTTTGATACCTAACAATCTCTCTCTCAAGTGAATTGAGTCACATTATAAATAAGGGAATGGCACAACCTTAAACCTAAAATCTCAAAACATTAAGTTTATGGATATTCTTTCTTATATATATATTACTCAACTTTCTCATTTTTACTCGATATGAAACTTAGACTTCTATTTAAATACATAAGACATATGAATTAATTTTTAAAACTCTTTGATTTTGCCGACTTGGCTAAGGAGCCACTAATCACAGTTTGAAGTGTTGTATATTTAGGTTATTCTATTGATTCATGATGGCGGCCTTCCCACTAAAAATTTGAGCCGCAAATTTTAGTATTGGCGTCGCATATTCAGCAGCCATGCTATTATTGTTTTCACATGCAGATGAAAAAGACACATGAAACCAGAAACTCTTGGAGCTGTTGTTCCTATGCAAGACCACTCCAAACATCTCTTACCTGCCATTTCTTCATTATTCTTTTCATCAAATGTCTTTAGATTCCTCTCACACAATTCAATCACCTCGTTGTAGAAGCTTATTAATTTGCCATTAGCCACACTTACATTGCATTATCAACACACTTGATTCCTTTGTATCTGTCCACCTTTTGACAAAACACATGCATGCACTCCCCCAATTATTGTAAACCCCGACCACACCATATATTATTATAAAATTTACAACTTGACAAGGATCGGTAATTTAATATTCAAAAGAATTTCAACTTGTTTGAATGAAAATATTTTATGTAATGCATAGATATGGCCAAACTGTTTGGTTAGACCTTAGAAAAATCAACAACTTGTTCTTAAATAATAGTAGCATTAAGGAAAAAGGACACATATAATGATATATAATATGTTTACCATTCAACCAATTAGGAACAGAAGCGTGAAGTGATTAGCTTACTACTCTGTGCACGTGGCGATTTCTTTATCTGCTTCTTATTCAATTGATTAATTTGGTTCTTAAGTTTCACAGCTGTTGAGGTAAATCCATTGTGGGCCACACATGTTCAAACTGGTATTGAAGATTTGAAGGCAGACGTATTATTTGCCGTAATAGGAAAAAGATGTTAGAAGACTCAAAGATTGCGGTGCGCACGGGTTGGTGGTAGTTGGCATGTAGTGACTATTACATGCTATGCAAGCTATAATATCAATGAGAAATTTTCAAGTCAAAGTCAATTATCCTAATTTGTTATGGTCATTGGTCAGCTTCAAAGGCTGTGTGATGCTTATGCTAACTTACGTGGGACTGTCTTCCTCCTATTAAATATTTTTTTTAAATCACTTAGATCAAATAACTCCACATTAAGTCATGGTTTCGTACGTCTGCGCCACGAATTAAAGTGAAATAATTAATCTGCATAATTTCGCTCACGTCAATGATGTGTTTTGTTGATGTAATCTAACTGCAAGTATATTTAGAGCATATTAGCGATAATATAGCTAAACATTAAGGATGGTGTTAAGGTAATAAAATTTGTTCATTAATATGCAGATTTGTGTTGATGTGTATCGATACATCTGAAATTTATTTTGGAATGCACATTCGTGAAGTTTTCTTATGGGGTGTGTGTGGGGTCTTTAAGATATACAGCTGAGTATTTGTTTGTAGTCATAGATGAAGAGATTTGGAAAGGGTTAAATCAAAGTTAAGTGGATGCTTATTAGTATTTATCAAGGATTAAGATAAATAAGTATTATGACCAGGTAACTTTCTTTTTTTTCAATAAAGTATATGTATTGTAACTTAAGAAAAGGGTTTTACTCCTTGTACCCCCACCCATATATAACTCACCTAATAATGAAAAAATGTACTTTTAGCTAAAGATGGAATATTTCTAACAAAGAGAAAAGTTGTTTTTGCCAAAACATACCAAAACAAAGATAATGTATTTGATTTGATGATACTTGATGTTCCTCTCTCTATTATTTACTATTTTAGTATAATAAAAATGTAAAGCATGAATGACTCCCTAAAATAATTTTGATCAGTTTTTCATTTTTATGTTTCTATACATAGTAATTGATTATGTTGAATTTATAATTGATTATATAAAATTACACTAAATATGAATTTTACTTAATTTTACAGATAATTAATTATGTTAGTCACACATAAATGTTTCTTTTTTTTATAAATAATAAATTATAAAGTAAATAATTGATGAATAATGAATAATCAATTACAGTAGTGAATAATCAGTTATGTAAGGTTTCTTGAAAAAATTTAACCTTTTGTAAATAATTAATTAAGTAAAAATATATTATATTAAAATTGTCTTAAAGTATTTTCTAGATTGATGAACAACAAATTAATCGATTATATTTAATAATAATTTATTATTATATTCAGTCACTTCAAAATTTTTTAAAAAAATACTACTAGAAAATTGTTAAATAGTGACCGAAATTAGTGACTGAAAAAATCGGTTACTATCGGTGATTGAATCAGTGACCGAAAAAAATTGGTCACTATCAGTGACCGAATCAATGACTGAAAAAATCGGTCACAGATTCAGTCACAAAATCGGTCACAGGAATCGATCACAAAATCGGTCACAGATTCGATCAAAAATTCGGTCACAGATAATAATAATAATAATAAATAATATTAATAATAATAATATTATAATGCTAATAAGAATAAATAAAATAATTATAATAATAATAATAAGTATAATTATAATAATATCAATTATAACAAGAATAATAATATGAGTAATAATAATAATAAGTGTAATTATAATAATAAGAATAATAATATGAGTAATAATAATAATATTATTAATAAGAAGAAGAAGAAGAATATTAATAATAATTGAAATTGAAATAATAAGTATAAAAATAATTGTAACATGGCAGAAAAGTTGCCTTGGTCTGATGGTTGTAGGTTCTTTCAATAAAAGTAATAAAATTACAATTAAAAATAAGATAAATAATAATAGGAATAATAGATGTTAAAATATTTTTTTTAATAAAAATAATATTCGAAATTTTTTTAAAAATATTTTTAAAATCGGTCAAAGATTCGGTCACAGAATCAGTCACAGAATCGATCACTATACATCAGCGACCAGCAAAATAGCGACTAAAATGTTTGGTCACTAAATCGGATCACTATACATCAGCAACCAGCAAAATAGCGACTGAAACGTTTGGTCACTAAATCGGTCACTGTTTTAATCAGTGACCGATTTTGGTCATTTAATGACCGATTTTTTAGTCACTATTAATGATTTTTCTAGTAGTGAGAAAGCATTACCTCTTTTAAAAGTACAATTTTCATATTTTTCAAATCAAGAGGACTTTGCTTTAGAAATATTTTTAAAGAGTACTTTTACTTAATTAATTTCTTTTGAAAGAAAGATTTTAAGGTTCATCAAGGTTGATTATGCTATAGATTAATTTGTTGTAAAATTTGTCACACAATTGATATATTTTTTTTTTGTTTTTTTACTTGTAATTTGAATTTGAAATTTATGCACTAGTCTTTGGTGTGTATAGGAGGTAATTGAGTGTTTCATTACTTTTCAAATATTCAAATACTTTTAAAGGGTGTTTTAACACTACAAGAAAAAAAGTTATTTATAAACTAATTTTTAGCTACCAAATGAAATAGTTGCTAATTGTGACCAAAATAGTCACCAAATTAGATTTTGGTTACTAAATAATTACAAAATAAAAGTAATGATTGAATTTAGTGATCAATTAAGTCAAGATAATTGGTATCTAATATTAGCTACCAAGGTTTTAGTGACTTATAGCATTAGATTCTAAATTAGTCTCGAATTAAGTTAGATATCATCGTAAAATCTAAAGCAAAATCAAGGATCGGTATATATATGTTATGAATATGGTAAGTGTTCCGAACTCAAGTTCGTTGAGACATGTTATGAATATGGTAAGTGTTTCGAGGTATTGTCCGCTTTGGAGCTCGGTTATTCCATCACAATTTTATCCTGAAAAGGCATCTTGGTGGGTTGAGAGAGGAAGGTATATTTAAACTGACATTGGTCTCGATTTTTAAGCTATGTAAGACTATATTGGGTATACCGGAACAGTAAACAATATTAAACCTACCTGTCATTTGTTAAACTCTAAACCGTAAAGTATTTCTTACCAAGATATTATATACGAGGGTTATCTTCATACAAGTAATTTATGCAAATTTAGTAAGTAATTTGTGCAAATTTAGCAGTAAGTAACACATGTCATTTGGTTTGGGAGAATGACATGTAATATAACTAGTTATAATAGAGTTGAAACACTCATAAAATGCTTCTATTAATTTTATTTTTTGTTGTTAAAAAAAATTGTTTATCAAGATAAAAATAAATAAAGTGATATTGGTTTGGATTAATTCCTATAAATAAGCGTGACAAGATTGCGGGGGAAAGACCTCAATTCTTTAAAGGGTGTCAATAAATAAGAACAAAGACATTTGACATTGTTTGAGAAAATCAAATTACTCTTATTTTCTAGTGCAGAGTGTAAAGTTGCTAGTGTGAATAAAGCTTCTCACGTAGAAGGAAGAAATGTTATATATATATATATATATATATACACTAAAATATTAATGAAATATTAATAAAGTATAACTAGAAAAAATAATAAATTTTAAAAAATAATCAAATAGTATATTAATTAAATATTAATAAAAACATTAAAATAATTATTATAACTAAAAATTATCATATTAATAATAATAATATTTTAAAAATAACAATAAATTTATAAAATAATAATAATATTAATGTTAAAATATTAATATTTATAAACTTAAATCAAATTATTCATGAAAAAATATTTATAAATAATAATAAATTTTTAAAACAAAAACTTATAAAATAGTTATAATAATAATACATTTATAAAATAACAATAAAATAATAATTTTATATTTAACTAAAATTAATTTATAATATTAAAGATAACTTAGTCAATAAATTTATATTATAACTATTTTTATTTAAATTTTATTTTATTTTATGAGAATATGTTTTTTTTTTCTACTTTTTTTTACATGCATAAACAATCTTAAATAATTCATATTTCTTTTTCAGTCAAGTTTACGGAATAATATTTTAATCAAATATGGATAATAAATATAATAATCTTATAAATTTATTAAATAAAAAACTGTTTTCTTTTTTATCATATCAATAAAATTATTCATAAACCCTATTCTCATATTTTATTTTAAATTAATTTCAACTTACAATTTTATCAATTAAATTTTTCTTTATCAATCATTATCACATTATTTACAAATTTTCGTAAACTTTAATTCTCTTTCTTTCTCATTCTCTTTTTCATAATTTAAATAATTTTATTTTTCACTATCTTTCTCTTCATTCTTATTATTTTTTTATCACTCAAATTCACTCCTTTAAAGAAAACCTACCCTTTTAACTATTGAGTAAAGGCTCTGGTCAAACCAATCATAAATGGTTTCAAGCAGTAAACTTTAATTTATATAATATTAATGTATTAACTTGCATTTACACAATATTAAGTTTATAATTTGTAATTTCAGTTATGTCCAATGCTTCATATGAAAACATTGCATGCGTATTTGAAATTAACGTTCCGCTGAAAAAAAAATAATTCAGTAAAAGTTTCATTGGATCATTTAAGCAAATCAAATTTAAAACTTTTTTATTCATAACTAAATTTAAAACTTGAAATACTTTTCTATAATAGAATATATAAATCATATACCCAGTCTTTGGGGAAACAATCATTTTAAATTCAACGTTGATTATAAGTCGTAAAATAGTTGTCATTAAAATCAAATAACAAATCCCGTTTGACATATGTGTGTACACATTGGTTATGCCAATAATAATTCAGTTGCAAAGATGTTCATACATCCACTAGTATCTCATTGAAATGAAGAAGCAACATAGTAGATGGTAGCTGTTTTTAGTTAGTGACAACTAATTTTGGATAGAATAATGATAAATTGGGGAAGTGGTGGATCATCTTTTTCCATAGTGTAAATCCAAACCCAAGTGAAGGAATATGAAGTGAATGGTGATTGGTTGTTACTGTCATGGAAAACACTAAAAAGCAAAAAGCAAATGTAGTTACTCCTGTGATGATGTGTGACTCAAGTTGAGAGCAGTTGGGTCCTCTTGGGGTTATTAATTTGGAATAGACTTATCCACAATCAACGACAATGCAAAGATCGCAAAATGTGTCCACAATCGTTGAATCCGTGTTGTTTGGTTCGTGTCCTTCTCCAATTCATAGTCCATTTCTGCCTTTTCTTGGCATCTTCTTTTACCTAGATTCCTTTTTCACTCAAATACACAAATTATTCGCTTTACATTTATCACGTGGGCTATCTCACAGTAATTTTTCAAAAGTTTCGTACCTAGTTAATTACTAACTAATTAATCAATTATCATGTCTAATCACTCATAAGTTTCAATAAATAATTAGATTAGTACTAGTACGCCACTTGCAGTGAATTTATAGGTGATGATACCAATGTGAAACTTTATAAAGTTTTGTTTTATATACAAGGGAGAAAGATTTACAAATTATAATATTTTAAGATTTTAAATTGATTGTAATATTAAATTTATGTATATTTTGTTCTTTTTAATAATCAGAATGGATTTTTATAAGATAAAAATAATGATACACCACATATGTGCTCAATATGATGATTATTACACCAACATACAAAATATTTATTATATCAAAATAAATAATGACTAACATAATAAATGTTTATGCTTCACTAGAAAAAAAATAAATAAAAGTTTGTTTTTTCTTGCACCTTAAACAATTTTAATCTCTTCTCTCAAATTTAAACACTATACTTGATTTCATCTTCACACTCACGTATTTAATAATATTATTGTTTAATTTTTATGGTATGAATGTGATAATATTAATATCAATTAACACAAAAGTGTAGAGTATGTAAAATATGAATGTCAATTAATTGATATAATGATTTTTGAATTTTCTTTTTTTCTTATAATTTGTAGATGATATATTTTAAAATTTTAAGTAAAATTTTAGATTTGGGTAAATGTTTTGTATTTGTATATTGAAATGTAGATTTCTCTTATCATTTCTTAAATAAAATTGTTTGTTGATATGATTGATAAAATGAATATTAAAATAACTCAAGAAACATCAAGTGATCCTAAACTTGAGCCCAAAGAAAAGAGATACAAGGACGAACATATTTTAGATGAAATTACTTTAATAAATTGTTCAATGATAAAGCTTTACGCAAGTTTTGTGAAAATATTTAATGGGAGATGAAAAATAAGATTGGAATTTAAAGTCTTATATGTTATATTGATCCTTCTAAGAAATTTAAAAAGGAAACAATGAAATTAAGGTTTGTAAAGCTTGTTCTTAATCATACTTAAAAATATATAAAAAAAAAACTAGAAAATTGGTCAAAAAGTAGTGAATGTCACCATAAGTATGATAAAAATAGAACATGATCATCCGTTATATTTTTGTTAAATTTTTGTTAAGTATAGGAGATTTAGAGAATTGGTGAAATACTTATGTTTCAGTACTAAAGTACCTTTTAGGTATGTTTCCACTATCTATGTGATCAATATATATGAAATTTAAAAAAGCAAATTAGTCCAAAATCTCTAGTAAAATATCTTTGATATTTGATTTGTGAATTTCTTGTACTATTATATATTATATTTTATAACACGTTTTGTAGGATTGAATTGACTAAAATAATATATGAATTCTTGAAAGATTGAGAGGGAATTTTTTCATTAACATTGGAAAATGCTTCAACAAAAGGTACAATAGAAAAAAAAATGTTAAAAGAATGACTTTTGAATAACAATAATGGTTTATTATGCAAAGTGCATTTTTTTTTTTTCATATTTGATGTTGTGTTCGTGTCTTGAAGTTCAAAATAGTTTAAATATTTAAGGTTAAGATTTGGAGAAAATATAAAACATGTTAAGGGTGAGAGGAAAAATAAACGTTTTTAAAATTTGTATTGTTAAAATAGGTAAGGGTGATATAGATTGGTTAATGTTTACATGTTTATTCTATGTGGAACACCATATTTTTTATGCTTGAAAAATGCACTTACATGTTGATGTATTTTCAATAATCTTGCATTTGAATATGCGAATTATATACTTTGTTCTGCATCCATTTTATTTAATCACAAATATGATGTCTCATTCCTCCCATGTAACATAAAAATTTGTATATTGTTCAAGTACGGAAAATTAAATGTTTTGTTGGTAAAAAATGTTAATCATAAAGTATGAGGCAAATAATTTTTCATAAAAAAAAATGATAAATATTAGAACAATTATAATGGCATTCTTGCAATATAATCATAATCTTGATCCTTGTTATAAGTTGTTCCTTCAAATATTAATTTTAATGCAATAATCTGTCAAGCAAAAACATAAGTGTTAAAACGCAAGTTATATTTTCTATTTTCACGAGCACGTGAATGTATTTATAAAAGAAACAATTAAAGGGAGACAAAGTTCTTAAGCTCTTCTTATCTTTTCTAAGAAAAAAAATCTTTAGATCACAATATTATTTCATTAATATAAGTTTATATTTTGTTTCTATGTCATTTAATTACTTGTTATATTTTATATTTTTTATTTTTTACTAGAGTAATGTAGGAGTTCATCTAATTTAGACAAATATTTATGTTACATGTAGTTGTCAATTCATGTACAATTTTAAAATTGTCCAATTACAAGAGGACACGTGATCTTTTAAAAGGAGATGTCTCTTGGTCGGACAAATAAAAAAAAAAGACAATATATATGATAACTTTTTAAGAATTGAGAATTGAAAATAATGTTCCAATAGATACTTTACCGATTTATATCATAATTTTTTTTTGTTTAGACTTGAGACTTAAAATTTATATTCGAATATATATATATATATATATATATATATATATATATATATATATATATATATATATTATTTAGTAAAATATATCTCTCTCTCTTTTTGAAAAATATATAAAAAATTATATATATATATATATTTTATATATATAT
>Ga0099824_1003168_pt1 | contig 24048 bp, 12 predicted proteins | sample SiratrowhiteBW_FD_76837 | JGI IMG/M metagenome (GOLD analysis project Ga0099824, IMG submission 76837) | Root nodule microbial communities of legume samples collected from California, USA - Siratro white BW | ecosystem: Host-associated > Plants > Roots > Nodule | place: USA: California...
TATATATATATATATGCTAGGGTTTTGTAGTTAAGAAATTCGATTTTCCCATTAGAAAAACCTCATATGTGTTGTGTCTCAAATTCACAATTACAAGTAAATGATAACTACTTCCCTGTAAATAAATGACAACATGGAAAGTGATTCTTAATTATTAATGTAAAAGGGTCTTTTACTTTCCTGATTTGATTAAGAATTAAATTCATTAAATATAATAAAATATTTGTAAATGAATTAATTCAACCTTTTAGTTCATGTTGGAGATAACTACTAAACATAAATGTGTCAACTAAAGAATATGTTTTCTTAAGCTCAAACTAAAAGGTTTAGTTAGTATTGTGAAACAAAACAACCAACCTTCTCACATTAATTTTGTACATGCCAAATTCCAAAGTTGGTCCCATAAAATTGTCCAACATTTCACATGCACATTCCATTCACTCCTTCAACTTCATCATGGAACATTGTCCATGGTGGTCACCAATTTTGGTACTCAACACTAGCATTTATGAAGGGTTACCATTTCCATTTGGAAAGCAACAATGGTAGTTAGTATTGAATCTGCTTCAAAATATAGATATATAGATATTTTCACTATGACTCAATTTGAAAATAAATAAATTTAATTAAAAATATAAAAAAACGTGTTAAGTTGTATGTTTTTGGTGGAGAATATATGTTTAAAAAATTAATGAAACATAAAATCAAAGACATGTTTTTTGTCTAAAAAGATAAAAAATAAATGCTTGTAATGAAAAGAAAATGTCAAAAGTAGATATAAAATGTTAGAATAAATTCACGAGATTTAATAATTTTGCTAAAAAAAAAAAAAAACTTGGTGCTTGGTCGTATTGTGGAGAGTGATTTCTGTAATTTCAAGCTTCGTTTTTGGTTGAATGTAAAGTACAGCAAAAGATAGTTGAATGGAAAGTGAAGATAGAAAACTAGTTGAGTCACACCATTTTCTTACACCAACCAGAGTCTATTTATGTTACACTTAGAATAATATTTTGTGTTTTTTTTACGAATTTCTCTTTATAGAAAAAAAATATGTAATTAGATTTTCGAAGCAAGATTGAAACACTTTAATATTTTTTTTTATTTTACCATGAATTAAATAATGCTACTTCTGGGATATTGTTTTCTATTATTTACTTACGAATCATGAGTAATTATGCCATACGAAATTCAACCTTTTCTAGCAAAAGCTTGCAAATCCGTTTTAAATATGGATAGTTTTAATATTAAATATATTTTATTATATTGATCAAAATCATTTATTAAATAAAATTAATTAAAAATGTATTTTATATGATAGTTTTTTTAATTCGTATACTTGACTATGTTTGACAATTATGAGTGATTGTAAAAAAAAAAAAAAATCTTAACTGTTGAGTTTTGCAGAAGTCAATATCTAATATAAAAAAAAAAAAATTATGGTATGAAAAAACACCACTATGGATAAGCTTAAAAAACTCCAACTATCACCATCTATTTTATTCTTATTTATCTCTTAGGTTATTTTATTACACCATTTTTTCTTTTGTGTGGTCTCTCTCATTTTTCTTTTTGTGAGAATATTTTCTAAAATAAAAGTGGTTTTGGTTTTCATCAATTTTTCGTTTAGACACTTCAAGTGAAACAACAACATCAACAGAGGTTAGTCTTTATTACTAAGTACACACCCTTGGTTGATTTATACACCTTCAAACTGAGGTGTAACCACGTCATTTTTTTGTCATTATTATGAAAAGTTGACCAAAATTTCACTATAAAAACCTAATTTGTATTGATTAGAATTAGATGCATTCTCTTTTGTTGATTTTGCAGAACACGTAAGTCACAGTCAGCAAATGTAGGACAAGGACCACTCATAAGAATATCTAAAACTCCAACTTAACGCGTTCGATGTGGTACTTCCACAGCCACACGCATGGCAAGGTGGCCCCATTCTCATACTTAAGATCTCATGAAATCTCCATTTTTGCATCACCCTTTCACCAACTGTACCCTCCTCCAGTCACTTCCTTTTCCATGGCCAAACAATTTCTCTATGCATTAATTACTTAGCACACTATCTTTTGTTTTCGCTCCCCTTTTTGTGTTCATCTTTAACTTCATCTAACCTTTTGCTTATATTCTCCGCTCAGAACAGCTAAAGCTGTTCACATTACAAGGTTTTGTCTTTTCGGGTGGTGGCTGTAGTAGAGGTTCTCCTGTTTTGTGGGGATATTGATATTGGCATGTTGTTTTTCTGAACCCCATTTTCCAAAGAAAGTGAGAGAAGAGACACTGCTACGAAGAACATGAAAATTCAGTGTGATGTGTGTGAGAAAGCCCCTGCAACAGTGATCTGTTGCGCGGATGAGGCAGTTTTGTGTGCCAAATGTGACGTTGAAGTTCATGCTGCAAACAAGCTTGCAAGCAAGCATCAGAGGCTTCTCCTTCAATGTTTATCAAACAAGCTTCCCAGATGTGACATATGTCAGGTACTCCTTCACTTTTTCTACTTTTATGATATTGTTTTTAATATTTAGGGTTTAGGATGGATGAATTTGTTTGATTTTGCCAAGAATTTTGGTGAGTGTTTGTTTCATATGAGACGCAACTGGGATATCTAGGTGTCTAGTAATAACCTTGGCTACTTTTTAAATATCAAACATGTTGATTTATGCAACAAAGAAGACCCGATCTAAATTCTATTAAATTGAATCTGTTTGGCATGGTTATGATTTTAATTGTGTCAATTACTCCCATGGCACACTAGAATTTATTCCGGAAGAGGGTGTTTAAGAAAACTAAATAGCATTTCCGCTGAAGGATTGTAAAATCTGATTCCATAAACCTTATATTTAAAATTCATAATCTTAATTCTATGGTATTTCTATATGATTGTTGAAGCCACAAGTTTCTGGTCACTACAATTGTCTGATATCTGTGAGGTAAGCATATGCAAGGAAGAGGTTAGAGATGCTATAATCATGTATCGTTCTACCAAAACCTTATTCATCTTTGACTATTGATAGTAGAGAATCCTCTGTTGAAGTACAGTATAAGAGTTGAAACCTGTGTTGAACATGGATAACTTTATTAACTTTGTGATGTATGTGATGTAACTGTAGGACAAGGCAGCTTTCATATTTTGTGTTGAGGATAGAGCACTCTTCTGCAAAGACTGTGATGAGCCAATTCATGTAGCTGGTAGCCTTTCTGGGAACCACCAGCGCTTTCTTGCTACTGGTATTCGGGTGGCTTTGGGTTCTAGTTGCACCAAAGACAATGAAAAAGGTCACGTGGAACCATCTAATCCAAATGCACAAGAAGTTCCTGTGAAAGTTCCTTCTCAGCAAGTGCCTAGCTTCACATCCTCTTGGGCAGTTGATGACTTGTTGGAATTAACAGACTTTGAGTCACCAGACAAAGTAAGCCAGCTTTGTTTCTCTATTTTAGTTGCATAATTAGCTAAGAAATTAGAGTGATTTTGATGTAAGAATCTAGTATGATTAAGAGGGACCATTTTATTCTTTTGCCAATATCCATTTTGAAATGCCAATCATCACAGAACGTGTGAATACCATAAAATCTGGCCTCACCTTAAACTTTCCTTCAAGTTGTCCCTCTTGTGGGTTACACAACTTCTCCACTCTGTTATAGGTAGAAATCACAAACATGGTGAAATCTGGCCTTTGATGGAAAACACGGTCGAAATTGTAGGTTGTTTGGACTAATTGAAATATTGGAAATTTTGCATCCCCATTAGTTCATAATTGATTGGCTTGGCATGAATGATTTTCATTTATCTCCAACAATGTCCTTTATCCCATGCTCGAGTCCATTGTTCCTTTCGGATGTTGATTAAGCCAATTCACCACCTCTGGACTTTCTTCATGCAGAATTTCATAGTACAAGGTGAACTTGACTGAGTCAAGCCATATCCAGAGGAGTTGGAAGTCGACATTTTTGCAGATAAAATACAAATAAAAAAATATTTATAGAGTGCATGAATGCAGTACTAACCTATATAATGACTTGTTTTTATTGATCAACATTCTTGAAGACCTTCATGAAGTTTTCTGAGTCTTGGAATGCAAGTCACAAAAAATATGCACATAAATTTTTGTTTGTTGTGGTGAGGGATGAAGACTGACCAAAGCAGTTATTTTTAAATTGTTTACAAATTGAGAGATTAAGGTGTATGAGGGAAGAATTTTACTCTCACATTGCAGTATATGAATGTTCCCTCTGCACATGATTAAGCACTGCATTCTATATGTGATTAAGATTCATCAAGGAAGAGGCTAGTTCTTTTAATTTATCAATTAGAATCTGACTTTCTTTAAACAATATGTTGTATCATAAACTGTGTTGAGGGTTATGGTAAGGAGTTGTGGTCACTTAATTAATTTGCTACCCTTGTGTATTATTATAATGTTTGGAACTGATTCATATTTTTCAGGCTCAGAAGCAGTCCCTGGAGTTTGGAGAGCTTGAATGGCTAGCAGAAGTAGGCCTTTTTGGTGAACAGTTCCCTCAGGAACCTTTAGCCGCTGCTGAAGTTCCCCAGCTTCCAGTGACACATACTAGCAATGTTACCTCACAGAAAGCTTCTAAATCCTTCATGTCTTACAAAAAGCCTAGGATTGAAGTCCTAGATGAAGATGATGAGGAGCACTTCACTGTTCCTGATCTAGGCTAGAACACATGGTCATGTAAACAATTGCCTTTGATGAATTGTATATGCATACTAGATGGAGATGTTAATGAACTCTTCAATATGCATTATCTAGCTGAAGCTGAGGACCACCAGGACTATTGCATGTATCTGTGTAGATTGATGAGTTGTATATGCAAAGTTCACCTAGGACACTGAGTAATGAAGTATGTGTTCACTAGTTAAGCTTGGAATGGTTTTATTTTTAGAAAATAGCATAGATTGAATCCTAGAAGACTAAATTTTTTTTGGTCTTTGGACTGATTAATTTCACACGTATATTTTTGTGTTACCAATTTTGGCAGCGATATTTGTATATATGACAGGCAAAATCCAACTTTATGTCTTTTGTTAGATGACAAGCTTTAGTTTAATATATTGAACAGATTAATATAAGTCAAACTTAAAATACTGCTAGTCCAGAATTGGAATCAAATGCAGTTTTTATAATTTTGGATTAAAACTATTTTTCTATAATATACCAAAATCACTTATAAACGTGAAGCTTGATATATTCATTAGGAGACGACAAAGCTTCTCTAATGATTCTCCAAGTTCCCTTCTTTCTGCTTACAAAGCTTTTTTTTTTCTTGACCATTTAATCATTAGAAAGTAATGTCTGAATGATAAATCGATAATTAAAAATAAAGAAGACCGCGATCATAATTGATTATGTGGACTTTATTTGTATATGTATTTAAAATATATTTATTGAATTATCGATTGTCATCCAAATTCACAAATGTCAAAAGAAATAGCCTTTTTGTTTCAAATTTGAAATAATGTAGCATTGCTTGTGTTCAATGTTCGATACATTAAGTTTGTGTCTACGAAATTTAGCCTTTCAAACATATATTATTAATTGAATTATAGCCACCACGTTTCAAATATTTTTTTCAAATACTAAAATGATAGTAAGAAATGTGCAAGTATAAAGTTGTTTGAATATATATTAACATTTATAGCTATATTATATTTTTTTATTTTTTATATAATATATACTAATAAATGCATTGAAAGTTATAATAATTTAAAAAATTGTAAATTGTAGTTTTGAGGGTAGGACCCTTGTTATATTATGGCACAAGCTCTCCACTTTTTATTTTAATTTTACAGAGGGTTGGGTGGATTGCTTTACTTTACACCACAAACCAATTCTTCGAAAATGATCACAGAATAACACACTTGGATTTCGAGGCTTCACCCACATCCTCCTTTACGTTTTTCTGTCAATAAAAAACATATCCATTTTTGTTAATATTCTTGCTTATTAATAAAAAACATTTTGTATAAAATATTTCGAAAGTAATGTAAAAAAACATATCTTTAATCCGATTAATCAAGCCACTGTAGTAAACCAGACAGATTTTTTCAACTACACTACTTAACTGATTGAACCAATTGATGACCCAAAAATTTGGTTGATTGATTTATAAAAACTAAGACTAAATAATTCAAGTCCCGAAGAAAAAGCAATTTTTGGCCAAGATGATGAGTCAAGTTTTCATTCAACCAAACATATCAAAATTTGAAAGAAATCATTTGCAAAAACCGCAAATCATATGATATACCGTTAATGCAGAATGAGGGGGGAAATAAAACATAGAAAACCAAAAATCAAAATCCGTCTTAAGTTGATGGCAAACAACTTCAGCAGAAAAGTGGAAATATATATAAAGAAAACTAAAAGATAATAGCACTAAATTTCTATGCCTCTTTGATGAGGTTGAGGGCATCAGCTTCTGTGGGAAGAGCGGGAATTGCTCCCTTTTTAGTAGTTGTAATTGCCCCACACGCATTCGCAAACTTGAGTACTGCCCTTAACCTTGCTTCATCCTGCAGTTAACGACATTATGAAAATAAATCAATAACTTAAAAATATGAAAAATGTACAGTTGAAAATGCATAGCGATAAAATAATTTTCCAAACTTTTCATGAAGCAGCTAATTTGAAGTTTATTTAGCCGTAGCTTAGCACTCACTTCAAGTATGGATTGATCATCGACAATCTTGCATAATAGAGCACCAACAAAGGAATCGCCTGCGCCAGTTGTATCAACTGTGTTGACATGAAAAGCGTCCACTGATCCATGGAAATTCTGATTTGTGCAAAAACGAGAACAGTTATTACAAATAGAAAAAGAGAAATCAGCATTAACATACTTTGCAGAACATAACCTTTTGAAATGTGAATACCACAAAATTGAAAGAGTTGGGTGTTTTTTTTCTTACCTTGGTGTAGTACCTAGAACCATGTTCCCCAAGAGTGACAAGGAGCAACTTCAAATTAGGGTGCCACAGTGAGAGAGCAGATTCATCATCAATCTTGTCACTTCCGGTGAGGAATTCCAGTTCCACATCACTCACCTTGATCACATCAGCCTTGTCCCATATGCTCAGTATTTGCTGACGCGCTTCCTCAGGTGATGGCCACAAGGGTAGTCGCAGGTTTGGATCGTAAGAGAGCAGACACCCTGCTTCCCTCGCAACTTCCATTGCCTTCAAGTGTGCTGATCTGCATGGCTCCACGATCAAACTTATCGATCCATAATGAAATACCTTTGCCTGCTCACAAATCAAGGTCACATTCAATCACTCGACAAGAAAATAAGACAGAATACATGCATGTACAGCCAATGCAAAACATTTTTTCATTATCATCTATGGCATGTAAATTAGATTTGTTTTGACTTTTATAATACTGTTTTAGAAGAACTCATCCTCAATATGATTTGTATACTATCACAGGTGTATGATAAGTTTATTGACTAACACAATTGCTAATCATAAGTTTTATGGTTGATTGTAAAAAATTTTACACAGTATAAAAGTTTATCTCAATTTTTTTTTATGCAAATCGAGCTTAAGAATTGGACTCTAAAAATATCACCGAATACACTGCCAAGAGTAAATTTCAATGTGGTTATTCTTGTACTTCAAGATTTAAACCACATTAATTTGAAAACAAAAATAGTACTTTATTCATGAATTCATCGCCGTACCGACAAGGCAAAAGGCTGGCAAATTATTATTATTTTTTATTTATGAACATGTTTGCAAGGCTGTAAAATGTAAACAAGGCCCTTCATCTGCAACTCAGAACAAAACAACAAATAAACAAACAGTGAACTGTCTCCCATTATGATACCCTGCCTGCAAACCCTAGAGGGTCTCTATCATTCTCCTCCAGATTCAATTTTATTTTATATTAAAATAAACTATGATATTTTGGCCACACGGGAACAACAAACAAATAATGCAACACAGTATGATAAAACGATAACAACAATGAAGAACAATAACAAATAAAACAACTAAACTACTTGTTGTTGGTTCCCTCTAAGAACCGTTTGAAAACAAAAGCTCTAGATACACTCACCAAAATCACTTTCCCACATCATATATAGTTCATTCACTGAATGATTTATGACAACATTAATTTATACTCTCGCATCTTCACTGTTTCCATTAATTTTAAAATTTGATTTTATTTAACTTCTAAAGGTTCTGGTGGAATCAACAGGGTGGTGAGAACACAGTAAGATGCCCACGAGTGATACTGTTGAGGCAAACACAATTAATTGCTTAAGTCAAAACAGAAAGAGCTTCCTTACCACTCCAACTCTCAATCTAGCGCGTGAATAGAAATAGTTATAGATATCCATAAAAACAAATAAAATAAAAGATTTGATTATTTATAGAGTCAATAGTCATTGGATGCTCCGAAGTTTAAGTTGTTATCAATTTCTTGAAAATATTAAAATTTAAAAAATGGAAAGTGTAATTTCTAAGGCTCTTTTTGCTAAATATATTATGATTAATTTTTCAAAGCACAACGGGTCAAGATATCAACAAGTATGTCTAGTAAACATAAATGCTAACTTTAAACTAAAATAACAGAAAAGAAAGATCACATTTTTTTTATTTTAAACTTTGAAATCGATAAAAAAAAAATCAGCTTTGATTCTCAACGTAACTGTTTCTGCCAGAGTTTGAGTAAAAATGATTCCGCAAAGTTTCAAAATCTAGTATTTTAATGGAAAACTAATTGAAAAGAAAAAACTTTACTAAAAAGTGATAAATCGAATCTTTTTACAGGGACTAGCTATCAGGGAAAAAAAATTGTGAATGCTTAATGTTTATATAATAAGTAAAATTAGAAGAAAAAAGAAAATTTGTATATGTTGAGTTTGTTTGAAGAAAAGAAACAATAGATCCATTATGGGAAGTGGTCCCCACCCGCATTATCCACCTCCATAAAAGTTTCATCCAAAATAGAAAAAACACGTGAGACACGTCACGTGACTGCACCAGTTTTTACGGTCTGATATGATTGCGAATTTGGAAAAAGAGGAAAAAATGTTTTTGTTTTTATTTTTATTTTATTTTAAAAAAACCTGCTACGCTATTCGGGTATACTAGATCCACTAGTGGACCCCACAAGCTGACTCAGCAAACTCTGTTACCTTAAAGCCCACACTCCCACACGCGCGTGCACCATAGACGACACCACGCTCGCAAATTTTCCGGAGAGAAGAAGGAAGAGAGAGAGGGAGATTTTACTTACAGATCTGATGAGTTCGAGATTGAGATCTTCCGGTGTGAGGAGCATGTCGGCGCTGGGGTTTCTGTAGAACATGAACTCACGTGCTCCGTCGGCGCGTAGGGTCACGAACGCCAGCGCAGTGCGCGCGCCCTGGTCAAAGTTGATCCCGTCGGATCTCACGTCGTTCTCCTTGAGGATTCCGGCGAGCATGTGGCCGAACTCGTCGTCGCCGAGCTTGCCAACGAAAGCGGCCTTGCCGCCGAGCCTTGAGACGGCGATGGCGACGTTGGCGGGGGCGCCGCCAGGGGCCTTGAGGAAACCCGGGGCCTCGGCGAGGGAGACGCCGGAGACCGTGGGGACGAAGTCGATGAGCATCTCGCCGAAGCTGACGACGAGGCCGTTGCCGGTGGGAGGAAGAACATTGGTGGAGGCCATGGTTTTTGAGTATGGAATTTTGATCTCAATTACGGAGGTTAAAATGAGAGAGTGACTTTGGATACTAATTTTGTAGAGTTTATATAGGGAAGAAAAAGATAATTAAGATAAGTAAATCAGTTAATATTTTCATTAATCTTCAAATTCTGGTCATAGTAAAGAACAAACAATGTTTCTATAATCAGAAGATATTAAAGCAATCAAAATATTTCATGATAAAACTGAAATTGAATCTTATTTAATAAAATTGTTTTAATAATTAAAATTAAATTTTTTAAATTGTTTTAATATATATATATATATATATATATATATATATATATGTTTAATAACATACAGTTACTCAAATTAAAGTTTCGCATACAAAAATATTTGTCAACATAATAAGTTTATATGCAAAAATAAAATAATATTAATACTTTAATTTTTTTATTTTTCAAAAAATAAAATTAAACCGTGGTTGTTTTCTATTGGACTTATTTTTTACTGGTTTCAACAGATTTTAGATCAGTTTAATACCCGATTTTTGTGCATTATATAGATGTAATTGAAATCGAATTGAATAATATTATATTTAAATATAATAATTGTTTTGGTTGAAATTATACAATTCTAGATTTTATTTTGAAATCTAAACAAATTTGTTTCGTTAAAAAAATAAATTAAAAAATGTAAGAAAAATTTAATTTTCTTATAAACTTTTGGATTAGTTTATTTTAAACACTTTAAATATTAATAATAGTGATTATAATAGATAATTATAGGAAAAACAACAACACTATCATGATAATTAAACTCATTGTTACACTTATGATCATTGCGTTGCCGGTAATTGCGATATTTATTGACAAGAATTTTATATTTGGTTTTTTTAGGTGAATTTTGTAAATTTTAAATTAAAATATTTAAAGAAATTTAATCATGCTGAATTTTCTTCATTGTCGTTTTAGTTGCAGGAAAAGCACATTATGTTGAGTAAATGAAAAGAATTGTGTACCAAATAAATGTGATGGGATATTAGGTATGCTACTCTACTTTAGTGGATTGATATTTAATCTCTCATACATGTGATTTCTTAACCAAACCTTTTCTACTTTAATTAATTAATACATTATTCTTCTCAAATGAATAATTGGCATTATCATAGAGAATATATCATTAATCTAATACTAAAATCTTATTCATTTCTCACACTGAAAAAACTTTATTCGTTTCTTTCCCTTAAAATAAATTTAAAAAATAAAAACGTTATTCGTTCCTTTTTTTAGAGTATAGAGCATTTAATAAATAAATGTTCTAATTATACTTGGAACCTAGGTAAAGAATGACAATATCTAACCATTTATTTAATAATTATAAGTAAAACATAAATAGATTAAAACATTCAATTATAATCATTATATTAAATTTGACCATCCAAATTAAATATCTCAAGACATAACTAAGTTGTTTTATAAAGATATAATTAATTTTTAAGTTTTTTATAAGTTTGAATATTTGGAATTGAATTCCATTAAATTTGTTTGTTTTATTGACTATATAAATGTTTTTATATTGTTTTAATTGAGTTTCTATTATTTAATTTTTTTATTTAGATAATATGATTATTATTTTATTAAATTATTTTATTTATTTATGAAATTTTCTCTTTAATATAAAATTATATTATCACAAATAATGTTCACTATTTTTGTTGAAAATATATTGAATAACGAAATCGTTATATTTTAATATTTTCATCGTTCCTATTATTGATAAAGTTAACAGAAATAATCCTTTTATATCTAATATATTTTTAATAAAAATAATCAAAATTAGTTATCTTTTATATTAATTTAATATCATTTTATATTAAGTATAAAATCTTCATTAAAAAGTAAGTAAAATAATGTAACAAGATAACAATCAAGTCACTTCAAAAAATAAATAAATAGCAGAATCTCAATTAAAAAAGATAAAATTTTTTGAATACTTAATAATTTTTTTTTAATAAAAATACTAAAATTTACCATGAATTTGAAACTTAACTAACTCCTTTACTATTAATTATTAAATAAACAAATCAAAATCAACATTAACATAACCAATTAACCTTTTTATAATAACTAAACATTACCCATTTCATACTTTCTATTGTACATAGATAGATGTAAACATTGATATACATACATGTGTGGAAAAATAACTTCAGTTAGGATGCAAGAACAAAAATCTAAAATTTAAAAGGTTATGAACTTGTTAAATTTATGAAAACATTATCTATAAAAGTTAAAATTATAAACGATACAATGTTACCATAATTGTAAATAACGTATATTTTCTATTATCATGATTATTATCACCACTAATATAATGAAAAAAAAACTACATTAAAAAAAATTTAAAGAAAAAATCATTTTGATCAATTTTTATTGATTCAGTTTTAGCCACTCTTAATATTAATAGTGATAATTATAGTAGTTATACCGAGGATAATTATAATAGAAACCACCACAATACTCATAATAATGCTTAAACTCATTATTACGCATATAATTAGGTTTATTATCTCCACACGATCATTATCTCCAGTATCATTTAACAGTTGTAGACGTGATTTTTTAGGTGAATTTTTAAATTTTTAATAAAAATATTTAAGAAATTTAATCTTAATCGTGAATTTTTTTTTATTTTGATTTGGCTTATTTAATGAAATATCATAAAAAATTTAATTTGATCTTGGAACATAAAAGTGTTAAGAGATCTGAATCTGGCGAGGTTACAGTTAAGTCGAACCCTACTGGAATTTGACATTGGAACAAATTAACAAACGTGCCTTTCAAGAAAAGCTGCACTCTCATCATTCGTGCATGCATCTCATCTACCATGCTCATTATGTGGGTCACAACTTGTTATTTTAAGACTTTTTATAATTTATTTTTGGTGTAAAGTTTTATAAAACTAATTAGGAACAATAACTTATTAAGAAATTATACTGTTGTATACAAAACTATTAAAACACCCTTATTTTTGTATACAACTTTTTTTTTATCAATAATAATGAGCATGCTATTTTTATGTGTTGTTAACTTCCTTTTTTACTAAATAACCTACAAATAATATTTATAAGGAACCGTTCTTGGTGCTATTAATAATTATATAATTCAATTTAAAAGTGATGAACACATTTAATTTATGCTTAATTTTCAATTTAACCAAGTATATGTTCAAGGCAGTGTATGTGTTTTGCTTAGTGGGCTATTGCAAAGGGGTGTAGGAAGTAAGTGAGGGGAGTGTTTGATGAAAAAGGGGAAGTGTCTAGAGAAAACAAAAACTCTTTCATTTCTCCATCCTTCATCTCCAACATTTTTTTATAATGACTAAAACATTACATTTTTTTTTCGTCGTGGAAGAATAATGTCATTGATGAATTGCACTGGTTTTGATTGTGAGAGGTGATATAAAAAGAATATACGAGAGTGTTTTGTTATATCAATTCTTCATTTAATCATAGTTTTTCTGATAATTGAATTGATTTTCATATATAAGACATTAATGGAGTATTGAATATCGTGTCTTTTCAAATTTCATGTTTTTAGAGTTGTTAGATATTTGCTTAAATTGTTGAATGAAGCAATATTTTACTTAGTGAATTAAGACTTGAGATTAACTAAAACTTTTAGTGAAGAAATTCACTCAGTGGATATAAATTTTGTTGAATAGATTTTCAAAATAAGTAAAAAATATAAACTTATGTTTATTCAATATTATATATATATATATATATATATATATATATTCTAATATTATGATTATATTTAAATGTTATATATATTTATGCATGAAAAAAAAATTACCTATCTATATATAAAGTTGATGAATGTGAGTATTGAATCATTAACAGTGATTTAAGTTGTATAAATCAAAGTATAATGTGATCAAAAGTTGATAAATATTCTCTTTAAATAAATGTAACAAACTTATCCGAAATGGAAAGGAATAAAAACGTATACATTAAAAATATTTTAATGTTGAAGCCTCACTTTTTCGAACTCAATAAAATCTTTCAAAGTTCTTTACATATTAAAAAACTCTCACTTTTCCTAAACACTGATAAAAATAAATTATACTAAACACAAGATCATGCAATAAATTTTATTTTGCACATCTATATCCATGGACATTTTCTACATATCTTTATATTGATTGGTTTATATCATTCATAGTAATCTGGTGTCGTTATAATATTCTTGAACATTAGTTTTTCTTAAACCAGTGTAAGAAAATCAATTCCTGTATTTTGTAATATTTAAATAACTATTCTAATTTAATATTAATCTCATTGTAAAAAGACATACATGATGATAAGGAGGCAGCATTGAGAGGTGAGTCAGATGGCATCACAAATAATCATTCATGAAATGGACAATTTGTTTTGCTGATATAATTAGCATTCAATAACAGTATAACTCAGGGATGCTCTTGCATTTTGAATCAATGTGTCAAAGAATCATTAGTGGTAGCTTCAATCAAAACCCTCTCTCACAAGTTCTCATGATGCACTCTAAGACAATAAATAATTGATTTGAAAATTATCTTACATCCCAAAGACTTAATTTGAAGGACTGATATCACAATGTTTAAATGCTTTGGCCACTTGGTAAGTGGAAGCAACATTATGCGAACATAATGTTTTTGATTGTCAACTTTGAAGTACTGTTAACTATGTCCATGAAAAAACGTTTTACCCTGTTCTCAACACCAGCATGCACACACGTGTAACCATGCAAGTGTGTCCAGCAGCACATCATTTTGGTGAATACAAAACTATTTTTTTACACTTAACAAATAGTCTATTTTTCAGATTCCTGCAAGGTATATTTCTATGTGCTTGTTGATTAACTCAAGGTAACTGTTAACAATATATATCTAATCTCTAGTGTGAATGGAACTTGTTATAAACATTGATTATTATTATTATTGTTATAATAGTGGCTATGTTTAGCCATCGAGCTTACACTTCCATGTCGCAATTTAGTAAAATACACCTTTTGTTGATCACCATTGGAATCAGACATGGTGTCCTCTTCAGAATCTGATTCATTCATTGACAGGCTTTCATCTTCAGAACTATCTTCTGCTTCTGACAGCTCCATTTCCGTGGAATCTGCTTCAGTATCCGAAAGACTGGCTGAAAAATAATCACTGTTGAAGTCAGGGGATTTTTTATCTTGAATTCCATGATACCCTTTTTCCTTGGAATTTCCATCTGGACTGTCCAGCACTGATAAGGGATTTCGGTTGTTTGGATCACCATAAAGTGCAACGTGTCTGTAATATAGCTCTAGTTCTTTCTCAGCAATAGCAATGAAGCGCCTCACTGACTCAAGTGATTGCTCATACTTAGATTTCTCAAGTGCCTGCAGAAAAAAAGTGACTTGATTAAGGTAGGAGTTAAACCAATAACAAACTTCTGAAATAATGAAATGTCACTCAACCAAGAGGGAGCAACAATAAGAAATAGTGGATCTATATAGAAACTGTAAAACAAACACACCAAACTGCAAAATATTTTTCTCCAAGGTATAGAAAAAATGTGAAGTTAGTACAGAATATCAACTAACTACAGATTTCCTCATTGCTTGTAAATTCAAATTTGTCATTGAGAATTGGAAGACAGCTGCTAAATGTCCCAATTCTATTATTTTTTTTTATAAAGATGGTGTCTTCAAAGAATTTTAGGAAGGGAAAGATAAAAGTACAACGCTTTTAATTGCATAACCAATCAACCAGCATAAAATTCATTAGTCAAAGCATGAGCTTTGAACCGTCCATGAACACACAACTACAAAATGCAGACTAGAGATCACTATATTATGATACACGAAAAAGCATGGCATAAGAAACTCTATCCTATAGGCCAAATGCTACGTATTTAAACACTGTACTAGCTAGTTCAGCTCCTTATTTGCTTAGCCTTTCACCCATACTGCATTGTCCCACTAATAGCTTGACACTCCTTGGAACACTATACTATTAGCCTCCTACTTATTTATTGTCCATTGCGTGATTTCCCAGCTTTCATTACCAATCATGTATTTATTTACAAGCAGATGCAGAAAAACATGCAGAATGAATGACCTATGATGGGATATAGTACTGAATGGAAATAAGAAGATAAAACAAAAAGATCATACACTCTTTAGTCAAGTTGAATGTACACAATGATTTACTCTTTTTATGGTATAAAGGGCCTTATTTGAAACAGAAAGTAATGCATGCAGACTTAAAATAAAAAAAAACAGATGAACAAAACGGGGGAAATGATCTCAGAAAACAACTATTTTGATTACAGCTTAATTGCTAACTAAAATATTAGAAAGTATGACAATTCAAATCTAAATAGTCTGAATTTATGGGAAAATGTAAAATGCCTGTCATAAGAAGACAATTTTGAACGGATCACATGTATGTGTTAGTGCAATTCCCTGGGTTTAACATAATTAAACAACAATTAGTTTTGTACCCAAGCATATAATAAGAAATTTGGCTCCTCTAAGGTGAGGGGAGTGTATTCTTAAAATTAAGGCGCACTAAGTAACACTGTTGATTAGAAATTCCATGTGTCATTAACTTCAAAAGTTGTTATGCATGTATTTGATTTTATCACACTTCTCAATCATTAATTTTCTAATCACTAATCGTAAGTGCAGTCCCCTTATTCAGTGAAGCATAGAAACACACCTTTTTCTTGGACAGTGTATCAATTGGTGACATAATATCAGGCTGTTCGTAGTTCTTTCCACGGTAAAATATTATAGTGTCATCTCCAATTATTTGAAGTGGAATACCGCCGCTCAATCTGGCAAGTTCTTGTGCATACTCGTGTACTTGACCAGGCTTACAAGGCTTGCATATGACCTTAACAGTCTCATGTTTCTTCCAATGCATATGCATATTGAGAACAACCCCTCCAAATAATCCTCTTCTGCCAATTTGCAGATAATTAGACCTCTTCTGAGCCATTTTCTTCAAGTAAAACCTTTCCTCCCCCGTCAAGCTATCAGGCTTCACAACAGGACCCTGAAGTTTAGGAACTTCATATCTTTTGAGCCTTTCAATCAGCAATGCTTCCTTAATTCTGGCCTGGGGTTAAAACCAGAATCATGCAAAAGTTTAGTACAACTGTATAAGAAAATAAGCATTTCAAGTTTTTTGTTATTGTTGACGACAAGTTTCCTAGTCTCATCATTAGAACACTATATATACACAAAATCTCTGTTAGAACAATGCAGAAAATAAATAGGAGATCTATCAGACCAACTAAAACGACACAAAACCCGGCATCACCTATCATGAGTAAAATTCAATCAAACATGCCTCAAGTCCATAACTGCTACTGCCAACTCTTCAAAATGGACAATATAACTAGCACAATAGAGAAATTTGTCATTTAAAAAAAATTATGTATATATCATCTTAGATAAAAATAAGATATTGTAACAAATTATGTTGATTCTTGCTTTCCCATCAAATAGAAGAATATATAACTGGACATAATTAACCTCTGGCTCTAGTTCAATCCAACTGGTCTAAAAGTGGGAAATTTGATCATTTAAGATCCACACATACTAGCACAAAGCAAACAAACACCATTGGAACCATACAAATGAAGCATTATGCAGCACAAGGGTTGGCATCGATTAGAAACAAATAAAAAAAACAAAGAGGAAATCCAATCATAGCTTACCTTCTCAATCTTGTACTTAATTCTCTCTTCTGCACTGCCAAATCTCTGCTTCTTCTTCTTCCCTTTGACACCAAGTCGACGAGGGTCTTTCCTGTTGGCCGCTTTCCTCTTCTCCTTCTCTCTCTTCCTCTGCATCTTCAATCTCTTCTTGGTCTTCCACTTATCCTTCTTAGGAGGCTCAACCTCATGAGTCTCAAACTTGGTCTTCCCTCCCGTTATCACAAGGTTCACCCTGCCATGGCTCAAATTTCGTAAACCCCACCAATAACCTTGCTGTCCTAGCGAGACACAATGCCTCAAAGGAGAACACACACACATCTTGCTCCTCCCAACTGACCTAGAACACAATGAAATTAGAATAGAATAGTACCTTCACACAACACAGGCCAATTCAAAGCCCTCAACTTTGAACAACCCAGAACCACAAACAAGAAAATCGAAACGACCAGTGTTATGTGCTTCCAATATATTGTCCATATAACAGTGTAATTGGTCTTGGGTAGTGACTTAGCAGATAGCTAAATAAAATGTGACAGTGAGAGGGATGAGAGAGAACCTGGGAGAGACCGAAAACGAGGTGGCGTACGAGAATCTGAGAGCAGAGGATGCTCTCCTTATGGTGCGGAATAACGAAGTTGCCATTGTCGAAGAAGAAGAATCTTCTATTGTGCAGTGTTATGTTGCAGTTGTTTTTCTTCTTCTGGTGCACTTCCCGTATTGGATTGTAGGGATTGGAGTCCGGGTGCTAATCTTACGGGCCCGTACCCATTTCATGTGATACGTGGCAAGCAACTGTTGGGTCAATTTAAAGGTTGACTTTTTTTCAAGGGACATTACCCAATGAGGTATTGACACGTAAGGAGGGCGTTCGGGGTCCATATATGCTTTGCCTTACCTAAACCATTTCCTCTGTGTTCTGCTGTTCTCTCTGTGGCACGGAACAGAGGATTAAAAATAATTGGCGGCATCACACACCGTTTCTGCCACCATCCAATTTTCAGTGAGTTTTTTTTTTTTTCTTTTTATTTTTTCATTTTTTTTTAATTTATTTCGGATGTGTAAGATCTGTTGAGGATCTCGATTCAGCTGGAATTTTAGGGTTTTGTTTCCTTGTGGTCTGGGGGAATAACTGCATGATTGGTAGAATTGGAAGGCACTTATATTTTTTTTTTTCTGTGTTTCTACGAAGAATTTCAAAGGGTATGCAGTAAACAAAATAAAATTGAATCTTGACTTTGTTGTTGTCGTTGATTTTGTCCACTCTCCTGATACGTGACTCTGTTTTTTGCTCCTGTACGTTGGATTTGGGCTTCATTTGAACATTTTGCTTAGAAATTCTGGCTAGAGACGAGGAAATTCCTGTTAAACCTCGGTTTTTGGTCTGATACAAGTGGTTAGTTGGAAAGGAAAAGCCAATGAGAAACATAAAACATCATTTTTCCCTTGTGATTTTAATCAGGACAAACTTAGATAAAGATCTTAGAATTTAGATGTTTATGATGCTGTTCCCTGATTAAAACATGACATGTATTACTTATATCAGTGAAATAAGGTGTGGACACTCCAAAGCCTATTTGATGACTAGAAAAAGATGAAAGAGAAATTCTGTGAAGGTTAACCGGAAAAGAGCACTACAAACACTTTGTCCAAGCTTTGATCCAACGTAAAAAGGAGAATATATTGATTGAACAAATGCACACATTTGGATGCATGTGGACAAACGCTGTTTTTACTTTATTTGTATCTTCAATGGACGAGTTGTTCATCAGTTTCGTACACTATTGTGCAATGAAAATAATAATAATATACCAGATTCTTTTGTTGCTGCAGTGGAGTTTGAGATTGGGGGTACTTGCGAGACAGTAGCAGATGCTGCTATAGGTGAGAGTAGTAGCATAGCTGATGACAACCGAGAAGGTGGAAGTTCTGTTGAACCAAATTACAAACAAGATGAAAGTGATAATGTTCCTCAAGATTCCTCTGGGATCACTATCCCATTTGCAATTCCCACAGTATCAGTTGTTGCGGTTGAAGAGCCTTATGTGGGTCAGGAGTTTGAGTCAGAATCAGCAGCACAGACATTTTATAATGCATATGCCACAGATGTTGGATTCATAGTTCGTGTGAGTAAACTCTCGCGATCAAGGCGTGATGGAACTGCTATTGGACGTGCTCTTGTTTGCAACAAAGAAGGTTTCAGAATGCCTGACAAGCGTGAGAAGATTGTGAGGCAAAGGGCTGAGACCAGGGTCGGTTGCCGGGCAATGATCATGGTGAGGAAAGTTAGTTCCGGCAAATGGGTTGTTACAAAGCTTGTAAAGGAACACACACATCCTTTGACTCCTGGTAAAGGCAGAAGGGATTTCGTTTATGAACAATATCCGGTCAGTTTCTGTTCTTTCACTACTGAACAACTCCATACAATGTTTATGATAGTTTATTGTATCAATTACTTGCTATGAAATTCAGACACGCCAAGTAGGCAGTCTGTATTCGACATGTGTCCGACACTGACACGTGCAAGTATTGATAAAGTATCTAATTCAAAACCGTATCCTATATTTTTGAGATTGCAAGTGTGTATGTGTCTATGTCGTGTCTGTGTCCAGTGTCCGTATCAGATCATGATATTCTGCTAAATATCAGGAAATTTCAGAATGAAGTTTTCAGGATAATATTGGTTCTTTTAACATTTTTGAAAGTGGCATTGCATGATTAGTAAATATTCTATTCAACAACCTTGTTGTCCTACTTACCTCTTTGTTTATGGTACTTTTAGAATGAACATGACAAAATTCGGGAACTGTCTCAGCAGTTGGCAACTGAGAAGAAGCGATCTGCAATGTATAAAAGACATCTTGAACTGATATTTGAGCACATTGAAGAGCATAACGAGAGTCTGTCAAAGAAAATACAGCACATAGTAGGCAGTGTGAGGGAGATGGAAAGCAAAGAACAACAGAGGCAACTCTGATAGGTTGAAGTTGTGTGATAGTTTTTAACAGGTAGAAGAAAGTAGTTCAGTGAATATGTATAGGTCCTTTGAGTCTATTCTTGTGGCATTAATGTAATAACTCATAACAGGCGTTCAAACGCCCTCATAGAATCTCATTCTTCCATTTTACTCCTATTTCCTTTGTATATGTTGAATACCATAATCTTTAATGCAATCTCTATGTACATAAGAAACTCTGGAGAATGTGGTGTTCTCCTTTCAAATTCCACCAGTGGATTTACTGTTATTATACTCTCTTAAAAAAATGTTCTTGGACAAGTATTCTAAAGTTATGTATCATATCTGAATTTCGATGATATTAATAACAATAATTAAAGTAATGAATAGTTAAAAACACACCGTAAATTTGGATACAGTAATATAAATTACCATTCAAATTTTATTTGCAGAATCATTTTATATATACTACAGTTTTGTTGAGCTTGGAGAGATTGAATAGAAAATAATGTGTAAGAAAATCATTGTATAGTAGTTATGATAAATAAATTATTTCATAATAAATAATTCAAATATTTACTTTGGTGAAAACCTTTAAATTTTGGTTACAAAGTTATCATTGTATAAGTTTGACGCAAGAGAATTATGGTTAACTTTGAATCATCATCTACTTCATAAGAAATAATGACATTATAATTACAATAAAATTTATACTAAATACATAAATACATAATGTATCATTTGTTTTGAAAATTTTTAAATATCTAATAATATAAAAGTTGGCCCTGGATAAAGATTGAATGTTCAAGTTTTGAAAGTGATTGTCTTATATCTTTATTGATTATCATTGCAAAAACACAAATATTGACCATTTTGTTTTTTTAAGTTTGAAAGATTGTCCTAACTGAAAAAAAAAAACTAAATTTATTTTTAAGATAAATTTTTTGTCACCAATATTTTTGTATGTGATGACACTAATAAAAATAATATATTTGTCCAACTCATTAATTTGTAATCATATCTAATTACAAAAACCATTTGCTTGATCAATATTTCTTAAAAATATGATAAGTACGTCAACTTTCAACTTAAGTTAATAATTGGTGTATCTGAACATTAAATTTCATTCAAGAATTTCGATGTGAACCATTTATGTTGAATTTCTTAGTCTTTATTTAATTAGCAACTTGAATTTCTTAATCTTCATTAGCAAGATATATCTAAACTTAAATAAGTTTTTTCTTCATCACTTATTAAAATAAAATAAAATCATTTACATATTCAATGGGATAAAATACTATTCCATCATCAACAAGATTCAAGAGACATCATATTATATAAAAATTAAGGATACGTAAACTTAACCAATAATAAAGATAATTCACTCTTTTCAAGTAAAAGTAATATATAAGATAAATGAATTATATTTCTTTTATAAATTAAAATTAGTTTATTCATCTTTTAGGAAACTAACACGAATTATCTCTTACAAATTATTAGTAAATTAGTTAAGAAGCAGATTTGCTTTATATCTAAAGTTTGTTATAAAATTTGTAGTTTGTATTATATTTCATCTCTAAACATATAGAATGATGATACATGTATTTAAAAGCTATACGGAAAATTATATTGGAATTTTGGAAAGGATACACGTTGAAATTAATGATGATGATGAACTAACAATTATTGATTTAATCTTCAATTTCTCCTAATAATATTGAAAACAACCAAGTATATAGTAGTAGTACTCAAATAAAGAAGAATGAATATGAATAATAATTATCTCTTCAAATATTTTATACACTTATGTAATTAACTCACTTAAACTTTAAGATTTTTACATTAAAATGGTGTAATTTGCTTTTATATATATTAGAATGGACAAAAAAAATTATTACGAATATAGATAAGTCGTGTTTTTTTTTGGTATGGTTTTGTTTTAAAAAAGTCATTTTGGTGTAGTACAACTCGAGTTTGAAAAAAAAAATCAAATAAAAAAGTCATGTCATAATAGGATAATTTTAGTGTAAAATGTGGTTAACTAGTATTGTGATGTTAAGACACAACTTTGATTAAGGTATATTAAAGTTTAATTGAAATTGTGCGGATGTGACATGACTTTACTCAAAATAATTAAAGTTGTCAATGATGACTTTGGTTATTTTTCTTTTACACTTATAACGTGTCTAATTCATATAATTTTTTCAGTAAAATTTGCATTTGACTCTTATGAGCTTTATAAAAGGCAAAGTATCTATAGAGAAAGTGAATATTTTTTCATTATATTTTTAAAATTAGAGTGTGAAAAACATATTATCCTTTTCCTCAAAAGAGTATATATTCTTAAAATGTATGCAAGTAAGAAAAAAAAAAATAAAGTGATTAATATCACACTTTTTTTCCTACAAACATTAAGATGTTGAAATATTAAGGTTGATCACAAATAAAAAAGTATCTCATCAAAGTCTTCTTTTTATTATTTTGTATCATAGAAATATCTATAAATAGTTGAGGTACTAGTTTGTGAAATAAACACATCTTTACATATGATATAAAGAAGTTGTGTGAATGAGACACAACTTCAAAACAAACAAAAAAATGTCTTCACTCTCTTATACAACTTCAATTATTTGTGTGTTTTGCACTAAAATAATATTACATCCACATATTTTTATTAAATCCTAATCCACCTTAATCAAAGTCATACCTTAACAACACTCCTATAGTTAATGACAATAATTTCATCTGATTTTTTTTCAACTTAAAATTATGTTGCATCAAAAATGACTTTTTTCAAAATAAAATTGACACAACTTATCGGTAATACATTTTCTTATCCAATAAATAATAAATTCTTTTCTCTTTTCTTAATAATAATTCTTTTATCCATTGGAAAAATATAAAAACAAATTAAAGTTGAAAAACTAAACTTAAAACCAGTAAGTATGAATAATTTCATATCAATTAATCTACACATTTAACAATACATCAAGAATATTTTAATACAATAAATATAAAAGTAACTTTTAGTTCATATTTTACTCAGTTGAGAAAAATATAGTGGATAGAATCAAATTTAATCAATAAATGTTATAATTTATAGACTCAGTTATATTTTGTCTTCAAAGTTTAGGATAAATGTAATTTTAATATCTCAAATTTCTATATGATCACTCATCAATTGTATGATCTTCACGCAAGAGTTTTTCAGTTTTTTACAACTATCTATATGGTTTAGCTTCCATTACTCACCTAGTAAGATGTTTGGATTCATATTTTATACTGCCAATGCCTGTAAAATTTTTAATTCAAAATAAAAAATCTGCTTAACTTAAAATAAAAAAAATAAATAAAAAAACCCTACAAAAACTCATTATTTCTTCCATTTCGCATCACCACCACCCCATTTTTAAGGACGCAAAACTGGAAATGAATGAACTAAACAGAATTCTAAATAGAATCATCAAACCCAGTTAATTAAGTTCAGAGTGAAAATATAATCACCCCATCTTGTTACAGGAACCCTAGCAATTTATATTTGAATATTTCAATTACAAAAATAAAACTGATTATTAATTTTTTTATCTAATGTAAAAAAAAAAAAAAAAAAAAAAAAAAAAAAAAAAAAAAAAAAAAAAAAAAAAAAAATAAAAAAAAAAAAAAAAAAAAAAAAA